>Ga0335072_10001592_pt1 | contig 36663 bp, 23 predicted proteins | sample Lox_Sample_21_FD_206725 | JGI IMG/M metagenome (GOLD analysis project Ga0335072, IMG submission 206725) | Soil microbial communities from Loxahatchee National Wildlife Refuge, Florida, United States - Lox_Sample_2.1 | ecosystem: Environmental > Terrestrial > Soil > Wetlands | place: USA... | reverse complement strand
CCAGTACCAGTTCATCCTCGGCGCCGCGGAGCGGGAGATCCTCAATCCCTGGGTGCCGAAGCTGCTGGCGCAGTTGCGGCGCTCGCCGGCGCTGGCGCATGTGACGACGACGTTCCTCGACAGCGGCCTGACGGCCGAGGTGGATATCGATCACACGACCGCCGCCCGCCTGGGGATCACCGACGCGACCATCGATAATGCGCTCTATGACGCGTACGGCCAGCGCATCATCACGACCATCTACAGCCAGTCGAACGACTACCGCGTGATCATGACGGCCGACCCCTCGGTCGACGACACGGTCAACGCCCTCAACTACATCTATCTGCCTTCGGCGAACGGCGGTCAGGTGCCGCTCGGCTCCATCGCCCACATCAGCGTGCAGAGCGCGCCGCTCTCGATCGACCACCTGGGTCAGTTCCCGGCCGCCATGTTCTCCTTCGACACGGCGCCCGGGGCTTCGCTGGGCGAGGCGGTGTCGCAGATCCGCCAGGCCGAGCACGACATCCAGCTGCCGATCAGCATCTCGACGACCTTCGAGGGTGAGGCGCTGGCGTTCGAGTCCTCGCTGACCAGCGAAGTGCTGCTGCTGCTCGCCGCCATTGCCGTCGTCTACATCGTCCTCGGCGTGCTGTACGAGAGCTACATCCACCCGCTGACCATCCTCTCGACCCTGCCGTCCGCGGGCATCGGCGCGCTGCTCGCGCTGATGATCGCCGGGCAGAGCCTCAACATCATCTCCATCATCGGCATCGTGCTGCTGATCGGCATCGTGAAGAAGAACGCCATCATGATGATCGACTTCGCGCTGACGGCGGAGCGCGAGGGCGGCAAGGCGCCGCACGATGCCATCTACGAGGCGGCGCTGCTGCGCTTCCGGCCCATCCTGATGACGACGGTGGCGGCGCTCTTCGCCGCCCTGCCGCTGATGCTGGGCACAGGTACCGGCTCCGAGGTGCGCTCACCGCTCGGCCTCTCGATCACTGGCGGCCTGCTCCTGAGCCAGCTGCTGACGCTCTTCACGACGCCGGTCATCTATCTCTTCTTCGACCGTCTAGCGCGGCGGGCGCGCGCCTGGGCCACGGGGCGCGAGCAGCGAGACCTGCCGCCGCTGCCTCATGGCTCACGCGGATGAGCATCTCGACACCCTTCATCAAACGCCCGGTCGCGACGACACTGCTGTCGTGCGGCCTCGCGCTGGTAGGGATCGTCGCTTACTTCCTGCTGCCCGTCGCCGCCATGCCGGAAGTGGACTTCCCGGCGATCGTGGTACAGGCGGCGCTGCCCGGCGCGAGCCCCGACACGGTCTCGACCAGCGTCACGACACCGCTCGAGCGGCACTTGAGCGGCATCGCCGGGGTCGACGAGATGACCTCGTCGAGCTCCGTCGGCAGCGCCCGGGTCGTCCTGGTCTTCGACCTGAGCCGCGACATCCATGGAGCCGAGAGCGACGTGCAGGCGGCGATCGAAGCCGCGCGCGTCGATCTGCCGACCTCGCTGCGCCAGAATCCGACCTACCGCGCCTTCAATCCGGCGGACGCGCCCATCCTCATCCTGGCGCTGACCTCCGACAACCTGACCACGGGCCAGGTGTACGACGCCGCCTCGACGGTCATCCAGCAGAAGCTGCTGCAGATCGAAGGCGTGGGCGATGTGTCGATCGGCGGCAGCTCCCTGCCGGCGGTACGCATCGACCTCGACCCGCAGGCGCTCTTCAAGTACGGCATCGGGCTGGAGGACGTGCGGGCCGCCATCTCCTCCGCCAATGCCAACAGTCCCAAGGGCGCGGTCGATGACGATACGCAGCGTTACCAGATCTACGTCAACGACACCGCCACCACGCCGCAGCAGTACCGATCGCTGATCATCGCGTACCGCAATGGCGCGGCGGTCCGCCTCGGTGATATTGCCCAGATAACGGACGGGGTGGAGGACGTACGCAACCTAGGTCTTGCCGATGGTCCGCACCGCGCGGTGCTGATGATCATCCGCAAGCAGCCGGGCGCGAACGTCATCGACACGGTGAATCAGATCAAGGAAGTGCTGCCCCAGATCCAGGCCTCCATTCCGGCGGGGATCAGCCTGATCCTCACGAACGACCGGACGCAGTCGATCCGCATCTCGGTCCATGATGTCGAGACGACCTTGCTCCTCGCCATGGTGCTGGTCGTGACCGTGGTGCTGGTGATGCTGCGCAACCCCCGCGCCGCCATCGTGCCCGCGATCGCCGTGCCGCTGTCCCTGGTCGGCACGTTCGCGGTGATGTACGGGTTGGGGTTCAGCCTCAACAATCTGTCGCTCATGTCACTCACCGTCGCAACCGGGTTCGTCGTCGACGATGCGATCGTCGTGATCGAGAACATTTCCCGGCACGTCGAAGCCGGCGTGCCACGGATGAAGGCCGCCCTCGACGGCGCGAGCGAAGTCGCATTCACAGTGGTCTCGATGAGCTGCTCGCTCATCGCCGTATTCATCCCCATCCTGCTGATGGGCGGCATGGTCGGGCGCGAGCTGCGCGAGTTCGCAACGACGCTCGCCGTGACGGTGGTTCTGTCGCTGGTCGTGTCCGTGACCACGACCCCGATGCTCTGCAGTCGCGTGCTGCGCCCGCCGCCGCGCCTCGGACGGGTACTGGGCGGCTTCGAGCACGGGTTCAACTGGGTGAGGGACTTCTACGGCCGCACGCTCGCCGATGCGATCCGCCACCCGCGCGCGGTGATGTTCGTCCTGCTCGGCGTGGTGATCCTCAACTTCTACCTGTTCCACATCGTGCCGAAGGGCTTCTTTCCGCAACAGAGCTCGGGATCGCTCACCGGCAACGTGATGGCCGACCAGAGCATCTCCTTCCAGGCGATGCAGAAGAAGATGCTGCAGATCGTGACCACGGTGAGCCGCGACCCGGCGGTCGAGCACGTCGTGGCCTTCACCGGCAGCGGCGGCGGCCCGGGAGGCGGCACGACCAACACCGGGAATCTGTTCGCGGCGCTGAAGCCGCTCTCGGTGCGCAAGCTGAGCGACGACGCGGTGATCGCCCGGCTGCGGCGGGAGCTCTCCGGCGTCACGGGCGCGCGCCTCTTCCTGCAGTCCGCCCAGGACATCCACTTCGGCGGCCGGCAGGGCAACGCCCAATACCAGTACACGCTCCTCTCCGATGACCTGGGCACGCTCGACGCCTGGGCGCCGAAGATCACCACGGCGCTGCAGAACAACCCCGCGCTGCAGGACGTCAGCTCCGACCGCCAGGAGTCCGGGCTGGACGTGCAGCTGCAGATCAACCGCGCGACCGCGGCGCGGCTCGGCGTCAACATGTCGGACGTCGACAACACGCTGTACGACGCCTTCGGCCAGCGCCAGGTGTCCACCATCTATCAGGACATGAACCAGTACCATGTCGTGATGGAGGTGTCGCCGCAGTTCTGGCAGAGCCCCGATACGCTGAAGGACATCTACGTCAGCACATCGGGCGGTGCGCTCGGCGGTACGGAATCGACCGGGGCGGCGCCGGGCGCCTTCAGCTCCACCGCCAGCAGCAGCAAGAGCGCGACGGCTACCGCCCCGACCGGCAGCTCGTCATCGGCGGCCTCGAGCAGCGCCTGCGGCTCGACCTCGACATCGACGGCCGCGACGGGCACCTCCGGGACGGGGAGCACTTCCGGCGCCAGTGCCGCGCAGAACAGCGCCGCCGAGAATTACGCGCAGAACCAGCTCACCAACAGCACGGGCCGGGCGTCCACCGGCTCGGCGTTGAGCACCTGCGAAGAGACCATGGTGCCGCTGTCCGCCTTCAGCCAGTATGGCCCCGGGATCACGCCGCTCGCCGTCAACCATCAGGGCCCCTTCGTCGCGACCACCTTCTCCTTCAACACCGCCGAAGGCGAGCCGCTGGGGACGGCGGTCAAGGCCATCGACGCCACCATGAAGCAGCTGCACGTGCCGATCACCATCCAGGGCACGTTCGCCGGCACGGCCAAGATCTTCCAGCAGACCGTCGCCGAGGAGCCGCTGCTCGTCCTGGCTTCGCTGGTGGCCGTCTACATCGTGCTCGGCGTGCTGTACGAGAGCCTGGTGCAGCCGATCACGATCCTCTCGACGCTGCCCTCGAGCGGCATCGGCGCCGTGCTGGCGCTGCTGATCACCGGCGAGTCCTTCACGCTGATCGCGCTGATCGCGGTCATCCTGCTGATCGGCATCGTCCTCAAGAACGCCATCATGATGGTGGACGTGGCGCTGGAGACCCAGCGCGATGGACACGAGAGCGCCGAGGAGGCCATCCACGATGCGTGTCTGCTGCGTTTCCGGCCGATCCTGATGACGACCCTGGCCGCCATGCTCGGCGCGCTGCCGCTGGCCGTCATGACGGGGCAGGGGTCCGAGATGCGCCGTCCGTTGGGTATCGCCATCGTCGGCGGCCTCTTCATCAGCCAGATTTTGACCCTCTACACGACCCCGATCGTTTATATCTACCTGGACCGCTTCCGCTCATGGAGCACGAGAACGTTCCGCCGTCCTCAGAGGCGCGTGTCCCCCCCAACAGGAGCCCACCCCGTATGACCCGCAAGCCTGTCGCCGCCGTGCTCCTCGGGACGGCGTGCGCGTTGGCGCTGACGGCCTGCGCCGTCGGGCCGAACTACCACCGGCCGCCGGCGCCGCCCTCGGTGGTCTTCAAGGAAGGCCAGGGATGGAAGCCCGCCGCACCGGCGCAGGTCGCGAACGAGCAGTGGTGGACCATTTACGACGACCCCGCGCTGACCGCGCTCGAGGGGCAGGTCGAGATCTCCAACCAGAATCTCAAGGCGGCGGTGGCCAACTACTACGCCGCGCGGGAGGCGGTGACCGTCACCCGCGGCAGCTTCTTCCCGAGCATCGGCCTCGGCGCCGACGCGACCCGCAGCCACAGTGGGACTGGAGGCGTATCGCTGCCCTCCGGCATCGTGCAGACAGGCTCCGGCACCCGCACCCTTTACGATTTGAGCGGGAACGCGAGCTGGGATCTCGACATCTGGGGCAAGATCCGCCGCGAGGTCGAGAGTGATGTGGCGAAGGCGCAGGCGAGCGCCGCGGACGTCGCGGCGGCACGCCTGTCCGCGCAGGCGACCCTGGCGGAGGACTATTTCCAGCTGCGGGCGGCGGAAGAGGAGCTGCGGCTGCTGAAGACCTCCGTACAGGACTACCAGGTGTCGCTCAAGATCGCACAGAACCAGGTCAACGCCGGCACCACGACGCTGGCGGATGTCTACTCGGCGCGCACGCAGCTCGAGAACACCATCGCCCAGGAGAACGAGGTCGAGTTGAGCCGCGCGAAGTTCGAGCACGCCATCGCGGTGCTGGTCGGCAAGGCGCCCTCGGAGCTGACCCTGGCGCAGGGAGAGTTTACCTCCACGGTGCCGGTCGTACCGACGGGCGTGCCTTCGGAGCTGCTGCTGCGCCGCCCCGATGTCGCCGCGGCGGAGCGCGATCTGGAGAGCGCCGATGCCCAGATCGGAGTCGCGGAGGCCGCCTGGTTCCCGAGTCTCACCCTCTCCGGGACCTTCGGCTACGAGTCCTCCTCGCTCTCGCACCTCATCCGCGCCAGCAATCAGGTGTGGTCGTTCGGCCCGTCGGCGGCGGAGACGCTGTTCGAGGGCGGGGCCATCCTGGGACAGATCCGGGAGAACCGCGCCCTCTACGATTCAGCGGTGGCCACCTACCGCGAGACGGTCCTGACCGCCTTCCAGCAGGTCGAGGACGACCTGGCGACCCTCGATTACCTGCAGACCGACTACGCGCAGGAGAACGAAGCGGTGGTCGACGCGGAGCGCTCCGAGACCCTGACTCTCAACCAGTACCGGGCCGGCACCGCCGCCTATTCGAGCGTCATCGTCGCGCAGACCGCCCGGCTGAGTGCCCAGATCACCGCGCTCAACGTCCAGAGCCAGCGCCTGGTGGCGAGCGCCGATCTGGTCGACGCCATCGGCGGCGGCTGGAACAGCGCGCAGCTGAAGACCCACGACGAAGGGGTCACGGAGACGCTGAAGAGTACGGTTCAGTAATTGCTTCCCGGGGCCATCCCGGGCCCGAAAGGGTAACGATGGTGAGCCGTGATGCCTAGCGTGAGTGAGCGCGTGCACAGGCCGCGTCTGATGCTAGTTGGTGCCGTGGTCGTCGTCGGCCTTCTGGCCTGGTGGGTCTTCGGGCATCTGCTGGCCAGGAAGCCGCCCCCCAAGGGGCCTCCCCCCGTGCCGGTCACCGCGGCGGCCGCCACCGCCCGCGACGTGCCCATCCTCGAGCCGGCGATCGGCACCGTGCTGTCACAGGACATCGTCAACGTGATGCCGGAGGTCAACGGCCGCATCACCAACGTCTATTTCCAGCAGGGCGACGTCGTCAAAGCGGGCCAGAAGCTCTTCGAGATAGACCCGCGGCCGTACCGGGCGGCGCTGCAGCAGGCGCAGGGGCAGCTCGCGCGCGACCGCGCCTCGCTCGCCGAGGCCGCCATGGACCTGGCGCGCTACCGCAAGCTCGCCTCGGAGAACTCGATCCAGCTGCAGACCTATCAGGATCAGCAGTACGTGGTCGGTCAGGACCGGGGCACCGTCAGCCTCGATGAGGGGAACGTGGCCGCCGCCGCCGTCAATCTCTCCTTCTGCGACATCACGGCGCCGATCGCCGGCCGCACCGGCATGGTGCAGGTGGAGCTCGGCAACTACGTGCAGGCCGCGAGCGCGGCGACGCAGTCGGTCGCCGGCAGCACGCTCGCTTCGAGCAGCACCGCGGGGACGAGCGGCGGGGCAGGGGGCGGCGGGGGAGGAAGCGGCGGCAGCAGCACGGCGGCGCTGGTCACGATCACGCGGCTGCAGCCGATCTATGTCAGTTTCAGCGTGCCCGAGAACCTGCTCGAGGTCATCCGGCAGAATCAGGCCCAGGGAGCGCTGCCCGTCGCCGCCTACGACGCCGCCGGCGAGTTGCTCGCCACCGGCAAGCTGACCCTGATCAACAACCAGGTCGATGCCGCGACCGGCACGGTGACCCTCGAGGCGACCTTCGCCAACGGCGACGAGCGCCTCTGGCCGAACCAGTTCGTCTCGGTGGAGCTGACCGAGTACGTGCGCAAGAGCTCGGTCACCATTCCCGCGACCGCGCTCCTGACCGGGCCCAGCGGCCAGTACGTCTACACGGTGGGCGCCGACCACAAGGTGAAGCGGGCCGACGTCACGGTGGTGGCCACGCAGCAGGGGACCGCCGTCATCGGCAAGGGGTTGACGGCCGGCGAGGAGGTCGTCACCGAAGGCCAGTACCGGCTCGACGACGGCGTGCCCGTCAGCTTCCCCAAGTGAGCATCTCCGATCCCTTCATCCGGCGGCCGATCGCGACCGCACTGCTGATGGCGGCGCTGGTCGCCTTCGGCTTCATCTGCTTCCGGCTCCTGCCGGTCTCGGCGCTGCCCAACGTGCAGTTCCCGACGATCTCGGTCTCCGCCGCGCTGCCGGGCGCGAGCCCTGAGACGATGGCCGACACGGTCGCGACACCGCTCGAGGAGTATTTCAGCGACATCCCGGCGCTTTCCTTCATGTCCTCCTCCAGCGGTCTCGGCTCGACCTCGATCACGCTGCAGTTCGACCTCGACAGCGACATCAACGCCGACGCCCAGTTCGTGCAGACCGCCATCAACGAGGCACAGGGCTTCCTGCCGAAGAACCTGCCGACGCCGCCCACCTACCGCGAGAGCAACCCCGCGGCGGCGCCGGTACTCATCTATGCGATCCACTCCGAGGCGATGCCGCTCTACCAGGTCGATGAGTATGCGAACGTCATGCTGGCCGAGCAGCTCTCGACCGTGAGCGGTGTCGGCCAGGTCATCATCGCCGGCCAGCAGCAGCCGGCCGTGACCGTGGAGGTGAATCCGCTGGCGCTCGCCGCGCGCAACATCAGCCTGACCCAGGTGAGCAGCGCGCTCTCGGGCGCCACCCTCGACACGGCCAAGGGAAACATAGAGGGCAGGAGCGTCGAGTACCCGCTCGAGACCAACGATCAGCTGTTCGACGCCTCGCAGTTCGGGCACGTGATCGTCGCCTACAGCAACGGCGCGCCGGTGGAGCTGCAGGACATCGCCACCATCGTCAACTCCTCGATCAGCCCGCGCAGCGGCGGCTGGTTCTTCACCACCCCGTGCGAGCTGCTGCTGATCGAGCTGCAGCCCGGGGCCAACACCCTGAAGGTGGTCGATCAGATCAAGGCGCGGATGCCGCAGCTGCTCGCCTCGATCCCGCGCAGCGTCAGGGTCGACCTGGTCTCCGACCGGTCCGTCAACATCCGCTCCTCCGTCTCCGACGTCGAATTCACGCTGATCCTGACCGTCATCCTGGTCGTCATCGTCATCGCGCTCTTCCTGCACAACCTCTGGGCCACGATCATTCCGAGCATCACGCTGCCGCTCGTCATCATCGCGACGTTCAGCGGCATGTATGCCCTGAGCTACAGCCTGGACAATCTCTCGTTGATGGCGCTGACGCTCGCCGTCGGCTTCCTGGTCGATGATGCGATCGTCATGATCGAGAACATCGTGCGCTACATCGAGGCGGGCATGGCGCCGTTCGCCGCGGCGGTGAAGGGCGCCGGGCAGATCGGCTTCACCATCGTATCGATGACCCTGTCGCTGATCGCGGTATTCATCCCGCTCCTCTTCATGTCCGGAGTGGTCGGGCTGCTCTTCCACGAATTCGCGATGACGGTGACGGTGACGCTGATCTTCTCGATGCTGGTGTCGCTCACCCTGACGCCGATGATGTGCGCGAAGTTTCTGAAGCAGCGGGATGCCGCCGCGAAGGAGAAGCCGAACGTCTTCGAGCGTACCTTCGAGCGGGTGCGCAGCGCCTACGACCGCGGTCTGCAATGGACCTTCCGTCACAGCCTGCTGATGCTCGTCCTGACGCTCGCCCTGATGGCGCTCACCGTGCTGCTGTACGTGATCATCCCGAAGGGATTCCTGCCGGAGCAGGATACCGGGCAGCTCTTCTGCTCCATCCAGACGCGGGAGGACGCTTCCTTCGCCCAGATGACACAGATCGAGAACGCGGTGGCGCGCATCGTGCAGCGCGATCCGGCGGTGTCGGGGGTGGTCGGCTTCGCCGGCTCCACCGGGCCGAACGGCAGCGAGAGCACCGCGCGCATGTTCGTGCAGCTGAAGCCCTTCTCCCAGCGCCCGTCCGTACAGGACGTCATGGCGCGCCTGCGCCCGCAGTTCAACCAGCTGATCGGCGCCAAGGTCTTCATGCAGGCGGCGCAGGACATCAACATCGGCGGCCGCCTGGAGCAGGCGCAGTATCAGTACACGCTCACCGACAGCAACAGCGACGAGCTCAACCACTGGGCGCCCATCCTGCTCACCGACATGCAGAAGATGAGCATCCTGAACGATGTGGCGACGGACCTGCAGGTCGCCTCGCCGAATCTCGATGTGGTCGTCGACCGCAATACGGCGTATCGATTGGGGCTGACGATGTCCGCCGTAGACACCGCCCTGCAGAACGCCTTCGGCCAGTCGCAGGTGCAGACCATCTACAGCCCGACCTACCAGAGCAAGGTGATTCTGGAGGTCGAGCCGCGCTTTCTGTCGCAGCCCGAGGATCTGGCCGACGTCTACCTGCAAACCAGCAGCGGCGCGGAGGTGCCGCTGTCCGAGGTGGCGCACGTCGTCACCCAGGCGGAGCCGCTGACCGTCAACCACCAGGGGTTGTTCCCGGCGGTGACACTATCCTTCAACGTCGCATCCAACGCGGCGCTGAGCCAGGCCGTCACTGCGATCAACCAGGTGCGCGCCAAGGCCGGCGTGCCGGAGACGGTGCGCGGGGCTTTCGAGGGCACGGCCCAGGCCTACCAGCAGTCGTTGACGTCGGTGCCGCTGCTGATCCTGGCCGCGATCGCCGCGATCTACGTGATCATGGGCGTGCTCTACGAGAGCTTCATCCACCCGATCACGATCCTGTCGTCGCTGCCGCCGGCGGGGGTGGGCGCGCTCGCCATCCTGATGCTGTTCCACTTCCAGCTGACGCTGATCGCCATCGTCGGCATCATCCTCCTGATGGGCATCGTCAAGAAGAACGCGATCATGATGATCGACTTCGCCCTGGAGGCGGAGCGGGTCGAGGGCAAATCACCCCAGGAGGCGATCCACGAGGCCTGCCTGCTGCGCTTCCGGCCGATCATGATGACGACCTTCTGCGCCCTGATCGCCGGGCTGCCGCTCGCGGTCGAGACCGGCGCCGGCTCGGAGCTGCGCCGGCCGCTCGGTGTCGCGATCGTGGGCGGCCTGCTGGTGTCGCAGTGGCTGACCCTCTACACGACGCCGGTGATCTATCTCTACCTCGATCGCATCGCGCGCCGGTTCGGCGAAGGTCAGTCGTCCAGCGTCACGATCACGTGATCGGCGGTCAGGGCACCGCTGACATAGGTCCCCTCCGCCACCACCTGCACCACCCCCGTGGTGCCGTTGAGATCGGTCGCGAGCGCGGTCGCGAGGTCATCGAAGGTGCTGAAGCTGTCGATCGTGTGGCTCATCAGGTGCGCGATCGCGAAGGACTGCTGCGCGGTGCCGGAGGTGTCCGGCAGGAGCTGCAGTCCGCTGCTCAGGGTCGTGAGATCCAGGGTCTGCCAGCCGATGTGCACGACCTTCTGCGAAGTCGACTGCAGGGTCGCCTGGCTCAGCAGCAGCTCCGAGCCGGTCAGCGTCGAGAACGGGGTCATGACGCCGGGCGAGGGCCAGCGGGCCTCGAACACCGCCTGCGCCTGACCATAGTCGACCAGGGTGCTCGCGGCGAAGTCCGGCGGCGCCGAGCCAAAGGGCGTCACGAAGCCTGAGAATGCGACCGCCGTGCCGTTGGCTTCGGACGTCGAGATCGAGGAGGGCACGGATACCGAGTAGGAAGTTGCTGTCGCGTCCTGCTGCGACGTGGCGCCGGTGCCCGCGAAGTTGAGCGCGCTAGCCTCGGCGGTTCCGAGCTGTTGGAGGCCGACGGTAACGGAGCCAGTCGCGGTTGCCGTCACGAGCCCCAGGCCGCTCGTGGGCAGCATCAGGACTGTGCCTGCCGTTGCGTCCAGAGTCGAAGTGCCGGCCGTCGCGCCCGCGTCCAGCGTTCCTGAGATCCGCACCTGCTGGCCGACGGAGATATCGGTTGCGGTGAAGGAGCCGGCCTGCCCGTCTTCCGTGACGGCCGTTCCGGATCCGATGGTGACGCTGATCTGCTGCTGGAAGCTCAGGCCAGCGGCGCTGGCACCCTCGGCCATCGGCCGGAACAGGAGTCCGTTGCCGACGGTGAGCGTGTCGCCGCTGCGCGCGAGCACCGTGCCCTGCACGGCGCTCATCGTGGATCCCTCGACGTTCGGTCCCACCAGCACCTGCGTCGCGGTGAGCGTGCCGGAAGTGCGGTCCCAGGTGCCGTAGGTGGAGGTGAGCGTTCCGTCCGCGACTGTGTTGAGCTGCGTCAGACCGGCGCTGCCGGTATAGCTCGTGCCGTTGATCAGATACGTGGTCGAGTCGGTCACGCCGATCGTGATCTGGCCGGTCGTGTTGCTCGCGTCCTGGAACGGCCGTACGTTGATGACGTAGTCATCCGCGCTGGTGCTCACGCTAACGAGCGGTCCCCGGACGTGGATCTGCTTGGTCGTATCCGGAGCCAGGCTGGCCGTCAGGGTCGGATTCACGGTGACGGTGATCGGGTTGGCGGTGAGATTCACCGTGTTGGAGGCCAGCAGGTTGAAGTCGAGCGCGAGGTTCGCGACCGTGCCCTGGGTGATGACCAGCTGCTCATCCGAGCCCAGGGACAGGTTCATCGTCACCTGACCCGTCAGCGGCTGGCCCGTGCTGCCGCTCAGGATGTCGGCCGCCGGCACGGTGACATCGCCGCTGCCGGTGTCGACGACGAGGGTGGCATTCGTGTAATCGAGAGTGAGCGCCGCCGACACGTAATGGCCCGGCGGGATCTGGTCGGCGCTGACGATCTCCGAGAGGTCGACCAGCTGCGCGAAATCGACCTGTGTCGTCACGGGAACCGTCTGCACGACCGTGCCGTCGGAGCGGGTGAGCGTCAGCGAGTCGACGTTGACGATGTAGCTGACGAAGTCGCCCGGCGCGTCGGTGAGCGAGACCATCGCCGTGCCGCAGCCGCTGCCGCCGCACGGCTGCTGATTCATGGAGTTGGGCGGTGACACCGGGTTGACGGTGTCCGAGTAGGGCGCGCCCGAGCCGCATCCCGCCAGGGCGAGGACGGCGACGATGCCAAAACTCCAGAAAGCGAGAGACCGGCGGACGCCGCAGGGGGTGCGCATCGCGTGAACGATGTTCATGGCCGTGTGCCTCAGCGTGTTGATCGTCGGCGCCGGCCCGCGGAGGCCGGCGTCCAACAACCATTGTAGACACGTGAGCTGGACAGCGGAACCTGTCGTCGGGAAACGACGCTCAGTTCGTTACATTCGCGCTGACCTGGGAGGAGAGCGGGCTCTCGGTGCCGGCGGAATTCACGGCCGCCACCGCGAAAAAGTACTTGCCGGCCGACAGGTTGCTGACGACATAAGTCGCGATCCCGGGGTTGGAAACCGAGATCTTGTGGGTGAGCTTGCCCGATGCCGTCCCGTAGTGGATGTCGTAGCCGGCAAGATTCGTCAGCGGCGTGCCATTGGTGTTTTCCGTCGGCGGCGTCCAGGCGATCGTGACGGTGTTGGCCTTGGCGGTGACCGAGGGATCGCTGGTGGTGGAGCCCGACCCCGTCGCAGCCGACGACGTGCTGGTGGAGGTGCCTCCAGACGTGCTGTCGCCGGCTGAAGTCCCAGTGTCGGCCGAAGTCCCGGTCTCAGCCGAAGTCCCGGTCTCAGCCGAAGTCCCGCCGGCCGACGTGCCGCTGTCGGCGGACGTGCTTGCAGCCGGTGCCGTGCTCGCCGCGGCAGCCGAAGTGCCGCTGCTGCCGGCGCCGCCGCAGGCTGAGAGTGCGAGTCCCAGCGCCGCGATGACCCCAGAGTAGACCCCATAGCGCGTTCCGCGCCCCCGTTTGGCGTTCGTCATGCATTCTCCCGAACTGTGCGTTCCGTGCCGGCCCGGCGGGCGAATTCACGGCTCGGGAGATTGCTCGAACTCAGCCGCTATCGCGGCCGTTTCTTGACGAAGCTGTCCTCACGCCGCGCCTTCACGCGGCTGCTGACCACCCCGGCAACCCCGCTGTCGTAGGCTCGCGCCGTTAGACCGGAAGTTTTGCGAAGCCCGCCTTTCGGCGGGCCGTGCCCTTGTCGACTCATTCCCTCAACGGCGGCCGGGTGCGAATCGGCCGCGCGCAGGGATTATTGCAACGGCTATGCCAGCGTCGCGTCTCCTCGAAATTTAAATATTTTCAAAGACTTGCACTCAGACGCGTCCGGCGCCGCCGGCCGCGGACGTCTGCCGAGGCCGACAGCGGCACCGTACACGTCTGAGCTGATTTGACTAAATCCATGATTTCGCGGGTGAAACCTGTTGTCGCCGAAGACCGACATTGCGTCACTGAGGGGCAACGCCGTGTCAGCCGCGGCGGAGTCAGTTCACCGTCGCCGCGACCTCGGAGGACATCGGACTCTCGGTGCCGGCGGAATTCACCGCGGCGACGGAGAAGTAGTACGTCCCGGGCGAGAGGTTGTCCACGACGTAGGTTGCGATCCCGGCGTTGGAGACGGAGATCGACTGCGTGTAGTTGCCCGACGAAGTCCCGTAATGGATGTCGTAGCCGGCGAGGTTGGTCAGCGTCGAGCCGTTGGTGTTCTCGGTCGGCGGCGTCCAGTTGAGCGTCACCGCATCCTGGCTTGCCGTCGGCGGATTCGCCGTGCTGGTACTGGAAGTGTCGGCCGTGGAGCTGCCTGCGGCCCCGGAGGGCCCTCCGCCGCAGCCCGAGAGTGCGAATCCCAGCGCTGCGACGGCACAAAGATAGACTCCACGGCGCGACCCGCGCCCCCGTTTGGCGTTCGTCATGCATCCCCCGAACTGTGCGACCCGTTGCCGGCTTTCGCGGGCGACGCCCACAGTCGGAGATTGCTCGAACTCAGCCGCTGGCGCGGCTTTATTCTTTCACGAGGCTTCCTTGCTGCGCGCCGTCGCGCAATCAGTCAGACCGCCCCGGCAACCCCGCTGTCGTAGGCTCGCGCCGTTAGACCGGAAGTTTTGCGACGTCCGCCTTTCGGCGGACTGTGCCCATTTGCGCCGCCGTGCGAGCAGCGGCGCGCCTGACCCGGTGCAACGGGTATGCCAGGCGCCGCAAGGGCCTCTACGGGGGCCTAAGTCGGCGTGAGCGCAAGCGCCGCGGAGGCGGCCGGGGGCGCACCTCGTCGGTGCAGGCAGACACCTGGCGTCTGCCTGAGCCAGGCGATTTAACTAAATGCATGAATCTGCCGGATAATTTGCTCGTCGCAGATGACCGACAGGGGCGTCGCACGACGTCACGCCCAGGGCGTGAAATCCGAGCGTGGCGGTGGGCATCCGCCTTGCTCAGCTTGCCGGAACCATGTGCGGCATAGCGGGCTATCTCACCAACGGCGGGAATCGTGACGGGCTCGACGATTCGCTGCGCGCCATGGCGGCGGCGATCGCCCACCGGGGCCCGGATGACGAGGGCTTCTTCCAGGCCGTGACGCGCGACGGCGGGCGCCGCGTGGGCCTCGCGCACCGGCGGCTCTCCATCATCGATCTCAGCACCGGGCATCAGCCGATGGCCAATGAGGACGGCACGGTGCAGATCGTCTTCAACGGGGAGATCTACAACTTCCCCGAGCTGCGCGATGAGCTCATGGCGAAGGGGCACGTCTTTCGCACCCGCTCCGATACCGAGACGATCGTGTACGCCTACGAGGAGTGGGGGCCGCAATGCGTCACGCGCTTCCGCGGCATGTTCGCCTTCGCCATCTGGGATGCCAGGCGGGAGCGGCTGCTGCTGGCGCGCGACCGCTACGGCAAGAAGCCCCTGTTCGTCTACCAGGCGGACGACCTGCTGCTCTTCGCCTCGGAAATCAAGGCCATCCTCGCGTTTCCGGGCGTCCCGCGGGCCGTCGACCGCGAGGCGCTCTGGGACTATTTCGCGTATCGCTACGTGCCGGCGCCGGCGACGCTGCTCCAGGGCGTGCGCAAGCTGATGCCCGGAAGCTATCTGGTGTGCGAGCGCGGCCTCACGGTGGAGACGCCTTACTTCGTTCCGGCCGACGGCCGGCCCGCCGCGGCCGAGCCCGCGGAAAAGGATCCGGTGGCGGCGTTCCTCACGCAGCTCGATGAGGCCGTGCGGGTGCGCATGATCTCGGACGTGCCGTTCGGCGCCTTCCTCTCCGGCGGCATCGATTCCTCGGCGGTGGTCGCCATGATGTCGCGCCACTCCGCGCACCCGGTGAAGACCTTCTCGGTGGGATTCGCCGAATCCAACTACAGCGAGCTCGGCTACGCCCGCGCCATCGCCACCGAATTCCGCACCGACCATCACGAGCTCACGGTGTCGCAGGAGCATCTGATGGAGCATCTGCCCGCCCTGGTGCGCTATCGCGACGCGCCGGTGGCGGAGCCGTCCGACATCCCGATCTATCTGCTCGCCCGGGAAGCGCGGCGCACGGTCAAGATGGTGCTGACGGGGGAGGGGGCCGACGAGTTCCTGGGCGGCTACCCCAAGCACGTGTTCGAGCGTTATGTCGGCACCTATCAGCGCGTGCCCGCGGCGGTGCGCCGCGGCCTGATCGAGCCGCTCTGCCTGTCGCTGCCGTATCGCTTCCGGCGCGCCAAGACCGCGGTCGCGAACCTCGGGCTCGCGGACCGGCGCGAGCGCCTGCCGCGCTGGTTCGGCGCGCTGTCGGGCGCCGAGCGCTGCCGGCTGACACGGCTCACGGGCCCGAGGGTCAACCATACGGCGGCGGTGTGGTTCGACTCCTTCCAGGGCAACTCCGCGCTGCGCGACATCCTCTACTTCGACCAGACGAGCTGGCTGCCCGACAACCTGCTCGAGCGCGGCGACCGCATGACCATGGCGGCCTCGCTCGAGGCGCGCATGCCGTTCATGGATCACCAACTCGCCGCCTTCGTCTCCGGCCTGCCGGACGAGTGGCGGGTGCGCGGCCTGACCACCAAGCGGATCCTGCGCGAGGCGATGCGCCGGGTGTTGCCGGCCGCCATCCTCGAGCGGCCGAAGATCGGCTTTCGCGTGCCGGTGAACGAATGGTTCCGCGGCAGCATGCGCGGCTACCTGACCGATCACCTGTTGGGAGGGGAGTCGCGCACGCGGGACTACTATCGCCCGCAGGCGCTGCGCGGTTATGTCGAGGAGCACACCAGCGGCCGGCAGAACCACGAGAAGCTGCTGTGGTCGCTGCTCAGCTTGGAGATCTGGCACCGCGAGTTGGGACTTTGCGCTTGAGCTCGACGGTGGACGGGTCAAACTTTACCAGGAGCGATGCTTGCTTGTGCTGGGGCGTCCGGGGGCGTACTGCCTCGCCGGAGGCTCCAGTCGCATGACCAGCGAAGCACTATCCTTCACCCGCAGTTTTTCAATCGCGCTTCTGGCTCTGCTGGAAGCGATGGCGCCGCCGGCGGTGTCCGTCGGGCTGCTGTACGGTCTGTGCCTGCTTTACGGCACGGAGTTCCGGGGTTTCTTCGTCGTACTCGCGATCCTCGTGGGCGCGCTCTCCGTGCTGCTGCCGCCGCCGCGGCCGCGTCCGCCGGGGGAGAGGCAACTCCTGTCGCCGACGCTGCCGCTCGCCGGCAAGGTGCTCATCCGCTGGATGGCCATCATCGGGATCCTGCTCGCCGTCGGCTTCGTCACCAAGTATTCGTCGGACTTCTCACGCAAGGTCGTGCTGTCGTGGATCGTCGTCACGCCGGCGGTGCTCATCCTCGTGGTGCTCTGCCTGCAGGAGCTGCGGCGCCGCCTGATGTACGACCCGGCGATGGTGCGCCGCGTCGCTTTCGCGGGCTGCAACGATATCAGTGCGGCCTTGGCGCGCCGGATCGGCGAGAGCGGCGAGCTCACCGGCCTCAAGGTCGAAGGATTTTTCGACGACCGCAGCGCCGAGCGGCTGGGCCTGCCCGGCGCGCGCTCGCGCCTCCTCGGCCGGCTGCCGGAGCTGGCCTCGTTCGTCAAGCGCCGCGGGATCGATGTCGTCTTCGTCGCGCTGCCAGTACGGCACATTCAGCGCGTCATGCAGCTGCTCGATGACCTGCGCGACACGACGGTCTCCATCTACTACGTCCCCGACATCTTCGCGTTCGACCTCATCCAGGCCCGCAGCGGCGAGCTCTTCGGCATACCGGTGGTCGCGCTCTGCGAGACGCCGTTCTGCGGCTACCGCGGCGTCATCAAGAGATTCACCGACATCGCGCTCGCCGCCTCGATCCTGGTCGTCGCCGCGCCGTTGATGCTCGCGCTCTCGGCGATGGTGCGGTTCTCCTCGCCGGGCCCGATCATCTTCCCGCAGCGCCGCTACGGACTCGATGGACGCGAGATCACGGTGTGGAAGTTCCGCAGCATGACCGTGGTCGAAGACGGCGCGGAGATCGTTCAGGCGACGAGGCAGGACACCCGCATCACGCCCGTGGGGCGGTTCATGCGCCGTTACTCGCTGGATGAGCTGCCCCAGCTGTTCAATGTCCTGCAGGGACGGATGAGCCTGGTCGGGCCGCGGCCGCACGCAGTGGCCCACAACGAGCAGTATCGGAAGCTCATCAAGGGCTACATGATCCGGCACAAAGTGCCGCCCGGCATGACGGGCCTCGCGCAGGTGAATGGGTGCCGCGGGGAGACCTCGCGCATCGAGGAGATGCAGGCACGCGTCAACTACGATCTGGAGTACCTCAGGCGCTGGACGCCGTTGCTTGACGTCAAGATCCTGCTCCTGACCGCGGTGCGGGTGTTGCGGGACGAGAAGGCCTACTAAATGGACGCTGTTCTGCGGGGGCTCGCCTCACTTTTCGAGGATACTCGTCCGCGCGCGTCTCCAAATCGGCGGGCGCTGGTCTTTCTTGCGCTGATCATCGCAGTGGGCGCGGCCGTGCGCTTCTGGGGCCTCGGCAACGTGGGCCTGCACGGGGACGAGAAGACGATGGCGCTGCCGGCGATGCACCTGCTGCAGTACGGCACGCCGGAGATGCCGAGCGGGTTCGTCTACCCGCGGGCGATGGCGCAGCTCTATCTCATGGCGGGCTCGGCGCATCTCTTCGGTGGCCCGAGCGCGTGGACGTTCCGCTTGCCGTCGGCGATCTGCGGCGTGTTGCTCATTCTGCTCACGTGGCTGGCGGGCCGGCGGTTTCTCGAGCCGCGTTGGAATCTCGCTTTGACCGCGGCGGTGGCGCTGCTGCCCGCGTTCATCGAGGATGCGCAGACCGCACGCATGTATGTCTTCCTGGTGACGGGAGTCACCGCCTTCATGGCACTCCTCTTTGCCTGGGAGCGCACCGGACGCAGCGGCTGGCTGATCGCCGCGGTGCTCGAGATGGCGGTGAGCCTGGAATTCCACACTCTGTCGATCTTCGCCGCCTGGCTCTGCCTCCTGCCGGGCCTGCTGCAGGGCGACCGCCGCCGGCTGGGGCAGGGCGCGTTGGCTTTTGCAGCGATCGTGGCGGAGTTCGTCGCGCTGAACCACTGGATCAACACCGCCTATCCGCATGCCCTGGGCCCGGTGGACGGAACGCCCCTCAACGGACCGCGTGCGCTGGCACCGCCGCTGCATCTTCTGTGGCCGCTGGCGATGGCGCTGCCGGCGCTGGCGCTCTCCTGGTACGTGATGCGCGCGCGCGGCTGGCTGCCGGTGGCTCTCCTGGCGGCGAGCCTCGTGGCGCAGGTGTCCCGCCTGGATCACGTCGCGCTGCTGCTGATCATCGCCGCCCTGGTGCTCGCGCGCCGCGAGGGCAGCCTGCCCGCGGCGCGGCTCGCGCTCTATCTCGCCGTCTGCGCGCTGCTCGCCATCGGGCAGGCGAGAGACCTCCTGGCGCACCACTCGGGCACCCTGTCGCAGACCCTGGGACTGCTCCTCGGCTGGCCGAGCGTGCGTACGTACATCGCGGTATCGAGCTTCTCCGTCGCGGCGCTGGTCCTCGCCGCCGGCGGCCTGGCGGCGGGACTCTGGCGGTTGGCCCACCGGCAGCGGATCCCCGATCACCTGCTGTTCCTGACACTGGGCGCCTGGATCCCGCTGCTGCAGATCGGCTGCTTCCAGTGGGACCCGGAGCCACGTTACGTCGAGGGGCAGATGCTGCCGCTGCTCATCGGGGCTTTCGCGATCGGGCAGTGGGCGGCGCGCGAGTGGGCGGCGCGGCTCACGGCACGCGCGGCGCGCGCCAGCCGGAATGAAGGCCACGCGGCACGCACGGCGGGTATCGGGACGCTGGTAGCGGCGGTGGTCTGTATCCTCATGATCGATCCGACGCGACTGCGCGCTGCGGTGGATCCGACCTACGCCAACCATCCCGATCACGTGGGCGCCGCCGAGTTCGTCGAGTCGCTGCATCCCCGGCCTGACGACATCATCGTCGCGGAGGACGCGCTGATGCAGACCTATTACCTCGGGCACGTCGATTACTGGCTGCAGGCCGCGGGGATGGCGGCGCCCTACCTGCACAAGGTCGATGGCGAGTGGGCCGATATCTATACCGACACGCCGCTCATCGGCTCCGGATCACAGCTCGAGCGGCTCGTCACCCGACGCAACCGGGGCGCCATCTATGTCATCGGCAGCGGTGAGACTCCGCGGGACGCCGAGCTCATGCAGGGGAGGGGAATCACGCGCGTGCTGCACTCTGCGTCCTTCCACCTGATCTACGTCGGCCGGGATCACCTCACGGAGGTGTGGAAGGCCGATGCGCCCGGACACACCCTGACGGCGGCGAGCAGCGCCGCCCGCGGCAGGTGAGCGAATGGCCGGGGTAGGCAATCGAGCCGCGATCCTGACGCTCTCGCGGCTCGCCAATTACGGGCTGATGCTGATCAGCCCCGTGATCCTGGTACGCCTGCTCACGGTGGCGCAGTTCGGCTACTACCGCGAGTTCCTGCTGTACGCTTCGGTGCTGCAGACGATCGCGATCTTCTCGATCAATGACAGTCTGCTCTATTGCATTCCGGCTCATCCGGCGAGCCGCTGGCGGACGGTGCGGCAGACCGCCGTGCTCATCGCCCTGAGCAGCCTGATCACCGTCGTGGCGCTCGCCGTGCTGGATCGCGGCACCGGCGGCCGTGTGGTCGGCCCCCTGCTGCTGCCCATCTGCCTCTACACGTTCCTGTCCTCCAATCTCGACTTCTGGGATTTCTACTGGGTGGCGACCGACCGCACCGGCCTGATCTTCGCCTACACGTCCCTGCGCCTCGGCATCCGTGTCGCCGTCGTGCTGGTGGCGGCGGCGTTGACGCACGATGTGGCAACGATCATCTGGGCGCTCATCGTGCTCGAGGGCGTCCGCGTGCTCGGCACGCTGGTGGTCATGGTGGCCGCGGACCGCGGTGCAGCCGAGCCGCCGCTCCCCGATCCCTGGCGCGAGCAGCTGCAGTTCTGCCTGCCCTCGGGCGCGGCCTCGGTGCTGTCGACGCTCAACCGCAGCCTGGGCGGTCTCGCGGTGGCCCGTGTGCTCGGCGCCGTGGCGCTCGCCCAATACACCATCGCAAGGTACGGCGAGCCCATCGTGGTGACGCTGCGCAACTCGGTGTCCTCGGTCGTGCTGCCGGAGATGGTGCGGCGCGACCGCGAGTCCTCGCGCAGCGACTCGCTGGCGCTCTGGAAGCAGGCGACGGTCACCAACACCATCCTGCTCTTTCCGGTGGTGGTCATCGTCGTGCACTTCGCGCGGCCGCTGGTGACGATCGTGTTCGGCCGCAGCTACGCGCCGGCGGCGCTCGTCCTGCAGATCTACATGCTCGCGGTGGTGCGCGAGTGCTTCGACTTCGCTCCGGCGCTGCGCGCGATCAACTGCACGCGCCCACTGGTCGGCGGTAACGTGGCCTCGATCATCGCCTGCGGCGCCCTGCTGGCGGCCCTGATACCCGTGGGAGGGGTCGCCGGCGCGATGGCGGCCGTGGTGCTCGCGACGCTCGTCGAGGCCGTGTGGCTCGGCCGGGCCACCCTGCACAGCTACGGCGTGGGCCTGCGCGGACTCCTGCCCTGGGGCAGCACCGGCAAAGTGGCGGCCGCCGCTCTCATCGCCGCGGCCGTGCTCGTGCCGTCAGTCTGGGGCGAGATCCGCGGGCTCGGCGGCATCGCACTCGGCTCGGCCGCGTACCTCGCGGCATTCGCGCTGCTACTCCTCGCGCTGCGTGTCCCCGAGGCGTACGCGCTGCTCGCCTGGGCGAGACGACTCGCACCCTCACTCGGTCCCGTCTGCCGCAAGGCCTGAACCATGCGCCTGCTCTACGTACTCCTCATCGCGACTCTCGCCCTGAGCGACATCTTCTCCGCGGGCATGAGCCTGGCCCCGGGCTTGAGCGTCAAGAACGCGCTGCTCTATCCGATCGCGCTCGGACTGATGTTCCGCATGGCCCTCACCGGGCGCTTCCGCATGCGGCTGCCGATCGTCAACGTGGCTTTCATCCTGTGGATCACCTACGCCCTGCTGACCTGGGTCGCCTGCGTGACCATGATCCACTATCCGGGCTACGACGCCCGAGGCGCCGGCATCGAGCTCAAGTCGGAGCTCATCGACTCGGCGCTCTTCTTCTTCGTCTATTTCTACGGCGTGGAAGGCGAGGGGGACTTCTTCCTCTTCGCCAAGACGCTCACCTTCTGGATCGGCCTCGCCAACATCCTGACGCTCGCCGACATCGCCGGCATCGTGCACCTGGGGATCGAGGTCGGCCAGAACGGCGTCGAGGCCGATCGTGTATTCGGAGCGTTCGGCCACGCCAACGACACGGCGGCGCTGATCGTGTGCGTGTTGCCGATGATGGTTGCCGTGGCGATGTCGAGCCGCGGCGCGGCCCGGCTATTCTGGTACGCGGGCGCGTTCGCCTCCGTGGCGGTGTTGCTCCTCACCGTCTCGCGCGGCGCATACGTCGGCGTCGTCGTCGGCTATGGTGCGGCGGTATGGCTCTGCCGGCGGTGGCTGCCGACTTCGCGTGTGTTCGCCTGGGTCATGATCGGGTCCACGTGCGTCGTGGTCGCCGCGGCGCTCGCGGCGTTCCTGCTGCCGGAGTTCTCGCAGGTGATCAGCGAGCGCATCTTCAACCAGTCCATGGCGGGCTCGATCAGTGTCGCCTCCTCCGGCCGCACGACCATCTGGATGACCGCGATCTCCACCATGATGTCGCATCCGCTGACGCTGCTCACCGGGTACGGCTTCCGCGTCTACCAGACGATGTTCGTGCTGGTCACCCACAACTACTATCTCGATCAGTGGTTCGGCCTCGGCCTGATCGGCCTCTTCGCCCTGCTCACCATCCAGTACCAGACCGTGACCACGGCCCTGCGCGCGATCGCAGCGGGAGCGGGGCCGGTGCGGCCGTACATGATCGCGCTGGTGTTCGGGATGCTCGGCCTCGCGGTGTCCATTTTCTTCGACAACATGGACAAGCCCTGGTCGTACGTCTGGATCTACGTGGGCTTTTCGCTGCGCGCCGCAGCCGACCTCATCGAGAAGGCGGAGAAGGAGACGGCCGCGGCTGCGGTGCGCACGACACGCAGGGCTGTTGGATCCCGGCCCGCGGCCGCGCGTGCCGCGCGCCCGCGTCGCGTTGTCGGTGAATTGAGACGCTAGGGCCGTCTGGAATCGCAGACAAGACGGAAATTTCCATTTTTTTGAAACGGCGACTATTGACGTTTTGGTGAACGCTGTAAAAATAGCGCCCGGTCGCACGGCGTGGCTTGCCTCGTTCGCAAGGCACCCGGGAGACCTCCGGTGTGGACGTGCATGCGGTCATCGAACCGCAGTGCTATCCGGGCGCCTCGCACGCGCACGGATCACCACGAGAACAGTCACGGCTCGAAATGCTTGCGCCGTCTGTCGGCTTCACCGGCAAAGCACCTCGACCTCGTCGAGCGGTCACTTCCAACTCCCCGGGGGGAGATGATGATTCACAGTGCATTTCGTCAGGGTTTGACGGCCGTAGCCGCCATCGGCGCCCTCGCCGCCAGCGCGGGCGCCTTCGCTTTCACTCCGCCGAGCTTCCCGCGCATCGCGGGCATCCAGATCTCGGCGCCCTTCGACTACAACGATCCGACCTTCCAGGCCGAGGTCGCCAAGCAGTCGATCACGGTGCTCAACGACTGGCCGGGCATGAACCCGGGCGGCGAATCGATGCAGACCGTGGTCCAGCAGATCAAGGCGATCAATCCGAACGCCCTGGTCTTCCTCTACACCGACTCGGATGAGCAGTTCACCGATCCGACCAACAGCGCCTGGGCGACGCTGATCAACGAGATCAACTCGATGAAGTGGTGGCTGTACAGCGACAAGTCTCTGACCTCGGCGGTATCGTCCTTCTACGGCAACGGCGGCATGACGATCAACAACTCGACCAATACGCCGAAGAACGCGCAGGGCCAGGACGCGATCGACTACATGGTCAACTATTTCGTGGCCAACGAGTACACGCCGAACACGAATATCGACGGCTTCTTCATGGACAACGTGTTCACCACGCCGCGGGTGGCGGGCGACTGGTATCGCAACGGCACCGTGTTGCAGCCGTCGAGCTCCCAGGCCCAGGCGGCGATACAGTCGGGCTATGAGCGCTGGTTCAGCCTGGCGCGCCAGCTGATGCCGGGCAAGTATCAGATCGGCAACATCGCGACCTGGTATTCCCCGGGGGCCACGGCCGTCCCCGCCGGATTCAAGGGTATGACCGACGGCGGCGAGATCGAGGGGCTCATCGGCCAGACGTGGTCGACCGAGACCTGGGATGGCTGGCAGGGGATGGAGAATCAATACTTTCAGATCATGGCGGTCGTAAATGCGCCGAAGCTCGTCATCTTCGACCAGCAGGACAATCCGACCAACTACCAGTCGATGCGCTACGGCCTGACGTCGTGCCTGATGAACGACGGGTACTACAACTTCACCAGCAACACCAGCACGTACTCCGGGGTCTACTGGTTCGACGAGTTCAACGCCAACCTGGGTCAGCCGGTGGGCGCCACGCCGACCGGCGCCTGGCAGAACGGGGTTTGGCGGCGCGACTTCACCAATGGCATCGCCCTGGTGAACCCGAAGGGCAACGGCACGCAGACGGTGCAGCTGGGCGGGACGTTCGTGAAGATCAAGGGCACGCAGGCCCCGTCGGTCAACAACGGGCAGACCGTCACGTCGGTGACGTTGCAGGATCGGGACGGCATCATCCTGATGCGCCAGTCGCCGCTGCAGCAGCCGAAGGCCCCCACCGGGGTCAGCATCGGCAACTAGAGGCCGATCAGCGGATCCGGCGGCCGACGACGACCATGGTGGTGGTGGAGCGGTCCTCATCGCTCCAGGCGCGAAACCGCGGCGGCAGGCCGGAGCGGGGCAGTGTCGGGGGGACGATCGCGCGCCAGGTGCGCACGATCTCGAACCCCGAGGCCTGCATCGCGCGCAGGTGATCGGCGGGGGGGCGGCGGTTGAGGAGATACGGCCGCCGCCCCTTGACGAGCCGCCAGGTCAGGTTGCCGTACTGCAGGTGGCCGTCCCAGTTGGCGGTCATGTCGTGGCTCTTGAAGTCGATGACATGGCTCACGAGTCCGCCGATCCGCAGGCCGGCGGCGAGCGAGCGGTGCACTCCCTCGATGTCCTCCACGTGCTCGAGGGCGGCCTGAGAGATGACCAGGGCGACTCCCGGGGACGCTCGCGCCCAGCATTCCTGCCAGGGCACGTAGTAGTGGATGCCGATGCCGCCCGGCTCGCCTCTCAGGGCCGCTTCGATGCTGGCGACCCGCTCGGGGTTGGTTGCCGCGCTGAGGATCCGGTCGTCGAGGAATGACGGGAAGCCGTAGTCAGGCAGCCGCGGATAGACCTCGGGGAACTCCCGCTCGTCGGGAATCGGCGCGCGCTCGCGCAGCAGCTCGACGAGGTCGGCCAGGATGCGGGCGTTCCTCGCGTCGTTGGCGTAGCGCACGACGTCGAGCGCCTCGACGCGATCCGCGCCGAGGAGCAGCCCCATGAGACTGCTGCCGATGGTGTCACCTGGGCCGAGCTCGCCGATGGAGTCGTAGCAGGTGGGCAGGCCGCTCGAATGCAGCAGGCAGAGATGCCGCAGGAACACCGAATAGCAATAGCGCGCCGAGACCGATCCGCCGGTCTGGCGCTTCTCCGGGTTGTAGAGGCCGGGCACGCACGTACCCATGCCCCGCAGCAGCGGCATCATCTCCATGTGAGCCTCGTGAGCAACCGCCATTCCCGCCGCGCCCCCGGTTCCGCGAGGAGCTGGGTGATGCGATCGGCGAATCCGGCGGCCATGCCTGCCACCGTGAACCGCTCCCGGACCCGCCGCGCGGCGGCTTCGCCGAGCCGCGCCCGCAGCGCGGGATCGGTCAGCGTCGCCAGGCGCCTCGTCAGCGCGCCGGTATCGCCCGGCGCGAAGAGAAAGCCGTGCTCGCCCGGGACGATGAGCTCCGGGGCGCCGCCCGTGTCGCTCAGCACGACGGGCTTGCCGAGCGCCATGGCCTCCAGGGCGGCGAGCGAGAAAGTCTCGCTATGAGACACCAGCGTCATCACGTCACAACAGGTCGCGAAAGGCCTGATGTCCCGTTGGAAGCCGGTGATGCGCATGTGGGCGCGCAGTCCCAGCCGGTCCGCGGTCTGCTCCACCTGGAGCCGCTCGGGTCCGTCGCCGATGAAGAGCGCCTTGGCCGGCACCCCCTGCCGGCGCAGGCTTGCGATCGCCTGCAGCAGGTCGCCGGGCGCTTTCTCCGGACGCAGGGTCGAACAGAGTCCGACGACGAAGTCATCGGCGCCGAATTCGAGCGAGTTGCGCAGGATCCGCCGCTGCTCCGCGGTGTATCGGTCAGTGAAGAAGTCGGCGTCGATGCCGTTGTAAATCACGGTATCCGGCGGATGCAAGCCATGCCGCCGCCAGAACTTCCTCTGGTTCTCGCAGACATAGACCAGCAGGTCGCAGCGGTTGAAGAGACGCGAGTAGAGAAGCATCTGCAGCCGCTCCTTGCGCGTGAGCAGCTGCGTGCTGTGAAAGACCGCCGCCAGGCGTGTGTCCGCGCGCGCGCCGCGCGCCAGATGGCCATAGAGCATCGAGTAGGGGTTGGTGCAGACGAGGGCGCCGATCCGCCTGCCGCTCACCAGGGTGCGCAGCCGGCGCACGGCGTCGCCGTCGATCCGGCGCTTCACGTCGCAGCAGATGACTTCCTCGAGCCGCTCGGTGCGCAGCTGCCCGAGCAGCGCTTCGTTGCGCTTCAGATACGCCAGGTGCAGGCGGAAGCGGCGCGTGTCGATGTGATTGAGCAGCGTCACCACCTGCTTCTCGGCGCCGCCGGTCTCCAGCGAGTTGACGATGAAGAGCAGCCCCGGAGGCTCCGAGCCTGCCGCCACGGCGGTCATCGGCTGCCCACGGCGGCGCCCAGGGGCACCTGCTCCTTCGGGCGCGTCTCGCGCGGCTCGATGCCGAAGCGGTGGTAGATCCCGAGCAGCCGCTCGACGGCGGTGTCGAGCGAGAAGCGGGCGGCGACCGTCTCGCGCGCAGCGCGTCCGAGGCGCTCGCGCAGCGGCGGATCGCTCATCAGGCGGCTGATCGCAGCCGCCAGGGCATCGACGTCGCCGGCGGGCACCAGCAGGCCGTCGACCTCGTGGGTGACGATCTCGGGAACGCCTCCCACCGGTGTCGCGATGACGGGCAGGCCCCAGGACATGGCCTCGAGCAACGCCATCGGCATGCCTTCCACGTAGGACGGCAGGACGAAGACCGTCGCATCGGCCAGGACCGCGCGCTTGCGCTCCGCCTCCAGCCAGCCGGTGAACACGGCGCGCTCGCGCAGCCCCAGTTCCCCGGTCAGCCGGCGCGTTTCCTCGACCCCGCTGCCCGTGCCGGCATAGACGAGCTCGAGTCCCGGAAAGGCATCGCCGATCCGGGCAAATGCCCGGGCGAGCTCGAGCACGCCCTTGTGGCGCGCGATCTCGCCGAAGAAGAGCAGGGTGGGCTGCCGCTGCGGCCGGCTCGGGACGGCATTGAGCGGCGGCAGCGGCACCGCGTTCATCAACACCTCGATCCGCGCCTGCGGCGAGATGCGCTCCAGGGTCGTGCGCCAGGTTTCGGACAGGGCGAGGACCAGAGCGGCCCGGGCGAGGACCCGCCGCACGATGCGGCGTGCCGCCGGTCCGCACTCTTCGTAGAAATCGGCGAATTCAGAGCCGTGCACGTGCAGGAGATAAGGCCTGCGCGCCAGCCGTGCGATGAGACACACCACGGATTTGCGCCAGAACGAGGCGCGTGAGGAGAGGTGGATGTGAACCAGCGGCGCATCGAGCGTGCGCAACCGCACGGCAACCCGCATCCAGCCGGCCAGCGCGATGAGGATCTTGCGCCCGCTGGAGACGAAGCGATGAGTGGCGACGTACGTGCAGTCGATCCGGTCGAACAGGCCCGCGTCGATGTATCCCTGGACCACCGTACGGATTCCGCCCATGCTGGTGAGGCTCGTGCCCACCATGAGCACCGAGCGGCAGGCAGGCGCCATGCGGGACGGCTTCGCCATCACGCGCCCAGGGCGATCGAGGAGGCTGACGGGGGCTCGAGCAGCCCGGAGAGCGCTGCCGCGTAGGCGCTCACCGTTCGGGGCTCGTTCAGCTGCTCATCGAAGTAGCGCGCGCCGTTGGTGCTCGCCGACTGCCATGCGGCCGGATCGCGCGCCAGCCGGGCGATCGCCGCATGCAAGGTCTCGGGATCGCTTACCGCGGCTCCCATGCCGTTGCTGCTGACGATCCGTCCCGGGTCGAGAAAGGTGACGACCGGGGTACCGCGGGACCAAGCTTGCAAAAAGGTGTTTGGGAACCCGTCCGTATCCGACGTACTGACATGGACGCGAGCCCGCTCGAAGTACTCGCCGATGCGGTACTGGGGCACGAAACCATGAAAGGTGACATTCGGCAGCGACGCCGACCTCAGGCGCGCCTCCTCGTATACCGACTCCTCGCGCGGGGCGGGCGCACCCACCAGATGAAATGTCAGGTCCGGCGTGCGCGCCGCCGCATCGAGGAACAACTGCGGGCGCTTCAGGGCGCGCATGTTGGCCACCCACAGCGCGTCGATGTCGCGCTCGTGGAACGCAGCGCGCCGGCCCGCAGGCTCGACGACCGGGCCGAGCACACGGCTCTGCAGGCCGAAGTTGCGGGCCAGGGCCCGCTGCTGCGGCAGGGTCTGCACCAGCACGAGGTCGGCGCGTCCGACGCCCCAGCGGTACAACTGCCGGTCGCGCCAGTGACGCACCAGCAGCGCCTGCGGGTCGCAATCGGAATCGCTGGCGACGCGGAAAGCAACCTTGCGGCCGTGACGGCGCGCGTACAGCACGATCTGCGCCAGGTGCGAGCCGGCGCAGCTCGTATAGTAGATGTCGGCATCGGCCCGGCGCAGGGCCTGCTGGAGTTTCGTCCAGCGGGGATGCAGAAAGCGCACGACGGGAATGCCCTCATCCGGCCGGTACGCCTTGTGCGTCGTGACGCCGTCCCAGGCCGCGCCGTCGGGCTGCCCGTAATCCGCGACGACCATCGAGACGCGCCAGCCACGGCGCGCGAGCGCGCGCGCCAGCAGCGTATGTTGCAGCTCCTCCCCGCCGGCCGGCCGGTCCGAGTATTCGGGCGCGAGGACGGGCAGGTTCCCGAGCCCGACGATACAGACGTGCGGAGGCCTCATCGATTCTCGTGCGATCACGACCGCAATCAAACGCAGGCCGGAGCCAAACGTTCCAGCGACGGCCGTTACGGGGCCGTGACGGGACCGGAGCGGGAACGGAAGTTGCTCAAGGTTCCGCCCAAGTAGCGCACACCCGACGGGGCGGATTCGCCGCCCCAACAAGAACGAGGAGACTGCCGATGCGATCGTCCCCTTACCGCTGGGCTTGCGGAATCCTGCTCGCCCTGACCGCCGGTATGGCCTTCGCCAGCCCACCCGAGCCGCCCTATACCGTACAGCCCGGCGATACGCTGATGGTGTCGGTATGGAAGGAGCCGGAGCTGCACCGGCCCGTGCTCGTCGAGCCGGACGGCACGTTCTCGTTTCCATTGTGCGGAATGATCGACGCGCAAAACAAGACCGTCGGCCAGCTGCAGCAGGAGATCACGCAGCATCTCGGCCGCTTCATCACCGATCCGGTGGTGACGGTGTCGCTGCAGAAGATCGCCGGCAACCGCGTCTATGTGATCGGCCAGGTGACCAAGCCCGGCGCCTTCGTCGTCAACCCGCGCGTCAACGTGATGCAGGCGATCAGCATGGCCGGCGGCACGACGCCGTTCGCCTCGCTCGGCAACATCAAGATCATCCGCCGCACCGACGGCGGCTCGCAGGAGGCGCTGCCTTTCAATTACAACGACGTGATCCACGGCAACGATCTGTCGCAGAACATCACCCTGCAGGCCGGCGATGTCGTCGTCGTACCGTAGGCTGTACGCGGCCCTGGGCGCCGGCGCCCTGCTCGGGCTGACGGCCGGGGCGCGCGCCGACAACTGGGACCTGCTGCCTCGGCTCGAGGTCGGCGGCACCTGGAGCGACAACTACCGGCTGGCCGACATCCCGGACCAGGAGCTGACGGTGTACGGGCCGTACATCGACGCGCAGCTCGGCATCGACTACTTCTCGCAGACCTCGAAGCTCGACATCGTACCGCGGGTGCACTGGAACAATTTCCCCACGGACCACACCGATCAGTCGACCGACGGCTTCCTCGACATCGACGGCGAGCACAGGACGCAGCGCGGAGACCTCCTCGGGGTGCTGCAGCTCTCGGACGAGAAGGTGTTCTATTCCGACTACCTGCCGGCCACCTTCCCCGGCCTGGCGCTCGGCCAGGCCTCGACGGCCCCGAGCGGCCACATCACCGTCTCCACCCGGCAGAAGCTGGTGCGCGCCGTACCGGAATACAAGTACGACTTCACGCAGCGCACGCACCTCGACCTCAACGCCGACGTCGAGAACGCGAGCTATCAGCAGAGCGAGGTCGAGCAGATCGGCTACAGCAGCTATACCGGCAGCGCCGGCATCGGCTTCGACGTCTCGCCGCGTTCGGTCTTCACCGCGACGGGCCTCGGCACGCACTTTGCGCCGCAGACCGGGGGCAACAACACGAACGACTACGGCGCACAGGCGGAATGGGACCTGCAGCAGTCGCAGATTGCAAAGTTCTACGCCCGGGTCGGTGCGGAGCACTCCGAGGCGCAGACGGCGATCGGCACCGTCAGCAACAACGGCTTCACCGGCGGCATAGGCGTCGATCTTCGCTACCAGGTGACCGAGGTCACCGTCGATCTGATCCGCTCGCTGATCCCGACCTCCCAGGGCGTCATGATGACCGACCAGGAGCTGCGTTTCAGGATATTGCATGCGTTCTATCCGAAGCTCTCGGGCTACGTCGGCGCGCGCGGCATGCGCCTGAGCGGCGCCGCCAGCCAGACCGCGCTCACGGTGACGAGCGAGAACTACCTGACCGCGGAAGTCGGCTGCGACTATCAGATGACCCAGAACTACCGGATCGAGGCCGCGTACGACTACGCCTGGCAGCAATTCCCCGGCACGCCGACGGCGACCTCGAACGCCCTCAGGCTCGCGGTGATCTATCAGCCCTTGAGCCGCTACGAGCCGTTGCCGGAATTCACCGGCATTCCACCTAAGGAGCGATGAGATGGCCGAGCACGACGAAGCGTTGAGTCCGAGTCCCGACCTGTCGGACTACCTGGCGGCCATCAAGCGGCGGCGCATGCTGCTCGCCAGCATCGCCCTGCCGATCCTGGCGATCGCGGCGGCGCTGGCGGTGGGGTTGCCCAACGTCTACATCTCGACGGGCCTCTTCGACTTCACGGATGCGACCGTCCCGGGGGAGATGCCCGCGAACGCGAACGCCGATAACATCCAGCGCCTGCAGGAGCAGTATCGCGACGCCTACGTCGACAGCCTGTCGAGCACCGTCATGGGCGATGCGAGCATGCAGAGCCTGGTGCAGCAGGTCCCGGGCGTCGTGCCGCCGGGAACCGACATGGGCGCCGCGGTCAAGGCGGTCAAGCGCCGGGCGCAGGTCGAGACCGTGCGCACGCCGGTTCTGGATCCCAACACCGGCCGCAACCTCGACATCATCTCCGCCTTCACGGTCTCCTACGAGGACCGGGATCCGGACGTCGCCGCGCGCGCCGCCCAGTGGCTGAGCAACGCCTTCATCGTGGCGAACCGCCAGGGGCGCCTGGTGAGCGCCAAGGCGGCCGAGCAGTTCTACGACACCCAGACGCAGATCTACCGGCAGCAGATCGCCGACATCGAGACCAAGCTGGCGGCCTTCAAGTCGAAGAACTACGACCAGCTGCCGGGTCTCACCAATCTCAACATGAACATCATGCAGACGACGCAGCAGCAGATCGACACGCTGACGCAGCAGATCGGAGCGCTGCGCCAGAACCGGATCTTCCTGCAGCAGCAGCTCGATGCGGCCAAGAACGCCGGTCAGGACGCGGGCCTGCTGGCGCAGCTGCAGGCGGAATACAACAAGAAGCTCGCCACCTACGACCCGGACTACCCCGACATGATCGCGCTGCGCCAGCAGATCGATCAGCTGCAGGAGGGCAACGGCGCGATCAACAGCCTGTCGCTGCCGGCGGAGCTGCGGGCCGAGGAGCAGGCGCTCGCGCAGGCCAGGCTTCGCTACAGCGAGGATTTCCCCGACGTCAAGCGCATGGAGCGGCAGATACAGATCCTGAAGACGCGCATCGCCCACGGCGAGAAGTACGCGGGCAACGCAGTCGGCAGCCCGGCGGTGATCGAGCTCAGGACCCAGCTCAACGCCAACCAGACCCAGACGGCCGCCCTTGAGCGCCAGTCGGAGGAGCTGCGTCAGCAGCTCATGCAGCTCGACGGCCGGGTCGCGGCGGCCCCGCAGGTGGAGCGGGAATACAAGGCGCTCACGCTCAACCTGCAGCTGGCGCAGACCAAGTACAACCAGCTGCTCAAGTACCAGATGGATGCCCAGCTCACGAGCCAGGCGATCGCGAGCGGGCGCAGCGACCGGATCCGCATCGTTCAGAGCCCCGGCGTGCCGCTCACGCCGGGGAAGCCGAAGCGGGTTGCGATCGCGGTCGTGGGACTGATGCTTGCGATCCTGCTCAGCCTGACAGCGGTGGTGATTGCTGAAAGCATCGATCAGACCGTGCGCGGCAGCCGTGACATCCGGCGCGTTCTTGCGCTGTCGCCCATCGGCGTCATTCCGGAAATCCAGGACTCGGCCACGGCGAGGCGGCAGGGGCTGCAGGTGGCGACTCTGACAGTGTGTGTGTGCGTCGCCAGCGCGGTAGTGCTGATGGCTGCGCGAATCTTCTACTCCTGAGGCAAGAGAGCGACCCATGAGCCTGATCGAGGAAGTGATGCGCCGGCAGGCGCACGAGCGCGCCGCGACGGGAGGACTCGCGGCGAGTGCCAACGGCGCTGCGGCGGCCGCGAGCGTGAGGATGGCGCGACATCATGTTGCGGCCCCGGTGCCCGAGACCGCGGTGCAGCAGTATCGGCCGGCGGCGGTCGATCCGGACGCGCTGGAGCGCAACCGGGTGTTGTTGCGGGTGCAGGACGTCGCGGTTTCCCGCGCGTACAAGATCCTGCGCACGCGCGTGCTGCATCGCATGGCGGACAATGGCTGGTTCACGCTGGGGGTGACCGGTACCGGCGCCGGCGAGGGCAAGACCGTCACGGCGATCAATCTCGCGATCGCCCTGGCGCAGGATCCGAACGCCTGGGTCTACCTGGTCGATCTCGATCTGCAGCGGCCGCAGCTCGGAGCCTATCTCGGCATGACCTACGAGCACGGGCTGACCGACTTCCTGAGCGGCCAGGCGGAGCTCGACCAGGTCATCTACGACATCGGCCTCAAGCGGCTGGCGGTGGTACCGAACGCCAGCCCCGTCGAGACCTCCTCGGAGTATCTGCGCTCGGCGAGGATGGCCGACTTCCTCAATGCCCTGGAGGCGCAGACGCCGCGGCGGATCATCATCCTCGACATGCCGCCGCTGATGATGAGCGATGACGTCCTGGCATTTGCGCCGCGTGTCGACAGCTTCCTGCTGGTCGCCTCGCAGGGCATCACCGCGCGCCGCACGCTCGCCAACGCCAAGGAGGTGCTCTCCGAGCTCAACGTCCTCGGCGTGGTCCTCAACCGCTCCACCGAGCACAACGACAGCCCCTACTACTGATGTCGCTCGATCTTTCGATCGTCGTTCCGCTCTTCAACGAAGAGGAGAGCGTCCGGCCGCTCTACGCCGCGATCGTCGCGGGCGTCGCGCCGCTCGGAGTCTCCTTCGAGATCGTGCTGGTCGACGACGGCAGCCGCGACGGCACCGTGCGCATCGCGGACGAAATCGCGCGCGCCGACCCGCGTGTCTGTCTGGTCAGGTTCCGCCGCAACTACGGACAGACCCCCGCCATGGCGGCCGGCATCGCCGAGGCGCGCGGGGAGATCATCGTGACCATGGACGGGGATCTGCAGAATGACCCCGCCGATATCGGGCAGCTGCTGGCGAAGATCGACGAGGGCAACGACATCGTGGTCGGCTGGCGTCACAACCGCCAGGACAAGCTTTGGACGCGCAAGGTCCCATCGCGCATCGCCAACGCGCTGATTGCCCGCGTCACCGGCGTGCCGATCCGCGACAACGGCTGCTCGCTCAAGGCCTACCGCGCGTCTCTGATCAAGAGCATCCCGCTGTATTCCGAGATGCACCGGTTCATTCCGGCGATGGCCTCGATCGCCGGCCCGCGCATCGCCGAGATCCGCGTGCGCCACCACGCGCGGGCATTCGGGCATTCGAAGTACGGCCTGTCGCGCATCTACAAGGTGCTCCTGGATCTGATGGTCATCAAGACGGTGGCGTCCTTCACCGCCCGGCCCATGCTCTGGTTCGCCATGCTGTCGCTGCCGATGCTCGCCATCGCGGCGGCGACGCTCGGCTGGTCCCTGGTCAACTTCGCGGCGACCGGCAAGATCTCGCTGTCGATCGCGGGCACGGGAGTCATCTTCTTCACCTCGACGGTGATGCTGCTCGCCGCCGGGGCCCTGGGTGAGCTCATCTACGAGCTCGGCGACGTGCGCGAGCACCAGTTCTCCGGTCTCACCCAACGCTTGCTGCTCGCATCCGGGAGGCGTCAATGAAAGAGTCGGCCAGCGCTGACGGTACCATCGAGATTTCCGCGATCATTCCGGTCGGGTGGCGGCACGAGGCCGACCTGCTCGCGCTCTATGGGGAGTACACCGCGGCGCTCGATGCGCTTGCCGTGAGCTACGAGGTGATCCTGGTGCTGGACGGCCCGCGGCCGGAGCTCGCTGCCGATGTCCAGCGGCTGCTCTCTTCGGGGCAGACCGTCTCCGTCATCGGCCTCACCCGGCGGTTCGGCGAGGCGACCGCGCTCGTCGCCGGCTTTCAGAGGGCGCGGGGACGCATCATCGTCACCTTGCCGGCCTATCGCCAGATCCGCGCCACCGAGATCGGCAAGCTGGTGCGCGCCCTCGGGGTGGTCGATCTTGCCATCGGCAAGCGCTGGCCGCGCGCGGGCAGCCGCTTCGAGACCGTGCGCCGCAATGTCTTCCACCGCATGCTGGCCTCCGTGACCGGCCAGCGCCTGCACGACCTCGGCTGCTCGGCGCGAGCCATGAAGCGGCGCGTGCTCGAGGAAGTGACGCTGTACGGCGACCAACACCGCTTCCTGCCGGTGCTCGCGAGCCGCAGCGGCTTCAAGGTCATGGAGATAGAGCTGCAGCAGTCGCCGCTCGACCGGCTGGCGGGCAGCTACGCCACCCGCGAGTACATCCGCGGGGCGCTCGACATCTGCACCGTCTTCTTCCTGGTGCGCTTCACCAAGAAGCCGCTGCGCTTCTTCGGCATGGTCGGGGTGAGCACTTTCGTCATCGGCGCGGCGCTGGTCGCCTGGCTGGCGCTCGATCGGCTGGTGCTCGGCCATCCATTGGCCGACCGGCCGGCGCTGCTGCTCTCGTCGCTCCTGGTCGTGCTCGGCATGCAGCTCTTTGCGCTCGGCCTGCTGGGAGAGCTGATCATCTTCACCCATGCGCGGGACATCAAGGACTACCAGATCGAGGAGGTGGTGCGGTATCCCGCGCAGGCACAGCCGTTTGCGGAGGAGACTCGCCCGGTCGAGAGGGTCCTTTGACGGAACGCTCCCGATTCGCGGCGGTGGCTCTGGCGGACCTGCCCGCGAGTCCCGCCGCGAAGCTGCGCTCGGACGCGACCTCGGGAGTGCCGGTGGGACTGCGTCGGGCCCTCATGGCCATCACGGCCGCACTCATCATAGCCACCTGCGTGTTTGCAGCCGGACGGGTCATCTGGCGCATCGTCAGCATGGACGGCGGCTGGTATTCGTATCCCGGCTATGCGCTGTCGCAGGGGCGCGATCCGGATGAGAACCTGCTTCCCCCGGATCAGCTGCCGCTTGCCACGCCCGGCGTGCGGTCGCTTTTTCCCTGGGAGAACCGCAGCTTCCTCCTCACGGACATCGACCGGGCGTGGTTCACCCTTGCCGGACATGGAGAGGACAGTCTCGTCGCCTTCGGCGTGCTGCAGTGGCTCGGCATCGCCGCGCTCGTGGGCTGGGCGGTCCATCGCGCAAGCGGCAACCGCTGGGCCGCCGGCGCGGCCGCGTTGGCCGCCTTGAGCGACGTCAAGCTCATCTATGAGAGTCTGGCGGACCTTCGGCCCGATATTCCCCTGGCCCTGATCGGAGTCGGGAGCCTCTGTTTCTTCGTCAACTTCCTCAGGCGGCGCTCGCCGGTGAGCTTCATCGCCGGCGGCGTCCTCATCGTGCTTCTGCCGCTCGTCCATACGACCGGTGTCATGCCGGCGGCGATGATGCTGACCTGTGTCGCCGTGTCGGCTCTCATACCGGTGGATGGACGCCTGTCGAAACGATACATGCTGGCGTGCGCAGCGTTGGCTGCGGCGACGCTGGCCATCTTCATCTTCCGCAAGCCGATCCTCGACGTCGTGATTCCGACGCGGGTCCCTTTGGCGGATCAACTCAGCGGCCGGCATGATCTGCCGGCGATGGTGCTCGGCATGGCCCATCGCGGCGTCGCGTGGAAGCTGGCGCAGGAGCGCGGGCGCTGGAGCAGCTATTTCATCGCGGGCAATCTGCCGCAGCTGCTCTTCCTGTTGAGCGGACTCTTTGCCCTGTTGCACTCTGCATGGCGGCGCAAGGCACAGCTCGCGGAGCGGCTCTGGCTTCCGGCCGGCTGGATCGCCGGCATCGTGGTGCTGACAGTCACCGATCCGCACTTCGTCGCCACGCACCTGATTGCGCTGGTCGCCATGGGGTATGTGATGGCGGGCGTCGGCTGGGCTTTGTTCCTCGATGGCCGCCGGCCCGTTCTGCGGACGCAGGGAGTGGTGGCGCTCGCGGTCCTGGCGTTTTTCTGTCTGGGGCTGCGGACCGGGCAGGTGGCGTTCGACGTTCGCCAGGGGATTCGCCAGGGTGTCAGCCAGGCCTCCGTGCGCCGCCTGCTCGCAAAGACGTTTCCCGGTACAGGCGTGACCTGGGCCGTCGGCCCGACATCGATCTGGCTGTA
>Ga0335072_10001591_pt1 | contig 36672 bp, 23 predicted proteins | sample Lox_Sample_21_FD_206725 | JGI IMG/M metagenome (GOLD analysis project Ga0335072, IMG submission 206725) | Soil microbial communities from Loxahatchee National Wildlife Refuge, Florida, United States - Lox_Sample_2.1 | ecosystem: Environmental > Terrestrial > Soil > Wetlands | place: USA... | reverse complement strand
TCAGAACGGTTTTACGCGGTTTTCGCCGTGTCCAGATTGCTAATTGCAACAAACACAAAAAGTTGCAATGGTTCACCCGTCCAAAGTGTGCAGTTTTGTTGTTGCTGCCTGGCGGGAACTGCGAATAGGCTGATGGGGATGCGATTCGAGAAGATCTGGGTTGAGCAATGCAGAGCTACGCGCCGGATTCGCCGGCAGTTTGGCGCAAAGAGCGCTCTCGATTATCTGATTGGCGAAAAGCTGATTCGCTTTGCCGAGGCGGCGGAGCAGCATCCCGAGTTTGCGAAGGAGCTGCCCCGGTTTCTGGCTACGATCTGGCGGACATTCAATGAATACGAACTGGCCGGTTACGTGGCTTCAAAGAAGCCAGCTGTCAGGATGCAATTGCGGCGGCTTTTGTATCTGCGTTGAGCACACTCACCGCAGCTATTCCAGACCCGGGAGATCTTCACGCGCGAGCAGCAGCCGAATCGATCGTCCCTGTCCGGGCGTTCTCTGAATGAATCCTTTGGCCTCCAGCGTAAGGATCATTTGGTGTACGGAAGGCGGACTCACCTGAAAGTATCTCTGCATGTCGGCCTCGGCGGGAGGCCGGCCGTTGACCTTGCTGAAGTAGTAGATAAATGCGAGATACTGCCCCTGTTTGTGAGTGAAGGGTTTTGCGGTCACAGAGGAAGTGTATCTGCATCCGGGGCGCATTAAAAATGCGGAGAGCGCTTTCGCGCGCCACTCATGTTCGAGCCCGCCCGCGACATACTTCTAACCGGCTTCAGAACGGCTCTATACAACTCCTCGGGATCGATTCCCAATCTGCCGGCGTTTGCCTCGATAATGGCGATGCGGCCGACGAGTTGCCGGTTTCTCTCCCGCTCCTTTTCAAGTTCAGCTTTCAACTGATCGAGCTGTCCTTCGAAGAAACGCTTCTCTATCTCCGGCCCGGACAAGTGGGCGTTTTCCTGCTGGCGCCGCTCGGCCGCATTTATTTCATCGCTGAAGCCGTACTTGTACAAGGTCGTAGGACTGACTTGGAGAGCGGCTGCCACACTCCGCACGTCCAGCGGCATTTCGCCAGGCGGGTGGGCCTCAGCGATCGCCAGGTAATCGCAGAGTCGCCGGTGCAACTGATCGCGGACGCTTACGCGGGGCATCGCATGCTCCGCGGCAAAAGTGCGGTGTCGTTGCACGTCTCTATTTCGTCATCTACGGCCAACGCCTTCGCGATGCCGTCGAGAGTTTCTTCGCAGTGACGGATCCAAGGCTCGGCGATGTCCGTGCCGCGCACAGTCTGAAGACGCGCAGCAGTGAGGGCCTGTTCAGTAGCCGCACGGATCTGAATCAGGTGTTGCCGCTCTTTTTGATTACCGCGCGTGCGGAGGTAATCCGGACAACCGCGGACGCAGTTGAGATGGAGGGGGCACGGAGTCACGGCAAAGTCATGGAGGCAGATGCCGAAAGCAGTGAAGTGCACTGCTTGAACCTCTCCTTCGAGAAAATCTTCTCTCTGGCCATGCGGCAGTTCGAGATAAACTGCTGCCTTGGCTCGGTCTGGCTCAGGTCTTCCTCTCGAAGGTCGGGCCACCGAAAAGCCATGCGATCACCGCTCCGCCGTGCGAGGATCCCCTTCTCCACCGTCGCCCGCCCGGCCTCCACCAAGGCCAGTGTCCACGAAATCCATTACTGGGCGATGATCTTCCTATGAAAACTGGACACACGCAGCTTCCCCGGTCTACCGATGTCGGCTCAGGAATAACTGGACACGACGTAACAGGGGGAATCGGGGCGTAAGGAGGCCGGCAGCGGCCGCTCTGGTTGTGTGCGCAAGTCACTCCGGCCTACGGCCTACGCGACTTGCGCACACAACCAGACAAGCTCATGAAAGCTCTCACCGAGAGAAGGACGAAGGGAAACTGAACACTCGTCGAAATACCCGAATTAAAACGGTATATCGTCGTCGGTAATCTCCGTGCCCTGGCCGTACTCTTCCTGCCCTGAGGGAGCGCGCTGGTCGAAGGCGGTCGCGGAGCTCTGCGACGCGGCCGGACGGGCCGCAGCGCCCTCGTCCCGTCCGGAAAGCAGCGAGAGGTCGTTGACGATGATCTCGGTGCGGTAGACCTTGCGCCCGGCGTGCTCCTTGTCGTCCCAGCTGCGGGTAGTCAGCCGCCCCTCGACGTAGAGCTTTGAGCCCTTCTTGACGTAGTCGCGTACGATCTCGCCCAGGCGGCCGTAGGCCACAATGTTATGCCACTCCGTGCGGTCCTGCCAGTTGCCCTGCTGGTCCTTGTAGCGCTCGCTGGTGGCGATGCTGAAGTTGGCAACCAGGGTCCCGCCGCCCGTCGAGCGGATTTCGGGCTCTTTGCCCACGTTACCGAGAAGAATGACTTTATTGACGCTCTTGGCCATGGCCTGCTCTCTCTGCCCAGGGACAGTTTATTTTGTCCGCGCGATCTCCCTGAAGTATAAGCTCTCTGAGCATGAAACCGTCATCGCCGGCCGCGCTTCGGGTGGAAATCCCCAACCCCGGCTGAAGCATGGTAACTTGCGTCCTCAATTTGCCGATTCAGCTTCAAGCGATGCAGGCACTGCGAGGTTGCCGTGACCGCGCCTTCAGGTCCGAATTCCGCCGACCCGCGTCGCCGGCAATGGCACAATGGGCCCATGGAACTGCCTGCCCGGGAAGTCTGCTACCGTGCTCTCGAAAGCCGCGATGCGCGCTTTGACGGGCTGATCTTCGTCGCTGTCTCTTCGACGGGCGTCTACTGCCGCCCCGTCTGCCCCGCGCGCACCCCCAAATTCGAGCACTGCCGCTTCTATTGCTCCGCCGCCGCGGCCCAGGAGGCCGGATTCCGGCCCTGCCTTCGTTGCCGTCCGGAGATTGCTCCCGATCTCGCCTCGTGGCGCGGCACCTCCAACACCGTCTCCCGCGCTCTCGCGCTCATCGCCGAAGGCGCCCTCGACGGCCGCGAAAACAGCGTGGAGAAACTGGCGGAGCGGCTCGGCGTAGGCGGGCGTCAGTTGCGCCGGCTCTTCCTGCAGCATCTTGGCGCCTCTCCGGTTTCGGTCGCGCAGACCCGCCGGGTACTCTTTGCCAAACAGCTCATCCATGACACCAGGATGTCCATGGCGGAGGTCGCCGAGGCCGCAGGATTCGGCAGTTTGCGCCGTTTCGATGAGACCTTTCGCCGCCTGTTCCAACGCCCTCCGCGCGACCTGCGCCGGCGAAGTGCCGCCGCGGAGCCGGACAGGGACGTTGTGCTGCGCCTCAGCTACCGTCCTCCCTATGACTGGGACAATATGCTCGCTTTTTTCGAAGCGCGCGCGATTCCCGGCGTCGAGCTCGTGGAGCACGGATGCTATCTGCGCACCATTGAAATCGATGGCGCCCTCGGGAGCATCGCGGTCGCGCATCTTCCCAGGGCGCAAAGCATCGAGGTCCGCATCCTCTTTCCCAGGCTCAAAGCCCTGCCCGTGATCGCGGCGCGAGTTCGGCGCTTGTTCGATCTGAGTGCGGACATTGAAACCATCGATCGGCATCTCTCCGCGGACCCGGCGCTCGCCGGCCTGATCCGCGAACGTCCCGGGCTGCGCGCCCCTGGAGGGTGGGATGGATTTGAGATTGCCATCCGGGCGGTGCTCGGACAGCAGATCAGCGTAACCGCGGCGCGCCGGCTGGCGGGCCGTCTGGTCGCACTGCATGGCCACCCCCTGCCCGCGCCCTTTCGCAATCATGATTCGCTTTCCCATGTTTTTCCCGGCGCCCGGCGCCTGGCTTCAGCCTCTTCGATCGGATTGGCCATGCCTGCGGCGCGACTGGCCACCCTCAAAGCGGTTGCCGAGGCCGCGGCGGCCCATCCGAATCTCTTTCAACCCCTCTCGGCCATCGAGGAAACCGTCGCGCGCCTCAAGGCCATTCGCGGCATCGGCGAGTGGACGGCGCAGTACATTGCCCTCCGCGCGGTTCGCGAGCCCGATGCATTTCCCGCTGCCGATCTCGGACTCCTGCGCAGCGCCGGCTCCATCCATGGAGCCAGCATGAATCCCGCCGCCCTGCTGCAGCGTGCAGAGGCCTGGCGGCCTTGGCGAGCCTATGCCGCCCAGCATCTTTGGATGGCAGGAGCCAGGGAGAATAGCTCGCACAGCACCCCCTAACCTGGAGACGTACTGATGAGCCTCGCATGTAGCGTGATCGCTTCACCCGTCGGCAAGCTCAAACTTGTGGCAAGCGACAAGGGCCTCGTCGCCGTGCTCTGGGAGAGCGACGATCCCAAGCGCGTGCCTTTGAACGATCCCCTCGAAGAGAAAAGCCATCCGATCCTTGTTCGAGCGGCGCATCAGCTCGAAGAGTACTTCGCCGGCAAGCGCAGCAGCTTCAACCTTCCACTCGATATGCGGGGAACACCATTCCAGAAAAACGTGTGGGAGGCCCTGCTGGCCATTCCGTTCGGCGAAACCAGAACCTACGGCGAGCTTGCCCGCCGATTGGGCACTCCGCGGGCCGCGAGGGCCGTGGGCGCCGCCAGTGGAAGAAACCCGATCTCGATCATCGTGCCCTGCCACCGCCTCATCGGCTCAGCCGGTGAGCTTACGGGATTCGCCGGAGGACTTGATGCCAAGGCGCGTCTGCTTGACCTGGAACATGGAAATGCGGCCGGGTATCGCAGAAGAACACAACGCTGACTCACAAAGACTCTCATGAGAGAGGCGTCCGGGATCCCGTAAGAGAAGTCGAACCGCGAAAGGAGTGCTGGCGTTCCCGGGCAATCCTCGCTTGGACTCGCTCCCGAAAGTAAGACATGCAGTTGATTGTGGGCGTGCTTGCAGCGCATCGAAGAACAGCGGATGTTGCAGGCACCGGGCGGAACTCCGCGATCTACGTCAAAATCAAGCAAGAAGTGACGGCTGGCCGGTCTCGCGGTCGAGCGGACGGCAGACTTCCCCCCGCAACGCCGCCCTTGGTCGTTCGGGGGCAAGGAGCGGCGACCTTGGCCCATACTCAGCAGGGCAAATCCACCCTGGTAGTGTTAACAGGCTCTAACGCGCAGCAACCGTGTTCCCCTCAGGAGCATTGCGAACATAGCCCTCGTGCGCCATGCGTTTGCCCATTGGGCGATAGCCGGCGGGATCTTCCGGCTGCCAGGTGGCGAGGCCGTCCACATACCGGTTGTACATGCAAAAGGCGGCGGCGATCAGCACCGTATCGTGGATCTCGAGATCGGTAGCACCTTGCCCGCGCGCGGCGGCGATCTCCTCTTGCGTAACGCGCTTTCCGCCTTCCTGTACCTTCGCGGCGATGTTGAGAAGCGCCTTCATCTTTGGAGAAACGTTCGCCGTGCCGGGACTGGCTTTCAACGCCTCGATCCACGCGTAGTCCGCATCCGTTCCGCCGCGGTGCTCAGCCGCCGCTGCGCTGTGTGAAAGCTGGCAGAAGCGGCAGTCGTTGCGGAACGAAACGAAGGCGGCAATGGCCTCGCGCTCGGCGCTGGTCAGCGTGCTGGGACCGCGCAGAAGGATTTCGGCGAGCTCGCGCATCGGCTTCGCCGTCTCCGGCCGAAACGCGAACGCTCCAACAATGCCGGGAATACCATCCTGAATATCGATATGTGCCATGATCGCTCCTGAAAGTTGATGCGGACCGGCGCCTGCAACTGCCGCGCCGGACCGGGCCATGAAACTCAAGCAGTAGAGGCGCTGGCCAAGCCGGTAAGCGCGCCCGTGTGACAGTCTGCGGTGCCCCCTGCCTGGATTGCCAGGCAGGCTCTCGGCCGGCTGGACGCAGGATGTCTCGGACATCCCGGTCAGCTTCGCGATTCAAAAAGAGAATCCGGTTCCGGGGAATTCGACGAGCCAGCAAATTATCCACAACGCGCTCTGCGCCTCGCAACCCCATCAAGATGGGAGTTGGGCTCCATCTTTCGATGGACGCGAGGCGCGGAGCTGAATACGTGGCCCGCCTCGGCGGGGTCAGGTATAAAAAGCGGCGCAGCCACCAGTGATTTGCCTTTCAGCGTCTTCGTCGGCTGGCTCGCTATTCCGTCCTCAGCGCCTCCATCGGCTCCACCTGTGCCGCCTGCCGCGCCGGCAGCGCCGCAGCCGCCACCGCCACCGCCAGCACCACGAGCGTCACCGGGACATACACCGCCGGGCTCATCGTCGATACGCCAAAGAGCTGGCTCTTCAGTACCCGCGCCGCCAACATCGTCACCGGCAGTGCCACCAGGACGCTCGTGCCCACCAGCATCAGCACGTCCCGCAAGATCAGCGCCACAACCCTCGCCCGATCCGCCCCCAGCGCCATGCGCACGCCGATCTCCCGGGTCCGCTGCGCCGTTGCATACGCCAGCACGCCGTAGAGCCCCACCGCCGCCAGCACCGTCGCCAGTACGCCGAAACACACCGCCAGCAGCGCCACCATGCGTTCGTCGCTGATGTTCTGGCTGATCTCGCCCTGCATTGTGGTCATCCCGTCCAACGCCAGCCTCGGGTCCACGCCCCGCATTGCCTGCCGGATCAATCCCATCGCCCCTGCCGGCGCGCCCCACGTGCGGACGTAGTAGTACATCTCCGGCACGTTGGCCTGTTGCGCCATCGGCGCATACATCGTGATCTTCACCGTGCTGCGCACGTCGCGATGGAGATAGTTCCGGACCACACCGACAATCTGCAGGTCGTAGCTCACTTTTCCGCGGCCCAGCGCCAGCATGTGACCAATCGCTTTTTGCGGACTCCCGAAAAACCGGTCCGCCAGCGCCTCATTGACCACAATTACTTTGGGGTGATTTGCGTCATCCTGATCGGTGAGCCATCGCCCCGCCAGCAGCGGGACCTTCAGGGCGGCGAAAAATCCGGGCGTGATCATGGCCTTCTCCGCATTCATGTCCTCGCCTTCGTGCGGCGTGTAGCCCTCGACGCTGATGTTGCCGCCGTTGCCGTTACCCGCTAGTTCCGGGTCGCTGGTGGCGCCAACGCTCTCCACGCCCGGCAGTGCGGCCAGAGTGTCCACCAGTCGCTGGTCCAGTGGCACCACGGCCTGCGCGTTGTAGCCGGCCAGCCGGGGATCGACTCCAAGTGTGATCAGGTGATCGGTCGCGAACCCCACGTTCACGTCGCGCAGCTTTCCCAGCGTCTTGACGAACAGCCCCGCGCATACCAGCAGCAGCAGGCTCAGCCCCACCTGTGCCCCCACGATCGCCCGCCGGAAGCCCAGCCGTCCGCCCACGCTTCCCGCACCCTGCTGCTTCAGGTCGCCCGCCAGGTTGAGTTTCCGTAACTCCACCGCAGGCGCAATGGTGAACAGCAGACTTACGGCGAGCGCCACCGCCATCCCGAAGGCCAGCAGCGTCCCGTTCAGATGCGTCGAGTAAGGCGTCTCTCCCTGGCCGGAAGACATCCAGCCCACCAGCAACCGAATCGCCGCCGGGGCCGCGGCCAGTCCCGCCGTTCCGCCCAGAATCCCAAGCAGAAATCCTTCCGCCAGCAGTTGCCGCGCCACCTGGCTCCGCCGGGCGCCAAGTGCATAGCGCATGGCGATCTCCCGCACCCGCCCGGCCGCGCGCACCAGCACCAGGCTGGCAACATTCACCGTGGCCATCAGCAGAACCAGCCCTGCCAACCCCATCACCACCAGCAGGGGATCGCGCAGGTCGTTGCGCGAATAAGAGAATCCCCTGGAACCGGCCAGCACATGCAAACGGCTCTTGGTGACAAAGCCGGCCACGAATTGTGGCGAAGTGTTCTTGAAGTACGGCAATTCCGCGATGCGCAGCGCATGCCACAGCGGCGCCAGGCGCGCCTCTGCCTCGGCCCGTGTCTCCCCCGGCTTCAGCCGGCCCAGAATATTCAGCCAACGCCCATTGTGCTCGTCGAGTTCGTTCCATTCCGGTGTCATCACCGGCTTCATCGTGATCGGCACCCATACGTCCGCCGGCGAGCCCCAGATTGCGCTCTGGAATCCCGCCGCCGCCACGCCCAGAATCTGGAAAGCGTGGCCGTTGATCTCCAGCGTCTGTCCCACCACGTGCGGATCCTCGCCCAGATGCGTCCGCCAATAATCAAAGCTCAGCACCGCGACCGGGTCGCCGTTCTCCGCCCGGTCGTTGGCCTGGGTCAGCAGCCCGCCCACGGCCGGTCTTACCCCCAGCACGTCGAAGTAGTTCCCGCTCACCAGCTCCGCATTCACCAGTTCTGCGCGGCCATGCCAGGTCACCCCTACCTGCGTCTGGAACATCGCGATCAGGCCGCTGAACACCTGGTTCTCGTCGCGCAGCCACCGGTACATCGGATAAGAGAAGTACGCCTCCGGGTCGCCGCCGTTGCTGTCGCTGTCTCCGTTCCACACGTTCCAGGGAGTCGCCTCCAGCAGCACCAGCCGCTGAGGGGCCCTCACCGGCAGCGAACGCAGCAGCGCCTGATCCATCAGCGAAAAGATCGCCGTCGTCGCGCCAATGCCCAGCGCCAGTGTCACAATCGCCGTCACCGCGAACCCCGGCGACTTTCTCAACTGCCGCAATGCAAAACGAAGATCCGAAAACATGCATCCTCCCGGCACGCGCACCACCGCCGTGCACATATGTTGCAGTTTGCATGCCAGAGAAGCGCGCCTTCGCGACTCTGAAACTAGAGCAGTTCTCAAGGAGTGAACCCGGTCCCTGTGTCCGGATCTGGACGGCCTTGTTCACTGGCGGACAACGGCCAGGACACCCCGCTACGGCGTCGATCCATAAAACCGAGACCCGCCAATCGCTTTCCTTCTGGACGGCGTGTCAACAGGAGGGTATATACTCGCTGGAAATCCAAAATCAGCCGGAAATCGGAGGGCAAATGGAAACGTTATCACGCCGCAATCTCTTAAAGACTGGCTTGTTGATCCCGGCCGCTGCGGCCGCGCAGGGCGTCGCTCCCATCGGCACCGCCATCAAGGCCGTGGCAGAAGGTTCCGGCCCTCTCTCGCCGCAGGCATCCGAGGCATCGCCGAACTCCGCTGCGATCCCCTCTTCAGCCGCGCGCCGCGCCGGCCGGGAGCGGCTCCTTTTGGACTTCGGGTGGCGCTTTCACTTTGGAAACGCCGACGATCCCACCAGGGACTTCGATTTCGGATTGGGGCAAACCGGCAACTTTCAAAAGACCGGCAATTTTCTTTCCGCAAGCTCGATCGCGTTCGATGACGGCGATTGGAAGCCGGTCGATCTCCCTCACGATTGGGCCGTGGAGCTGCCCTTCCAGAACGATCCCGCCCTGGCCAGCAAGGGATTTTATCCCCTGGGACGGGACTACCCCGAGACCAGCGTCGGATGGTATCGCCGCGTCTTTGAGCTCGCGCCTGAGGACGCGAACAAACGCATCTCCGTGGAATTCGACGGCGCCTATCGCGAGACCATGGTGGTCTGCAACGGCTTTTACGTAGGCCGCCACAGCGGCGGATACGATCCCTTCAGCTTCGACGTAACCGATTTCATCAACGCCGGCGCAACGAACGTGCTGCTAGTCCGGGTCGACGCCACCCTGAGCGACGGCTGGTTCTATGAGGGCGCGGGAATCTACCGGCACGTTTGGCTGGTGAAAACGAATCCGGTGCATGTAAAGAAATGGGGAACCTTCGTCGCCGCCGAGGTGGGCGCCGCCGCAGCCACTCTCTCCATTCGCACCGAGGTCAACAACGACGGCGGCAGCCCCGCGAACGCACGCGTCGTCTCCACGATTCTCGATCCCGCCGGTACAGCGGTTGCCAAGGACGCCACGGCATCCGCCGCCATCGCTTCGCAAGGCGGCCAGACCTATGAGCAGAAGATTATGCTTGCGCGCCCGCGGCTCTGGTCGCTCGAGGAAAGAAACCTCTACACGCTGGTCACAGAAGTCCGGGCGGGCGGCGAAGTCGTCGATCGTTATCAGACCCCGTTCGGCGTTCGCACCATTAAGATCGACCCCGCGCAGGGGCTCTTTCTCAACGGCCGGCACGTGAAGGTGAAGGGAACCTGCAATCACCAGGATCATGCCGGGCTGGGCGCCGCCCTGCCCGATTCGGTGCAGTATTACCGCATCGGCAAGCTGAAGGAGATGGGCTGCAACGCAATTCGCACCTCGCACAATCCGCCCACGCCGGAGCTGCTGGACGCCTGCGACAAGCTGGGCATGCTGGTCTTCGATGAAACCCGCATGATGTCTTCGAATCCCGAAGGCCTGAGCCAGTTCCGGGATTTGGTGCGCCGCGACCGCAACCGCCCGAGCGTGTTCATGTGGTCGATGGGCAATGAGGAGCGCCAGGCCAACGGGCAAAGAGGCGTGCTGATCCTCACCGCGATGAAGGAGGTGGCAACCGAAGAAGATGGCTCGCGGCCCGTCTCGATCGCTCCCACCGGCGCCATCGGAACCGGCGGGCTGGCGGTCTGCGACGTGATCGGCTACAACTACATGGACCCCCAGGCGAAGGCCTATCACGACGCGCATCCCGACCGGCCGGTGATCGGTACAGAGACGGTGAGCGCCGTAGGCACCCGCGGCATTTACGTGACCGACCCCGCCAAAGGCTACGTCGGCTCTTACGATCCCTGGACCACGACGGGCCGCGCTTCGGCCGTTGGCTGGTGGAGCTTCTGCGACGCGCAGTCCTGGCTTCTCGGTGGATTTGTGTGGACCGGCTTCGATTATCGCGGCGAGCCCTCGCCGAATCAGTGGCCCAATATCAGCTCGCAGTACGGAATTATCGACACCTGCGGATTTCCCAAGGACGCATTCTTCTATTACCGGTCCTGGTGGACCGATGAGCAGGTGCTGCACGTCTTTCCCCACTGGAACTGGCCGGGAATGGAGGGCAAGGAGATCGCGGTGTGGGTGTACTCGAATCTCGACAGGGTCGAGTTGCTGCTGAACGGAACCAGCCTCGGCACGCAGGAAGTGAAAAAGAATCTGCATCCGGCCTGGACAGTGAAATACGCCCCCGGAACGTTGGAGGCGCGTGGATACAAAGCGGACAAGATGGTGATGACAGCCAGGCGCGAGACCACCGGCCCCGCGGCAAAGCTGGTGATGCGCGCGGATCGCGATCAGGTGCTGGCCAACGGCGAGGACGTGGCCATGTTCGCCGTCGAGGTGCAGGATGCGCAAGGCCGCGTTGTGCCCATCACCGGCAACGAGGTAGCGTTCACGGTGACGGGCGCGGGCGCGCTGATCGGCGTCGGCAACGGCGACCCCACCGACCACGCCCCCGACAAAGGATCGTCGCGCAAGGCGTTTTCCGGCCTTTGTATGGCGCTCGTTCAGTCACTCAAGAAAGGCGGGACCATCACCGTCGAAGCTGCGTCCCCGGGACTCACGCCCGCTCGTGCAACCGTCGAGGCCAAAGCCGTCGCACTTCGCCCGCAAGTTGCGGTCTGGGAGCGCGAGGTGCCGCAAGGGCCGGGCATCACGGGATTGTGGCGGCCCGAGCCACCCGCCGCCGGTAATGCCAACAACCCCGCAATCCGGTTCTTCGTGGGAACGGCCGCTATGGTCTTTTCACTTCAGCAGAGCGGAGGCAGCCTTACGGGCACAGTGGAAGGCGGTGAAGGTGGATTCTTTGGCGCCGGCGACGTGCCCGTGCCGATTGAAGACGGCCAGGTGAATGGAAACCACGTTTCTTTCAAGGCGGGAAGGAGCAGCTACTCCGGCACGCTGAGCGGCGACCGGATGGAGCTCGATCGCAAGGTCAGCATCCCGTCCCGCTTTCGCACTCCTGAAGAGGAGACCGGCGAGGGTCCGGCGGTCGGGCCTCCGCCGGATGGTTCGGATCCATCGCGAGGCGCATCGTTTCATCTGCCCCCATCGATACCGGTGGTCCTCCACCGGGTGCAACGTTAAGCCAGCCCAGCGGGCAGCAGAGGGAACCCTCCGCTGCCCGCAGATCGCCGGCTCAGCCGCGTACACCGAGCCACGACCGCAGCGAGTCGGCCAGCGCTTCCACGGCCATCGGTTGGTTTGCTTCTCTCAAGGCGAACTCCGGCGGCGCAACCAGGTAAGCTTCGGCCAGGCTCTCCGCGACACAGACGCAAACCGTGGATTGCCTGTACTCCTCGTAGCGAATGGCCGACAGCCAGATGTATGCGGCCAGAATCTCTGCATCCACCGCGCTCCCAAGGTTATCGTCAACCGTGGGAAGCGGATTGACCCGGTCGGGATCCTCGAAGATTGCCACGCCCGTGAACGGCTTGGGCTTGCTGCGCACACTGAATCTCGCAGCCAGAAACCGTGGCCGCGCCCGCCTCAGCGCCTCCGACGCCGCCCACTCCACAAATGAATTGCCGAAGAGCACCGCGCCGTTGCCGCTGAGATAAAGCGCACGAACAAACTCACGCACCGCCGCGTCTGCGGCAATCTCCGGTGGGCACCACGGCGTAACCTCCACCTTGCGCAAATGATCGTAAACCGAATCCGCGTCCGAAAGGTTCTTGCGCATGGTGTTCATTTCACGCGAAAAATTCTCCCGGTAAGCATCCAGCTTGGTATAGCTCAACAGGATGGCGCGCGCAGGCGCGGCCGATGCCGCATTCGTCAGGCAGGAGTCCACCAGGCTTCTTGCCCCGTCGATCACCCATGATTCCGCCCGCGAGTCTTCGGACGAGTCTTCCGGCCGAAGCGAAGATTCACCGGCTTCCGCGGCTTGGGCAATTAGCCCGGCAAGCACGCTTCCCGGCAAATTCTGCGAAGATCCTGAAGCGGCCGGCTGCAACTTCACGGGTCTTCCCATTCCATGCCAGTGCTGCCATGCCTCCGTCTCCTCCACTGGAAGCGACGCCGGGATCTCCAGCACAATCGCGCGATTACGCGGCTTGAGCACTCCGCTATCGTCCCGCACCGCGTTGCGCTCGGCCGCGTCAAAGACCGCCTGCACCGCCCGCCGCCACTCCTGAAAATACGGTGAACGGGCCAGCTCCGAGGCGTTCTGGATAGATTGCTCTTCCGTCGAGAACTGCTGCCACCGGCGAACGCCCATCTTGTCTTCAAGGCGGACCAGATTGCTGAAAAGCTCGGCGGATTCATTGGGACTCAGGCCTTCTATATAAAGGATGAGCCTCTCTGTCGACCGCCTTTCGTTGGGAAACAGGAACTCCCACTCGTGAAGCTGTTGATTGACGAAGGGCAGAAAGGTCAAAGGGAGCCGCTTGAGAACGCCGTCACGGAGCGCATCTTCGAGTCTTTCCGGCATTCCTTTGGACGTTTCCATCGATTCTCTCCCGCGGGCCGAACTCTCAGCCTGCTCAACCCCGAAGCTCGGGCAGGCTCGCGCCTTGCGACTCCAGCGGACGGCAGCCAAGCAGGCCGGCCAGCGAGGGGCACAGATCCACTTGCCGGATCGGCCGCTCCACAATCGTGGGCTGGCCCACGCCGGCGCCCAATGCCATGGCCCACGTGTCGCGCGTCGACTCCTCGTTGGCGCGATGATTGAAAAAACCGTTCGTCGAAGAGCCGTCGGGATCGCGGCCAAACTCGGGCAAAATGAGGAGGGTGGTCTTGCCGCGATACTCGGGATTGGCCTCGATCTCCTGCCAGAGCTGATTCACAAGCCGGTCCGCCGTCCGGATCCCCGCCAGGTGCATGGCGTAGGAACCAAAATGCGCCGCTTCCACGTCGGAAAACACGGTCACCAGCAGGCTGGGAGCGAACTTGCGCATAATCTCCCGGGTCATGAAGAAAGTCAGTTCGTCGCCCGAAGTCGGTCCCCCCGTGTGAACAAAGTTGGCGATAGCCGTCTCGATCGTGCCGCGTACCCGGGGATCGAGTTGATCCGCCCCGTCAAAGACATTCCAGCCGAGACCCTCGTAGTTGCTCCCGGCCATGGCGGTCTCCAGCTCCGCTTCAACTTTGTCGCGATCGGCCATATTCCCGGCGCGGCCGTTGCGCAGCGCGTTCACAATCGCCATCAGCATGAGCTGCTTGGGAAAGACGACGTTCGCCCCATATTCCGGCCCGTAGTGCGAGGCCGAGCTTGCGCCGATCTGACGGGTGAGAGCTTTGTTGCTGGCAACCACCCAGGTCTCTCCCGCGCTCGCGCGCCGCTCCCTGCGGTATTGCTCGAAGAGAGTCGGGGACGCGGGCGCCTGGTTTCCCCAATCGTCCACGCGCTGCCAGTTGCCCGTCAGAATGCTCGAAATGGCGTTGAAATGAGCAGTAACCCCCTCGTTGCGCGCATGGAGATAGAGCAACGCGTTCGGTCCAAGGTCGGAAACAAGGTGAGGGATGTACTGCAGCCCCTCCGGCGAGAAGCTCTCGGCGCGGCGAATGCCGCCGACAATCGCCATGACCACCCGGTTTCCCGAGCCCGTGTCGTCCCGGCTGCGGGCGGCGCGCGCTTCAGGAAGCATGGCGCCCGCGATCAGCAGACCCGCCGCGCTCAGGAACCTGCGCCGGGAGACGTCGGCAACCGAACCATCGCCCGCGGACACCCGCGTGTCCGGAACATCGTCAACGGAAAGGCCATTTTCGATCACAATGCCTCCTCAGGGATCGATTCCTGAGGGTCCAGCTCCAAACCGGATCTTCAATTGAAAGTGAGCCAATTATATGCGGAGAATCGGCCGCAATCAATGCCGCGCCCGGCGCTAACTCAAGGCCAGATGGAGAAGCTTCCCAAGGTCGATCGGCGATGTTGATTCCACGCCATGGGGCAGGCTTGGAGAGACCACAACCGCCTCAGGGTGATCTTCAAACCAGGCCAGGAAAACCGATTGCGATGCGCCCGGAAGCCGCTGCTGGTTGATCCAGTGATAGTAGGCCCCCATCTCCCCATCGACGAGCGACCCCATGAGATCCAGCTCCGGCTTGGCGCCGGAGTCCGAAAGCAGCTCGCTCATCGGACGCTGGCGCTGGCGGGGCGCGAAGCGCACCAGCAAAGTGACCGGTTGTGCCCGCCGCAGCGCCTCGCGCGCCGACCACTGCGCGAAGGTGGTGCTGAAGATCTGCGTCCCCGAGCCTTCGGTAAGGATCTTTAGTTGAAACCGCTCCAGCACGGGATCGCCCGCGTTCTCCATTCCGAGATCGGCAGGTTTCAGTTCTGCAAGGTGGGTGCGCAACTCTTCGGGGCCCATGCCCGGGCGCCGGATCTCCGCCTGCATGTTCTTCAGCAACGCCGCCCGCGCGCCGCCGAGAGCCTTATACGAGACGCAGGTCAGCAGCGCGCTGTGTTCGGCCGCCTCACCGCCGTCCACATACCAGTGCCCGTACGGTGCCGGGTAGGTCTTGGCGCGCTCACCGGCCGCGGTGAGCAGTATCTGAAGTCCGTTTTCCGGGTTCAGATGGCTGAAGTACGTCCCATGCGCGCGGAGGTCGCGAAAAAGAGGCTGATCGTAAGCTTCGACGCCCTGCCCGATGACTGCGATACCCAGCCTTGGCACCGAAGGCGGACTGGGCGGCGCGGCCGCCAGCAGCCGCGCGCCATATTGCATTGCGGCTTCGCGGAAGGCGTCCTGCTGATGCGTAGTCCAAAGATAGGCGGACTCCTGCTCCCCGAACCGCGCCGGCTGATTGACCCAGTCCAAGCGCTCGAGCCCCGGCGAGAGAGCGATCTCCGCGAAGTCGTGAAACCAGTCGTCCCGCTCAGCGGGCGGAAGTGAACCGATGACCGCCAGTTCTCTCTCGATTGCCGATCGCTCCGCTGGAAACTTGAAGTCGTAGTCGATCGCCTCCCGCAGCAGATTCGGCAAAAAACTCAACGGCAGTTGCCGGATCGCGTCCAGGTGCGCGACCACCAGCCCGCGCGCCTCCGGCGGGTACCTGGCAAAGTCTTCGGGTTTGAGGTGCGACGGCTGCATGAGGCTTACGACAACTCCTTGATCGGCTTTCCCTGCGCCAGCTCCGGCGAAAAACCCATCAGCGCGCCCAGACTGGGGACGAGGTCGATGGACTGCATCGGCTGGTCATAGATCACGCCCCCGCGCACGCCTTGGCCGAGGGCCATCATCCAGGTCGTGCGGCTGGCGGCATCGCCCGTGCGATGGTGTTGAAATCCGTTCCCGCCTGCATCGTAGTCCGCATCCCGGCCAAAGTCGGGGAGAATGAACAGGGTCGTGTTGTCCTTGTACTCCGGCTCGCTCTGCACCGCCTTCCAGAGCTCCCCGCACAGGCGGTCGGTGCGCCGGATTCCCTCGATATAGAGCGAGTAGGCGCCGGAATGCGCGATATCCATGTCGTGCATCGTGATCCAGAGCAGGCTCGGCGCCTCCTGCTGCATCAGCCGCCTGGCAATGTAGACCGAGAGCTCATCGGGGCTCGATAGCGTGCGCGCGTGCGCCATAAAGTCGTCCACGGAGAGGCGCAGAATCCGATTGAGCTGGCTCAGTTCGAACTCGCCGCCTTCCAAGGTCGGCGTGTACAGCGGGTTCTCGTAGTTGTCGAGAAGCAGATGATCGAGGTTGAGTCCCGAGCCCGAGCTTGCCGCCTTCAGCAGATGCTTGGGAAGGATCACCGTGGCTCCCAGCCCCGTTCCGTAAGACCGGCAATCGCTCTCGCCAATGCGATTGAAGCCATTGCTCGGCGCAACCACCCATGCGTCCGAAGCCGGCCGCCGCAGGTCCTTGCGAAAATACTCAAACACGGTCGGGTGGTCCGGCGGAACGGCGGCAAAGTTGTTCAGCGTCTCGTAGACCCCGGTGGCCAGGCTCGCCGTGGCCACGTAGTGGCCCAGGATTCCCTGATTGGTGACGTGGGTGAAGAAGCTGGACTGCGGCGCAAGCTCGTTCAGAAGGTGAGGAATGTTCTCCTGCCCTTGGGGTGCAAAAGTCTCCTGGTCCCGCGCGCCGCCGCCAAAAGTAATCACGATCGCTTTGCGCTTCCGCCGCGTCCCTTCGCCGTACATAAACGGACTGGCGCCGCTCAGGGCCGAGCCCAGCGCCGCTCCCGTGGCTCCGCGCAGGAACTCGCGCCTGCTCAGGCTGAGGCGCCGCGCAATCTCGCGAGGACTTAACAGCGCCTCGGTAGAACGGCCGCCCGCAGCATTCGTGTTGGGGAGAATGTCATTCATCTCATCGCAATCAAACGCCGAGAATAGCGGTGCACCTGCCAGCCGCGCGCTCCTGGACCTCCCCGCATCGCATCCGCCGCGCAGAACGGCCCGCCCGCGCGTCACTGCTTGCTTGCCGCCGGCTCCCTCGCCGAATACACAAACTGCTTCACATCCGCTCGTTCTTTGTCGACCTCTGCCAGATGTTCGGCCCGCAGTTTCTGGTACACCGCGAACTCCCTTTCCGCCTTCTCCTTTTGCCCCAGGTGAACATAATCCGTTCCCAGGCGGTAGTGAGCGTCGGATAAATCTGGGTTCAATGCCAGAGCCCGTTCATACTCCGGAACCGACCTCTCATACATGTGCTGATCTGCATACAGATCGCCTAACTGCAGGTGGGCTTGGGGAAGCCGATCGTTCAGGGAAATGGCCTTCTTGAGCAAAGACTCCACCAGTTGCAGGTCCGGGGCCGCGCCTTGGGAACGGCGCCCCTTCCATAAACTGAGCGCGTAATAATACTGCGCCAGCGCATTGCGGGGCTCGACCTCGGAATAACGGCGAAACGCCTGGATTACTTCATCCGCCTCGGTAGGCGAACTGTCGTAAGCCTTGGAAAGAAAGTAATAGCAGCGCGGATCGGCCGGAGTCAGCGCCACTGCCTTCAGCAGCGCTTTCACCGCGTCGTCGTATCTGTCCCGTGAATAGAGCGCCAGACCCAGCCCGATCGTCATGCGCGCCGAATTCGGATAGCGCTCCACCCCGGCCTGAAAGATGCTGGTGGCCGGCTCGTAAGTTCTGTGCAGCAGCATCTCGCTTCCCCAATCGAAGAGATTGTCCTCGGTCGGATCAAGATGTGCTGCGGTCTCGTATTCGTTCGCCGCATCCACAAACCTCCCCTGCTTCTCGTCGATTTGCGCCTGAAGGTTGTGCAGCTCGCCTGTGTTTCTCTCCTTTGCCAGTTCCTGAATCACCTCGCGCGCTTCATCCAGCCGTCCCAGCAGAAAGTCGGCCATCGCCAGATCATAGCTGTTGTCATACGCGCCTGGTTTCACTCGGTAGGCCGTTGCCAGCAGCGGCTGCGCCTCGGCCACGCGGCCGGAGTTCGCGTAAAGCTCGCCCAGATTATGGTTCGCGTCGTAGCTTCCAGGCTCCAGCTCGAGTGCCTTGCGGAACTGCTCGCCCGCCTGGGCTCCTTTGCCCGAACGCAGCAGCATGGCGCCCAGGTTGGTTCGCCCGGCGGCCGAGTCTGGCTTCAATTCGACCGCCTGTTGGAGCTGACTCTGTGCCTTCGCATTCTCCGCCATCGAGGCATAAGTGAGCCCCAGCAGTTCGTGCAGTTCAAAGCTCTTGGCGGCGTACGGAAGCATTGCTTCCAGCCGGTGTGCCGCCTGCGCGTACCGTCCTGCTTTGTAGTCGGCCACTGCGGCCTGGTAGGCGGCGTCCAGTCTCAGGCCAGGCGGACCCTGGGCGCAAAGAATCGTGGCGCAGCCGCATACTGCCAGCAATACCGACCACGTGAGCCGAGACTTCTTGCGCACAACCCGTCCTCCTGATCCCCAATCGAGCAATCCGCTCCCAAGAAGAACACCCCGGCAAGGCACTCTTGAAACGTGCCGTGCCGGGGTGTCGTCCATCTTAAACCATCTCTTGTGAACCGCACCTGCTTTTTCAAGGCTTGGTTCACGGGCCCTAGTAATAAAGCTTCATTGCAAACTGGATCTGCCGGGGATTGAACGGAGCGCCCCGGGTCGACCCGATTGCCCCGAAGTCGGGGCTTGTGAAGTCTGACGAACCGCCGATCGATACCACGCCGTTACCGCCAAATCCCGGCAAGTTGAAGTTGGGGTGGTTGACGATGTTGTAGAATTCCGAGCGGAATACCAGCCTGAACCTCTCAGTCAACTGGAAATTCTTGAACGCTGAGAAATCGAGCCGATGGAACCCCGGGCCGGAAACCATATCGCGTTTGAAGCCCAGAGCCGCGGCACCGGTCAATGGGGTGCAGTTCGTCTCGTTTGTAACCGGCGTCAACGCTCCCGACGCGTCCGTTGTCAACTCGCACGGTTGCGAGAAGGCAGACGGGTTTCCGATCCAGAACGGATACTTATTTCCCGCCACGGTCCGAGTCTTGATCCCGAGCTGCGGGCTCTTGCCGGGCACGAGGATGTCATCGCACCCAGTACCTGAAGTGCTTCCGGTAGTGCAGCCAAAGCCTAGCGGCTGGCCGCCCTGCAAGTCCAGGATCCAGTTAGTGGACCAGCCCCCCAGGACCTGATTGGCAACTCCTCCACGGTTCATGAATTGCCTGCCCTTCCCGAATGGCAGGTCGTATCCGCCGCTGAAGTGGAACACGTTGCGGAGATCGAAATCGGCCAAAGAGTAGTCGAACTTCGGGCCCAGGCCAGGGACGAAGGGGGCGCGGAGTGTGTCAGCGGCGGTGCCGTTCAACAAATCGCCGGCGTCGGACATCGTCTTAGACCAGGTGTAAGTGAACAGGAAGAGCAGGCCATTGGAAAACTGCTGCTGAAATGTAGTTTGCAGACCGTGATAGGAGCTGGTGCCGTATGTTGCCTGGTAGCTGCCGCCACCGAAGTCAGGGAACGGATAACAGCTGGGCTTCCCCGAAACTGATTCAAAGGTCCCGCCAGCGCACCCGGCGCCGGTGGTGATGCCGGCAGGCAGAATCTGATGAACGTGCTGGTAGCCGATGCCACCCTGCAGGTCGGCGTCGTGCGTGTACACGTACGCAGCCGTCAATGCCAGAGAGGGCGTGATGGAGTACTCGAAGGCTAGGTTCGCGCTGTAGGTGCGCGGCGTCTCGTAATCGAACTGCAACCCCTGCAGTCCGAGTCCCTTGGCGCTTACCAGGGCCGGGTTGAATGCGATACAGGAAAAACCGGACTCCACCGATGCGGTACCGCCCGGACCGGCTGTGGGGCAGCCGGCGTATGCAGTGTTGTACCTGGTCGGGGCAACCTGCCCAACAATGGAGGAATGCGGATCAGAGGGGTCGGCTTGAGGCGAGTAGCTGAAGTTGAACTGGAATGGATAGTTCTCGCCGATATTCGGCCCATATCCCTGATTCTCAAACGAGTTGTAAAAGAGACCAAAACCGCCTCGCCCTACCAGCTTGCGAGTGATCTCATAATTCACGCCAAGGCGCGGGGCAACATTGGTTTTTTGCGTCCGCAAAAGCCCTTGCCCGTACTTATCGGTCACGTCCAGCGTGATGCCGTCCGCCGCAAGAAGATCAACCAGGCCGTAGCAGCCGGTTCCGAAACAGGTGGAGTTTGTGGACAGGGTCCGGTTGTCTTTTCCGCTGGCTGGCACGATGAATGTCGGATTACCAAGGCCCTCTGCCGGAAGCGCCGTTGGAACAAAGTTTGCCTGCCCGCCGTTAGTCTCATTAATTGGGCCGAAGTAATCCCAGCGGACGCCTAGGTTCAACGTCAGTTTGGCCGTCATCTTCCAATCATCCTGGAAGTAGGCGGCAAAGTACTTTTTCTCGTCGTAGGTCTTGGCGATATTGGAGGCCGCAACGCTGTTCGAGCCGCCGGAATAGTCGTAGCCGTCCCCCGTCGCCAAGCTATACGGGGTGGGAGGCAGCAGGAACTGGGCGAGGCCACCAGTCGTGGCTCCCTGATTGGGAATATCGGTGAAAGTGCCGCTGTAACTAAAACTGCCGTGCGAAGTGGCAGGCTGCAAGGTTGAGAACTTCGCGTTTTGGAATTCTACACCCATGTGGAAGCTGTGCCTGCCGTAAATGCGGGTGAAGTCGTCCGTGACCTGGAGGGTTGCGGTGGCTTCGTCGGAGGGCAGGTACTGGTTGCTGCCCAGAGTTTGCAAGTTGGTAATAACGATAGCGGGCAGGCCGCCGTTTTCGGGCCCGTCCGTAGGTGGCTGCGGGATGCCCAGAATCCCAAATTGTCCTGGAATCCCCGCCTGAGTGGCGACCGGTCCGTAGCGGGTCGTGTGCAGATGGGCAAAACCTGCGCGCGCCTGGTTCACCACGCTGGGGCTGAATACATGCGTATACGCCGCCACCATCTGCGCGGATTTCGCGGTCTGCAGCCCCTGCTGGAATGCGCCGCCATCGGCTATGCCTTGAAAAGGCCCTGGGATGAACTCCGGATCGTCCGAGTAACTGAAGCGGGCGAAGACCTGGTTCGAATCGTTGGGGTTGAAGTCTTCGCGGGTATCGAATTGATTTTCATGCTCGAACAGGGCCGGGCTGGTCTGGTATATGGCGAGACCCGAATTCGGCGCGGGAAAAAGATCCAGCAGCTTCACCGCATTCTGATCGATGCGGCCAGCCGGAAGCATGTTGATGTTGGGGCAAGTGGCGGAGGTAACGTTAGTTTGGGACGGCGCGCAGCCGAATGCATCGCGTACATAGCCATCGGATCCAGAGGTATTCACCAATCCTGAAACCGGGTCAGTGGCTCCGGCAGCAACAAACCGGGTTGTCGCCGGATCGAGGATAGTGCCACGTTGAATGCTGCGGCCCAGAATGTCGGTCCTGGCGGCTCCAGCCTGCTGGGTAAGAATGTCCTGCAGGTTTTGGAAATTACTGCTGCGTTCTGTCATCGTCGGGACCGTCGGGTTAGCCGAGGTGCCCTGCACACGGCGCGTTCCCTGGTAGTCGCCGAAGAAAAAGACTTTGTTCTTGATGATGGGACCGCCAATGGTGCCCCCGAACTGGTTGAAACGATATTCGCCCTTCGACGGCGTCGGGGAGTTGTCCTCGAACCAGTCGGCAGCGTCGAGCTTGTCGTTGCGGAAGAACTCCCACACGTCGCCATGCAGTTGGTTGGTGCCCGACTTGACGGTGGCGTTCAGCACCGCGCCGGCGGCGCGGCCGAGTGAAGCGCTATAGTCGCTGGTCTGCACTTTGAATTCTTCAATGGCATCGGGCGGCGGAAGGATGACGTAGTTGGTGCCGTTCAGGAAGTCCACGTTGTCGGAGTTGTTGTCGATACCGTCAAGCAGGTAGTTGTTCTGCGCAGGGCGCTCGCCGTTGGCTGAGAAGGCGCCGGATGCAGCATTCCCGCGCGTGTCTGACTGGGGGGTTTGCATGCCTGCGCCAAGCTGCGCCAGGAAAGTGAAGTTGCGGCCGTTGAGAGGCAGATCGTTCACTTCCTGCCGGCCGATCACCTGCCCCGTCGAAGCTTCGTCGGTTTGCAGCAGCGGAGGCGCCGAGGTCACTTGTACTGTCTCTGAGGCTGTGCCCGGTTTGAGGGTAATGGGCACGGCCAGAGTCTGCGCCACGTTCACCGTCAGGTTGGTCTGCGTGGTCGTCGCAAACCCCTTGGCGACGACGGTAATCGTGTAGTGCCCGATGCGGACCGGAGAAAACGTATACCCGCCAGTCGAGTTTGTATGCGATTGCACGGTGATGCCCTGGTCGGTATTCAGAAGCGTCACCTGCGCATCCGGCACTACGGCCCCGGTCGCATCTGTCACCGTGCCGGTGATCGTACCTTCGTCGACCTGGCCGAACGCGAATGGTTTGGGCAGCAGAATGAAGAACACGCACGAAAAGGCCGCCGCGCACAGCGCCCTTCGCAGACTCGTTGCAATGCGATCACGAAGCATCCAAATACCCCCCAAGCGTTGTTGCTCGTACTACTGTTTGAAGTTTCCCGAGGGCAATTCTGCATTCTTGGAACCTTTCCGTAGCCTCAGCGGAAAAGTCCCATCTGAAAACGATTTCAAAATTTGCGAGGAAGCCTAGTACATTCGTTTGATCTTTGTCAACCAAAAGTTTGAGGAATGCGCGCAGACGGATTCAGCCCACACCGAAATCTCTCCGGTTCCGGTTCCTCTGTCCAAATAACCTGCTTTTTTTCAATAGCTTAATCGCAACCCGCCGCATCGCCCCCCTGAACCCCGCCAGGGCCCGCTTCCGCCCGGCGGCGCATCGTTTCCGCTGGCGCCCTGGCAGTTTGCGCGCGCGGCCAGGGCTTCCCGCTCCCCGCGGTGAAGGGGCCTCGCGCGAATCGACGGCGTTGGCCTGATGCTATGATGCGGTCATCCCAACTGTTCCGGGAACCACTTTGGAATGTCGTCGCGCCGCAAGGACGGAAGCAATCTGTTTACTCGCCGGGAGATCCTGAAAGGTATGGCGCTGACGCCGGCGGTCCTTCGCGCCGCACCGCTCTTTGCCGGTCCGCTCCTCTCGGGCCCTCCCAGTCCGCTTTCGAGCCCGCAGGCCAGCCTTCGCTTCGCTGACCTTCGCCTCACGCCTCACTATCCCGCCCAGTCTCCACTCGCCGGTATCCTTGCCCTCGTAACTCCCGGTTCAGACGGCTACATGACTGAAAAATACGCCGACGAGATTGGTTCCGTGCTGACGAAATGGAGCAATGCTCTCAAATCGGCGCCGGCAGGCCTGGCCGACCTCGCCGAATCCCTCGACGAGTCGATCGAGGCCCCGACGCTGGTGCCATCTGCTGAAACCGAGCTCCGTTCCCTCTATGGCATCCGCAACGTCAGGCGGACCTTCGCGCCCGATCTTCGCCGCGGCCGCGACCAGTTTATCCAGAGCCTGCGAACCTGGCTGGCAGCCCCCCTGCGCATTGAAACCGCGGAGTTTGAAATCTTCGGCATCGAGCAGTTCGCCGGCGGCCCTCTCTCTGTGCGCACCGATATCCGCTACGACATCGTCTCGACGCGCAGCGGCGCACGCAAGGAAGAGCGCGTCGGCACATGGCACGTCGTCTGGGCTCGCAGCGACTCCGGCGCCTGGAAGGCACGCAAGTGGGAAGCGGATCAGGAGTCGCTCGCCACCACAAAGGGTCCGGTATTCATCGATGTCACGGTCCAGGCTCTGGGCGGAACGGGCTCCTACAATCGGCAACTTGTGCACGGCGCCGACTACTGGCGCACCGTGCTCGACGGCGCCATCGGAGTGGACGTCTATTGCAACAATGGCGTCGCTGTGGGCGACTTCGACAACGATGGCTTCGACGATTTCTATGTCTGCCAACCCGCCGGATTGCCGAATCGGCTCTTTCGCAATCGCGGAGACGGATCCTTCGAAGACGTGACCGATAAGTCCGGCCTGGGTATTCTCGACAATACCGCATGTGCCCTCTTCGCGGACTTCGAGAACAAGGGCCTCCAGGATCTTCTCGTGGTCTGCGGAACCGGTCCGCTCCTCTATTTGAACCAGGGCAACGGTACCTTCCGTCTGAAGCACGACGCATTCCGCTTCGCGCGCCAGCCGCAAGGCACCTTTACTCATGCAGCAGTCGCGGACTACGATCGCGACGGCCGGCTCGACGTGTACTTCTGCATGTACATGTACTATCTCGGCCTCGACCAGTATCACTATCCCATTCCGTACTACGACGCCCGCAACGGCCCGCCCAACTGCCTCTTTCACAACGAGGGCAATGCCAATTTTGTCGAGACCACTGAAGCCGCAGGGCTGAGCCGGGACAACGATCGCTACACCTTCTCCTGCGCCTGGGGCGATGCTTACGGGAACGGCCTGCCTGATCTGTTCGTCTCGAACGACTTCGGGACTTCCCAGCTTTACCGCAACCGCGACAACGGCACATTCACGGTTGTTTCCGCTCAGGCTGGAGTCGAGGGTGTAGGCGCCGGAATGGCGTGCTGCTGGTGCGACTTCGACAACGACGGCCACCAGGACATCTATGTTCCAAGCATGTGGGAAGCGGCCGGGCAAAGGGTCACTGAGCAGAAGCAGTTTCAGGCCGAGGCGCCGCCGCGCATCCTGGAAATGTTTCGCCGCCACGCCCGCGGCAACGCTCTCTATCGCAATCGGGGAGACGGCACCTTCGAGAACGTGGCTCATCGTGCCGGCGTCGAGATGGGCCGCTGGTCGTGGTCCGCGGACTTCTTCGACTTCGACCACGACGGCTACTCCGACCTCTACGTGTCGAACGGCTATCTCTCCGGACCGGACAAGTATGACCTGGCGAGCTTCTTCTGGAGGCAGGTCGTCGCCAAGTCTCCTCAAGATGCAACCGCGGCCCCAGCCTACGAACGAGGATGGAATGCCATCAACGAGCTGGTGCGCTCCGACCGCACCTGGCACGGTTATGCGCGCAATGTTCTGTTTTCTAACAACCACGACGGCACTTTCAGTGAGCTCTCCGGGCCGTCGGGCCTCGACTTCTCCGAGGACGGCCGCACCTTCGCGCTTGCCGACATCGACCGCGACGGCCGCCTGGAGGTGATCCTCAAAAACCGCAATGCACCCCAACTGCGCATCCTGCACAACGTGATGCCGGAGATTGGCGACTCGATTTCGTTGCGCTTGCGCGGCACAAAAAGCAATCGCGATGCCATCGGAGCGGCAGTCACCATTGAAACCGGCGGGCTGCGCCAGACCAAATATCTCCAGGCCGGATCGGGATTCCTCGCGCAGCATGCAAAGGAAATGTTCTTTGGCCTGGGAACGCCTGGCGGCAAGATTCGCGCCACCATCCAATGGCCCAGCGGTCTCACTCAACACTTCGAGGATCTCCCCGCCAACCACCGCCTACAGATCGAGGAGGGTTCGAGCCGCTGCGACGCCGTGCCCTTCGCCTCTCCCCCGGCGGACTTCGCGCATGCGGGCCCGCCGCCTCAACCCGAGTTGCTGCCTCAAACCCTCGCCACCTGGCTCGTCGAACCGCTGAAGGCGCCCGAATTTTCATTGCCCGATGCCCAACAAAATATGCACGAGCTCCGGTCGTACCAGGGCCGTTTTGTACTCCTCAACTTCTGGTCCGCGGCGGGCGCCGAGTGCCTGGAGCAGCTTCGCCTCTTCCAGCAGCGCAGCCCGGCTCTGGCGGCCGCTTCGCTCCTTCCGCTCTCCGTTAATGTAGATAGTGCCAAGGATCCTGACGCCGCCCGCTCGCTCACAGAAAAGGAGCAGTTCTCCTTTCCGGTCCTGTTCGCCTCGGCCGAGCTCGCGGGGATTTACAACATCGTCTATCGCCACTTGTTCGACCGCCGCAGAGATCTCCCCTTGCCTGTCTCCTTTCTGCTCGATAAGCAAGGCATGATCGTCAAGGTCTATCAGGGTCCGGTTGCGATGGACCTTGTGCTCGAAGACCTGCAATCCATCCCGTCAACCGCGGCCGAACGCATGAGCAAGGCGCTTCCGTTTGCAGGGCAGCTCGTGCAGGACGCATTCCAGCGCAACGATTTCACCTACGGCGTGGCGATGTTCCAGCATGGCTACCTCGATCAGGCCGCGGCATCTTTTCAGCAAGTCATCGCCGCCAAACCCGGCGATGCGGACGCCTATTACAATCTCGGTACGCTCCGGTTGGGGCAAAACGACTTCGTGCAGGCTCGTCAATACCTTGAAGAAGCTCTGCGGCTGAAGCCTGACTATCCCGAAGCCTGGAACAATCTCGGCATGATGGCCGCTCAAATGGGCGATACAGACGACGCCATTCGCGATTTTCAGAGATCGCTCGCACAGCGCCCTGCGTATGCGACGGCGCTTCTCAATCTCGGAAATGTCTATCGCCGGCGGCAGGATTTTGAGGACGCTCACAAGTGCTTTGACCAGGCCATCCGCATCCAGCCCGACGATGCGGAAGTGAACTACAGCTTCGGAATGCTTTATGCGCAGCAAGGCCAGCTCGACGAAGCGTCGGTCTATCTTGAAAGAGCCATCGCGCTGCGTCCCGACTATGCCGAGGCGTTGAACAACCTTGGCGTTCTCTTTGTCCGCAACCGGGAATTTGCGCGGGCCGAAGCGCAATTCAAAGCCGGCGTCCGCGTGGCGCCGCAGTACGATCAGTCTTACCTCAACCTGGCGCGGCTCTACGCCATCGAGAATGACCGGCAAAAGGCGCGGGAGGTGCTTCTCCAGCTGCTGCGCGTGCAGCCTGGCGATGCCGCGGCGAAGCAGGCCTTGGAGATGCTGCAATGACGCCATCTTCGCGAGCGTCGGCGGCCTCCCGATGCCTCTATAATGAGCCCATCTCATGACACTGCCACGCCGGCATTTTCTCGGTTCTTCTCTCGTAGCTCTGGGCGGCGCCCTTCTCGACGCTCTCGTCACTCCTGTCTGGCAATGGCGAAATCCTCTTGTCGTGGAAGCCGCATCGGAAGGCCCTGAAGCATCTCCGGTCCAGTATTTTGACGTGGCTGAGCAAGCCGGATTGCACATTCCCAACGTCTGGGGGGGTATCAAGCATAAGGTACTGATTGTCGAAACCAAGGGAAGCGGCATCGCCTTCTTCGACTATGACAACGATGGATGGCTCGACATTTACCTGACCAATGGCAACCGTTTGGATGCGCATTGGCCTCCGGGCCAGGTCCCCACGACCCATCTCTACAAAAACAATCGTGACGGCACCTTTACCGATGTCTCGGAGAAGGCGGGGATCGCGCGCTCCGGCTGGCAGACCGGCGTGTGCGTGGGCGACTACGACAATGACGGCTGGGACGACCTGTTCTGCACCTTCTGGGGGCGAAACATCCTTTTTCATAACAATGGTGACGGCACGTTTACCGATGTAACTCGCAAGGCGGGCCTCTACCAGGACAAGGGGCGCTGGGGAACGGGCTGCACCTTTCTGGACTACGATCGCGACGGCCACCTCGATCTCTTTGTCTGCAACTTCGTCAAGCTCGATCCGGATAATCCCCCATCGCCCAGCGATATGACCTTCTGCCAGTGGAAGGGCATTCCCACCATGTGCGGCCCGCGCGGTCTGCCCGGCGACACCAACATGCTTTACCACAACAACGGCGACGGCACCTTCACCGACGTCTCTGAGAAGGCCGGCATCCTGAAGACAGGCCCGCGTTATTCCATTACCTCCGTCTCCTACGACTTCGACAACGACGGCTGGCCCGATATCTATGTTGCCGTCGATTCCATGCCCAGCATCCTGTTCAGGAACAATCGCGACGGCACCTTCACCGACGTGGCCGTCATGGCGGGATGCGCCTATAACGACGATGGCCACGAGCAGGCAGGCATGGGCATCGGAGTCGCCGACTACGACTGTGACGGCTGGCTCGACATCTTCAAAACCAACTTCGTTGACGATACCTGCGACCTCTATCACAACAACCGCGATGGCACCTTCACCGATGTCTCCTTCAGCTCCGGAGTCGGCGTCAATAACAGCTACGTGGCCTGGGGCTGCGGATTCGTAGATTATGACAACGACGGCTGGGCTGACATCGTTCAGGTCAATGGGCACGTCTATCCTGAAGTGGATAACTACGACATCGGCGAAAGATTCAAGAATCCGCGCATCGTTTACAGGAACCTGGGCAACGGCCACTTCCTCGACGTCTCGAAACAGATGGGACCGGGCATCAACGCTCACTTCTCCAGCCGCGGCGCCGCCTTTGGCGACTACGACAACGACGGCGGCATCGACGTCCTCATTAACAACATGAACGACCTTCCGTCGCTCCTCCACAACGTCGGCGGCAACAAGCAGAATTGGATCAAGATCAAGCTGCTCGGCACCAAGTGCAATCGCACCGCGATTGGCGCGCGCGTGCGCGTCGTTACAGGGAAACATGTCCAGATTGATGAAGTGCACAGCGGCGGCAGCGTTATGTCGCAGAGCGACCTGCGGCTGCACTTCGGGCTGGGCCATGCGGAGACCGTCGATTTAATCGAAGTGAAGTGGCCCACCACGCAGGCAGTCGAGCGCTTCACCAGGATCGAAGCGAATCAGATTCTCACCATTCGCGAGGGTGGCGGCATCGTTTCAACCTTCAAACCACGCAAATCCTGATTTAGCTGGAAAGACTGCGAGATCGGTACTCCTCAGGCTTCGCGCAACCGAACGGTTGCACAATCCAGACGCCGGTCCGGCAGATAGGACATTACCGTGCTTGCTGCTTGGCAGCCTGCCCGGGCAAGACCACCACGAACTGCTTCACTGCCTTGCGCTGGCGCTGAACTTCCGCAGCCTCCTCTTGGGCGATCGCGTCATGCAGTTGAAACTGTTCCCGCGCCTTGGCATCCTCTCCCACGCGCTCGTAGGCGACCGCCAGTCGATAATGCGCTTCACTCAAATCCGCATTGGCCTCAATCGCCTTCTGGTAAAGCCCGATGGCCCGCTCCCACTCCTGTCTTCCCGCGCTCAGCTTCCCGAGTTGCAAGTAGCCCTCGGCGCATTGGGGGTCGAGCGTCACCGCCCGGGTAAGCATGGCCTTCACTCGTTCCATGACCAGCGGGTCCCTCGTCTCGCCCTGCTGTTTCCACACCGCCATCGCGTAGTAATAATTGGCCAGCGAGCTTGCGGGTTGCAGCTTCTCGAATCTTGCCAGCTTCGCCACCACGCAAGGCAGCGGATCGGGCGCCGCAATCTCGATCTTCCCCATGAACAGGTAGGGCTCCGTGCTCTCCGGATTCAGATCGGACGCTCGGCAGAGGTCAAGTGCGGCTTCGTCATACTGGGCGCCGGCAAACAGCGCTGCACCACGCGCGGTCAACATGCGCGCGGATTCCGGATAAAGCCTGGCGCCCTCGTCAAACACCTCCTTTGCCTGCCAAATCGCGCGATGAAACAACAGCTCCGATCCCCACGCAAAATAGTTCTCCTCGCTGGGGTCTTCGCTGGCCGCCTCCTGAAACTCGTGCACCGCCGACAGGGGATCGCCCAGCTTCTCGTCGAGCTCACCCTCCATCCGGTGCAGGTCCGCGCTCGGTCGGCGCGCCAGCAGCCGCTGCAGATGTTCGCGCGCCCGTGCCGCGTCACCGGCCATGATCAGCGCCCGCGCCAGTTCATACTCGTTGTCGTAACTGCCAGGATCGGCCCGGTACGCGGCCTGCAAAGGCGGAATTGCATCCCGATACCGCCCCGCCTGAACACAGAACCGCCCCAGCTTGTAATTCGCTTCGAAGCCTTTGGGATCTTTCGCGGCCGCCGCGCGCAATTCGCTCTCTGATCCCTCGAGTTCGGCTCCGCCGTGAAGCTTGGGCGCCGCCGCTCCCGAATCGCCCGATTCCAGCTTCACCGCTTCGCGGGTAAGTGCTTCGCTGGTGCGCAAGCTCGAATCCGAACCGTGTCCTCCCGCGGCCGTCCAGTCAGTCACTGCGGCAATGGCAAAATCGGGATTATCCGCAAACTGCATCGCCTGGCTCGCGTCCCGCGGCGCGGACGCACTTCGCTGCACGTCGGGCCCCTCCAGTATCAGATTGACGGGCGGCTGCTCGCCGGAGGCGGATACGCTCACCCCAACCGGTGCGCTGCGCAATGTTCCCGAGCTTGCTGTCAAGCTATATGCGCCGGCCCCGACGCCGGCAAAGGTGAAGTGCCCCGCCGTATCGGCCGTTGTCTCTCGTGAAGCGGGCAGGTTCTCTCCTCGAAGAACCACCTGCGCGCCGGCGACGGCCTTCCCCGCAGAATCGCGCGCCACGCCGCTTAGCGTTGCCTCTCTCGTCTGCTGCGCGCTCAATGAAGGCGACGCTAGAACCACCGCAGCCAGAAGGAACGGCACAGCGGATCGGATGCGCCGCAAGACCCGGCTCCCTCGCGTATGCGCTGCCGGCCGTACCCGGCCGGGCAGTAAGGATAATCCCCGCGGTTTACAACTCATTTCGGCTTGCCCCGGCAACTCTCGTACAAACATGGGTGCCTCCTTCGCAGAGGCCTTCGATTCTTGGCGGCTTTAGACAGATTGTACGACTGCCCGAGCGGCGATTATCACTCGCCGCTCGGGCAGTGCCTGCAGCCCAACCCTCCCGAACAGCATCCCGCTTCTCCATCAGCCGGCGTGAGGACCGACGCGCAGCAGCAGGATGCCGTGCGACGGCACAGTCTCCGAGTACGCGCCGTGCGTGAAGACCACACTCGTGTGCGTCCACAGGTTGCGCGCGCGGCTCGGCGGGCCGGGCAGCTTCAAGTCCGCAGCCTCCACGGTCAAATTCCTCGGTCCGTCACTGAGGTTGATCACACCAACGGCCACTCCGCCGCCCGCCAGCGGTTTCAGCCACGTTTCGCTCTCCGCCGACTGCGCCACGCGCGTCGCCTGCTTGCCCAGCGGGTCCTGATCGATGGCGATCACCTCGCGATTGAGCAGGATCTCCCTGGTCGCCTGCGACATGTCACGAATGTCGTTTCCCGCCAGCAGCGGCGCCGACAGCAGGCTCCACAGGCTCATGTGAGTCTGGTATTCCGCCGTCGTCATGTGTCCGTTGCCCACTTCCAGCATGTCTGGATCGTTCCAGTGGCCGGGGCCGGCATAGGGTGCCGTTGCGATCTGGAGATGCGCGTTGCCCATCATGCTCGTCCATTCGTCGCGAATATCGTCGGTCGTGCGCCACAGGTTTCCGCCCACATCGGGCCCCCATTGTTCCACGTGGCCCAGCCCATATTCACAAAGACTGAAGACGATCGGCCGCCCCGTCTCCTCGAGCGCCTCGCCCATCTTCTGGTAGATCGCCTCAAGCTGATCGTTCTTGTATATTCCGGCCGCGCTGCACCAGTCGTACTTCACGTAATCGATTCCCCAGGCAGCAAAGGTTTCAGCATCCTGCTTCTCATGGCCGTAACTGCCGGGATAACTTCCGCAGGTGTGCGGGCCGGGCGAGGAATAGATTCCCAGCTTCAGCCCCTTCGAATGCACATAGTTCGCCAGTGCCCTCATGTCGGGAAACTTGTGATTCGGCCGTATATTCCCCTGTGCATCTCTCGTCCCCTCCCATGTATCGTCGATATTCACGTAGATATAGCCTGCGTCGCGCATGCCGCTCGTAACCATTGCGTCCGCGATCTGGCGCACCGTCGCATCGTCGATCTTTTCCGCAAACAGGTTCCAGCTGTTCCACCCCATCGGCGGCGTCTTGGCCAGCCCGTTATAAGGGATCTTCTTGAGAGGAGGCGGAGGAATGTAGGCCGGCGCCGGAATATCCTCGGTGGTCGCAGCAGGTTTGAACACAAGAGTCCGGTGACGCCAAACCATCTCAAGATTCTGCCCCACGAGTTCGCCGGTCGCAAACGTTCTTTCAGGATTCCTTGGCGCCATCAACTGAAGATGATTGCCCGTCGCAGTCCCCTCGATAGGATGCTGAAAAGCCAGGGTCTTGATGACCCCTGTAACATGATCCCCTGACTGCGTGAGTTGAAGGATGGTCAAATCCTGCTCGCCGTTGTCGAGCGTTCTTTGCGATGTCGCCCATCTTCCAGTAAACGACTGCCCCCACCCCCACGAAGCGGTGGCCAGCAGCGCCGCTGTGAGCGTGCTCCGCACTATGGCCGAACGAGACCCTGGATGAAACTTCCGCATTGCTTTCATCTTGCTCCTTTGCCGCGCCAGGCTGCGCCCCGCAGGCCAGCCTGCCGACGGGCCTTTCAAAATCAGGAGGATTGTAAACGATTACCTTCTCGGCGCAACAATCCGCCCCGACCGCCCCGCTCGCCCCATGCGCGTTCTCCCTCGCCCCGCCGGCTCGGACGCAAATGCAATCATCCAGTCCGAAGATCGATGCCCAGATCGATCGCAAAGAGATCAGTCACAAAGCGCCGGCGAGCGAGCATCCGAAGTTACAGCAAAACCAAGGTAGGTGCATCCCGCAGCCGCTACTTTCAGGTCGACGCGACCAACAGGAAGCGGCGGCCTTGACTTACACCCAGACAGGACACAATAACCCTGATTTTGCTCTAATCTCGCCACACTCCTGGCTGGTTTGCCGTGGTCCGGTCGGTCGACAGCTCCACCAACGGCAGCCCGTCATCCCGAAACCAGCGTGCGCCCATGGTTTCCTGCGGGTCCTGAATCAGTGCGCCGTCCTGCACTTCCCATTGGATGAAGGCTTTATACACATACCGGGGTTGGGGAGGATGCCAATGCTTCATCGGCCCCGGAATTCAGAAGCTGGACAAGAGAAAATCTCTGGCGGCGGACAGGACTCTCTCCCGCATCGCGGGCTCCGGCAGAAGGCGCGCGATTTCGATCGTCCCGGCCATGGTTGCGAAGATCACGAAGAATGCGCGCTCTTTGTCCGCGGTGCGCATGCCCGGCATAAAAGGAACCATCCGGTCCTTATAGATCACGAGCTGGGGCAGGATCCGCTTCTTCATCTTCTGATCCACCCGTGCCAATTCGGGAGCAAGTGCAGGCAGGGGGCACCCGCGCTCCGGGTGATCGCAGAATTCGAGGCTCAGATAGGCCTTCACAATCGCCTTCCACGCGCACTCGCCGGAGGAATGCTTGGCTGCACGGACCAGGGTGTCGCCAATCTCGCGAAAGGCCTCGCCCAGCGACTCCAGGAGCAACTCGTCCTTGCTCTCGAAGTGTTTGTAAAAGCCTCCGTGCGTCAGGCCGGTATCGCGCATCACCGCTGCGACTGCGGCGCCATTCAAACCCTCCGCGCGTACGCGCCCTGCGGCGTCTTTCACGATCTTCTGATGGACTTCCGCTTTGTGTTCCGGCCGGTACCGCATCGTTGCTCATAGAATGCGCTAGATCATCCCATGATGCAATCGGGGGTCTTCATAAAAACTCCGAATCCATAGAATTATATGCATCATCCTATGATGCAACGGAGGGTCTTCCGATGTCTCACCCAGTTTTGATCACGGGTGCAGCCGGCGGCCAGCAGGGTTCCACCGGACGCGTCATTACCGGGCTTCTACGCGAACAAGGCATCGCTGCTCGCGCCCTGGTCCATAAACTCGATGCCCGGTCCGACGATCTCCGCCGGCAAGGTGCGGAAATCGTGGAAGGCGACCTTCTCAATCCCGCCTCGGTGCAACGGGCGATGCAAAACGTGAAACGCGCATATTTCACCTACCCCGTCGTCGATGGGCTGCTCGAAGCAGCCGCCATCTTTGCCGCCACCGCTCGCGACGCCGGGGTGGAACTCGTCGTCAACAATTCGCAGTTTCAGAGCACGCCCGACGATCCGGAATTTCGAGATCTTCGCTTTGCCCCCTCCTTTCGCAATCTGCAGCATCGGCTCGCCGATCGTATCTTCGACTGGGCGCAGGTTGGGGCCGTTCATCTTCAGACGCCTCCTTATTACGAGAACCTGCGCGCCTTGGTCAGCCGCAGCGTGGCCGAGCAGGACGCTGCATTCCTGCCGTGGGGCGAGGGTACGGCCGTTCTCCCACTTGCCGGCGCCGAAGATGTCGCCCGCGTCGCCGCAGCTCTCCTGGCCAGCTCCAGCCTGCCATCCCAAACCGTCTACCCCCTGGTGACTGAAACTCCAACCGTGCGCGAAATGATCGAGACTCTTGGCCGAGTGCTGGGCCGGCCGATTCGGTACGTACCCATTACGGACCAGCAGTGGGCCGAGGCCGTGAAGGAGCGGCTCAACCCGCACGCGCTCGATCATCTCGGCCATCTGTGGCAATACTTCCGTAAGGGCGAGCAACGCTATCGGGCGACCGATGCGATTCGCGCTGTGACTGGCCGCAATCCGCAATCGCTCGAGGAGTTCTTCCAGGCAAATGCCGCATCGTTCGGCGCCGGTTCGGCCACTTCCCGGTCAATCTAAGTTCAACCGACGATGGTTTTCAACCCATTCCGTCAAGGAGGTTCTATGTCCCCGCAAGCGATTTTCCTGACACAACTCGTCTTGGGCTACGTCGCGTGCCTGCTTGTCTTCGGCACCTACATCATGCCCCGACTCAGGTTGATGAGCCGCTTCGGCGCGCAACGGGTCATCGCTACCATTCACAGTTTCCGCTTCTTCGGCCTGGTCTTCATCCTTCCCGGGATTATTGGCCCCCATTTGCCCGGCGGTTTCGCCACATTCGCCGCTTATGGAGACTTCGCGACCGGCCTGCTCGCCCTCCTGGCGCTGCTCACGGCGAGGATCCGTCCGCTGTTCTGGTCGCTCGTCGTGGCCTTCAACGTTGTGGGCGCGGCCGACATCCTCGTCGACTACTATCACGCCAGCCGGTTGGGCCTTCCCTTTGTGGCAGGCCAGCTGGGCGCTACCTATGTCATTCCCATCGTCTACGTCCCCATGCTGATGATCACGCACGCGGTCGCACTCTATTGGCTCGCGCGTCCTCTCGCCGCGACTGATCCTGCTGTCGCCTGAAATGAGCGCGCGTCTGTAGCGGTTCCAGGGTTGCTGTACCCCGAGCATTGGCAACGGGAGAAGCATTCGGCATGGGTCCAAACCTTTCCTTTTGGCCGTTCGTAATCGCTTACTAGGCGGGAGCTGGAACCGACCCGGGCTTGCCTGCTGCTGTGCGGGGAGAGTGGCAACAGCGCCGCGCGCGCTGATGACTTTTCGCAAAGTATATCGAGAAGCGAAGATGGGCTGGAATGAAGGCATGCCGGCGCGTGGCAGCCGCAGACAACAGACGCCAACGAGACAACAGCAGCGGACAAATAGTAAGAAGTAGCGGAAAAGGAATAGTAAGAAGTAGCGGAAAAGGAAGTAAGCCGGAGTGCTAGACTCGCTTTAAGCTAATAATTCTAATATATTTACACAGACTTGGTGCCGAAGAAGGGACTCGAACCTCTCTATTCGGGCAGCACCTTCCATTTCAATGAGATACCACTACGTAATGAATACACGAGTCTTCCCTTTTTTTCAATCCACTCAACCTATTCAACCTGTTCAACTGTGTAGTGCAGAATCCGCATAGATGCGGACACCACGCCGAGAAATTGTCGCACATCGCATGGACACCACGGCTTGGAAAACCGCCAAGCACCAGCGATCCACCTCTGAGAAGTAGCGTTCAGCTGGATGGCCTGTTGGCCACCGGTCGGGGGATAAAACGCCTTTGTTATCGCCGTGAAAGCCCGCCAGACTGAGGTAACGCTCTGAAACTTAAGGGAACGGGTGGCTCCCTCAGTACCTTAAAATCCTCCTCGGCTCGGGTTATTGGACGGCTGTTGGACGGCAGGCGCTGCACGCGCTGCGAGCCTGATGCACGTCAGCCGATACCCTGCCCTTTTTGCCCGAACCGTTGTCAAAGAATGATTTGGCCTTCCATGAGAAGGCCGGTCGATGTCAACAGTTATTGTGATCGGGTAAGTTCATATCTGATGTTTTCCTTTGCCCGGATAGTGGGTAATCGTTTGGCTGGCTGCGGCGGCCGTCAAGGCCGAGCGCAGCGAGTTCATCTTGAGCCTTGACGGCCGCCGCAGCCAGCCGTTACAAGGCGCACTCCGGGCGAAGGAAAACATGACATTCTCCTTTTCCGTTCTTGTTTTCACCACCCCAGTCGAGCTTAGCCTGTTGTCACCCTTCCATCCGCACTCTTGGTGAGCAGCTCATGCGCTCGGTGCATATTGGGGTCCTCGATACAGTCGGCGCTGCCTTCTGAAGGCGACCTCTCGTGCCATCGTTGATGGGCGGGGGCAAGGCCAAGGGCGCAGTCGCCGGAACTCGACATTTCGTGTGGTGCATTCAAGCCTGTTCGAAACTATGCCGCCGCGAGTCTCCGTTTTCGCGTGTTGTGGAGCGGCTCGTATGCTTCGCAACTGATCCAGAGATGATGAAGCAGGACCGCTAGCTTGCGTGCAACAGCGATGATGGCTCGCCTCTTTCCTCGCTTACCACCGCGCTCGGCCAGCTTCAGTCCCCATCGGCGCAGATCGGAGTCTTCACCAAAGGGACCGATGATGTGTTGTGCCCCTTGTACCAGAACCATACGTAGATAAGAGTCTCCCTCTCTGGTGATATGCATCTGTGGTTCACTCTGCCCGGAGTTCCTTCTACCTGGCTGCAGCCCAACGAAACAGCCAGCATCCCGGCTCTTTCGAAATCGCCTCGGATCTTCCAGTGTCAGCAC
>Ga0335072_10001589_pt1 | contig 36696 bp, 31 predicted proteins | sample Lox_Sample_21_FD_206725 | JGI IMG/M metagenome (GOLD analysis project Ga0335072, IMG submission 206725) | Soil microbial communities from Loxahatchee National Wildlife Refuge, Florida, United States - Lox_Sample_2.1 | ecosystem: Environmental > Terrestrial > Soil > Wetlands | place: USA... | reverse complement strand
CCGGTTCCGGCGTGAGCTGTACTTCTCCTTCGGCCTGCGCCGGGACGCGCTGTTCGACGTGGCGGATGCCCTCGCCTGCCGGCCGGAGCGGGTGCTGATGCTCGCGGAGCTGTGCCTGGAGCCGGAGTGCCGCCGCGGCCACGGCGGAGTCTACGACGCGCTGAACAGCGGCGATGTCATGATCGGCCGGCTACGGCGGGCGGTGGGCGCGATCCCGTTCCGTGCATGGGACGACGGCCGGATCCGGCTGGCCTGCGATGTCTCGAACTGGCTGCGGCCGGACGCGGAGACCAGCCCGGAGCGGCTGTTCTGCCACTGCTATGCGCGCGGCGAGGGAAACGCGCAGCTGGTCCCCGGCTGGCCGTACTCCTGGGTCGCCGTCCTGGAGCCGGGCCGCACGTCGTGGACGCTGCCGCTGGACGCGGTCCGGCTCGGCCCGGAAGACGACGCCACCACGGTGACCGCGGCCCAGCTCCGCGATGCCGCCGCCCGGCTCGTCACCGCAGGGCAGTGGAAGGACGGCGACCCGGACATCCTCGTCGTGCTGGACGCGGGCTATGACCTGACCCGGCTGGCCTGGCTGCTGGCGGACCTGCCGCTGGAGATCCTGGGCCGGCTGCGCAGCGACCGGGTGATGCACTGCCCGGCCCCGCCCCTGCCCGCCAGGCCCCGTTCCACAGGCGGCCGCCGGCCCCGGCACGGGCACAAGCTCGTCTTCGGCGACCCGGCCACCTGGCCGGAGCCCGGCGCGGTGACCCGCACGCAGACATCCCGGTACGGCACCGCGGAAGCCAGGGCCTGGCCGCGGATGCACCAGCGGCTCTGGCACCGCGGCGCCTGGGAGGACCACCAGGGCGAGCTGCCCGTCGTCGAGGGCACCCTCATCCGGCTCCAGGCCGGCCACCTGCCCGGGCAGCGGGCAGCGGACCCGGTCTGGCTGTGGTCATCCCGCGCCGGCACCGCCGACGACGAGGTGAACCGGGCCTGGCAGGCGTTCCTGCGCCGCTTTGACCTCGAACATACTTTCCGGTTCCTCAAGCAGGGCCTCGGCTGGACCCGGCCGAAGCTGCGCAGCCCTGCCGCCGCCGACAGGTGGACCTGGCTCGTCATCGCCGCCTACGCCCAGCTCTTCCTCGCCCGTGACCTCGCCGCCGACGTCCGCCTGCCCTGGCAGCAGCCCTGCCGTCCCGGCCGCCTCACCCCGGCCCGCGTCCGCCGCGGCTACCGGAGCATCCGGCAGAAGCTCCCCGTTCCCGCCAGCGCGCCGAAACCCTCCCGCCCCGGCCCCGGCCGCCCGGCCGGGTCGAAGAACCAGCGGCCCGCCACCCGCCACGACGTCGGCAAAACCGTCAAGCGAACCGACCCCAAGACAAAGAACCAGCAGGCAGACAGCTTAAATAACAAGCTCATAGCGCGCACCAATAGCGCCAGAGACGGCAACGCATCGCCCGCCACGAGATTGTGCGCTGGACTGGCTGATGACCCGCAAGCACGCCGCAACACTCATGACAGGACGCACGCACATGGGCAAGAGTAAGGATGTCCGAGAGGCAGTCGAAGCAGAGCTCAACTTCGACCCGCTCGTTGACCGAGTGAACATCACCGTCAAGAACATGAACGGACAGGTGGCGCTCAACGGCACGGTGCCGAGCTACCCGCAGTACGCGGAGGCGGCCGTCGCCGCGCAGCGCGTCGCCGGCGTGACCGATGTACACAATCACCTGGAGGTGGTCCTGCCGCCGGGCGACGACCGCGACGACCCGACTCTGACCACCATGGCGAACAACGCGCTGGCGCTCAACGTCACCGTGCCGGACGGCATCGAGGCGACCGCACATGACGGCAACATCAAGCTGACCGGCACCGTGAGCTACGGCTCCCAGCGCGCCGCTGCCGAACTGGCCATCGCCGGGCTAACCGGTGTCCGCAACATCAAAGACGACATCGAGGTCATCTACGGCGCGGACCCAGCCGACGTCACCGTTCTCGTCCAGTCCGCGCTGGACCGCTACGCGCTCATTCCCGATGACAGCGACGTGGCGGTGAACACCTGCGGGAACGCGGTGGTGCTGTCCGGCCATGTCCGTACCTGGGCCGAGCGCGACGCCGTGGTCGGTGCCGCCTGGATGGCTAACGGGGTCGATGAGGTCGACGACAACCTCTACATCGATGGCTGACCGCTCCGACCGTTCGCACCTGGCCCGGCTTGACGATTCTCGCCCTGGTCGTTCAACGAGATGTTCATGCAGGTCGCCGGAGCTTTCTCGAATGCGAGGGTGCGGCGGCACGGCCGGGCGTACCTGCTGGGCCTGCTGTCGCACGCGGAGCCGAAGAGCTCCTGGCAGCTGGCGGAGTTCCCGGGCGACGCGTCGCCGGACGGGATGCAGCGGCTGCTGAACTTCTCACCACGGGACGAGGACGCCGCGCGGGACGCGGCCGCAGGGTATGTCGTGAGGTCGATGGGCGACCCCGGCCGCCGTGCTGGCGGTCGACGAGGCAGGGTTCCTGAAGAAGCGCCGCATGTCGGCCGGCGTGGCCCGCATGTACACCTGCACCGCGGGCAGCGTGGAGAACTGCCTGGTCGCCGTGTTCGCGGCCTACGTCACGGCGGACGGCGGGCGGGCGCTGATCGACCGGGAGCTGTGCCTGCCCGAAAAGTGGACGGACGACCGGTGCCGCTGCCGGGCCGCCGGGATCGGCGACGAACGTCGCGTTCGCGACGAAGCCCGCGCTGGCGCGGAAGATGATCGGCCGCGCGCGGGACGAGGGGGTCCCGCTGGCAGCCGGCGGGCTGCGTGCCGACGAGACGCGGTCTCCCTGGTGCCGAAGGACAGGTGGCAGCGGCTGAGCTGCGCAAACGGATCCAAGGGCCCCCGGCTCTACGACTGTGCCCTCATCGGCACCGCAGCCCGGGGGCACCGCCTGCTCGTGCGCCGCTCGCTGCAGCCGGGAGAGAAGGGCCAGCTCGAGCTGGCGTGCTTCCGCCGCTGGTCACCGCGCCCCGTCACCCTGCCGGCAAGATCCTGGCGGCGCAGATATGGGATACGACGGCCCTTCGCTCGCCAGGACCGGACGCGTGAGGGTACGCCTGGCCAAGGCTATGCGTTTCCGGGATTCGGTCATGGCGCCTTGCTGGGCATGGTGGTTGGTAGCTGGAGCGCGTAGCCCGGCGTCACGGGGCGGCCGGTCGCTCCCGCGCCGAAAGATAGGTGACAGAGATGAACGATCTGACCGGACCTGATGAGCTTCCCGACTGCGGGAGCAGGCACCTGGGCCTTGAACTGCGGCACCTGCGCTACCTAGTGGCGGTCGCCGACGCCTGCACGTTCACGCACGCCGCCGAGCGGATGTTCATCGCCCAGCCGACGCTCAGCCAGCAGATCCGGCGGCTGGAGGAGATGGTCGGCACGCCGCTGCTGAAGCGCCGGCGCGATGGCGTCCGGCTGACCCCGGCCGGCAGCGTGCTGCTGGAGGAGTCCCGCACCGTGCTGTCCCTGCTCGAGCATGGAGTTAGCAGAAGCCGGCAGGCGGCGGGCCTGGGACGGCCTCGGCTGCGGTTTGTCCTGCCCCCGTACCTGCCGGAAGGGCTTGCCGTGGAAACGGCCTCCCGGCTGCGGTCCACGGCCGCAGCGGCCGGCGCCGACGTCACCTGGCTGGAGACGCCGCTGGACGCCGAGTTCAAGCCGATCCGTCAACGACGCGCCGACGGCGGACTCGGCTGGTTGACTTCGGCCGACGCGGGCTTGGCGGACCCGCTGGACGTCATGAGCCTCGGCGAATTCGCACCCCAAGTCTGGATCCCATCTTCGGCCGGGACTGGCCATCGCAGAAGCATCACTCTCGATGAGCTGGCGCGCATGGAGGTGATTCACACCTCGCGCCGCGCCAGTGTCGGCACCTACGACGCTTGGCAGGCGGTCCTGCGGACCAGCCAGTCTCGCTTCGAGTTCACCGACCCTCCGTTCCGGCATTCACTGCCGATGACCCTGGCTTTCGCGGCGACGGCCAGTCACCCCACGGCTGTGCTGACAGGGCCGTTGCACTCCATAGCGGAACAGCACACGGGCGGCGAACCCGAACAGCCGACGGACAGCTACGACATGCTCAGGGTTGACCTGGAGCAGCACCCGCTGACCGCGACGGCGGCCCTGGCGTGGAGCCGCGATCTGCCGCGCCATCTCCAGCAGGTTGTCTTCGATACTGCCGACGGCATCCCGCTTCGCGGATCGTTCGCGGCCGCCTCCTGATCAGGTCAGCATGCGGGCTACTGCCGAGCCGCGCCTCCTCATATAGAGCGCGCCAATGCCACCACAGCCGGCGCCGCCTTTTCCGCCGCAAGATTGTGCGGTGCCATGACAGAAGGGCGGCAGACCGGCCGCCACACCAGTGACGAAAGGACGGACGCACATGGGCCGACCACTGCGAGTGCCTGCTCCGAACCTGAACCGAAGGGAATACCCGTAATGTTCACGGCAATGTCAAACCAGATCAAATCAACGTCAACCCAGCTGATCCTGCTCGGCATTCTCGCCATTATCGTCGGGATCATCGCGCTCGCCTGGCCAGGCGCGACGATTCTCGCGCTGGTCATCCTGTTCGCGATCTGGGCGTTCACCGACTCGGTGCTGCAGTTCATCCGGATGGCCAGCAGCACCGGCGCCGGGCCGGCCGTCGGCCACCTGCTGCTGGCGCTGATTGACATAGCGGCCGGGATCGTTGCCCTGGTCTGGCCCGCTCCCACCGCGCTCGTCCTGGTGCTGGTCGTGGCAATCTGGGCGTTCGTCGGCGGCTTCTTCGAGATCTTCGCTGCCTTCCAGTCCGGCGAGACTGCGGGCACCCGTGTCCTGTTCGTCCTGGCCGGGCTGGTGTCCATCTTGTTCGGGGTCGTGCTCTTCGCCCGCCCCGGCGTGGGCGCGGTCACCCTCGCGCTGCTGTTCGGCCTGTTCGCCCTCATCTACGGCGTCTCGCAGATCGTGTACGGCATCGAACTGCGACATTCCGGGCGGACCCTCCACTCGGTGCTGGATAAGGCAGCCTGACCCGGCGCATGGTCCAAACCCAGCCGAGGCAAGCGCCCCCTCTCGCGGGTTAGGGGCTCGCGGCTAAGCGCGTGCCGGACCCTCAGGGAGGCGAAGATGGTGAAGTGGCGTCCAGTCATCGTAGCTGGCCTGATATGCGCCGCTGCGGTAGTCATCGTTATCTGGCTCATCCACGCGCGGCAGGTCGGCGCCTGGCTCCAGGTGCACACCGGCACCGTCAACGAACCCGGTCCGTACTACGGGTTCTGGTCCGGATTCGGATCTGACATTGAAGAGTTCGGCATCCTCGGCGTGATCGGCGCGAGTTCCTACCATCTATTCAAGAAGTACAACTGCCACGAGCCGGGCTGCTGGCTGGTCGGGCAGTACCCTGCGGCGGATGGCCAGTTCCTCCTCTGTTATCGCCACCATCCCGATTTTCAAGGCAGAAAGCCAACTCATGAGCTGATCCAGCGACTGCATCGCGAGCACCTGGAGCGCCAGGCCACGATCCACGGCAAACTCAACGAGATACATCAGCACCTGATGGAAAAGGAGGCGGCTGCCGCTAACGGCATGTACCGTCCCGACGATCCCACACCCACCGCTCAGGCTCCCCGGAATCACAAGACCGACTACTAGGGCATCTGGGCTGCACTTCTCATCGTGGTCACGGGGACCGTCCGGCACGGCGCTGGGGTGACCAACATCAACACCGCGCCCAGTGCGCGATCGGGTGGAGTGGGTGGCGGTGGACCAGATGGGCGGCCGGGTGACCGCGGTCATGGTGGTCCCTACCCGCCAGGGATGCCGCTGCTCATGCCCGGTGAGCACGCCGGGGACGCTGACGGCATGGTGGTGGGCTGCGCCGAGGCCCTGCAGGACCTCGACAACAAGTTCCCGGAATTCGGCCACGACATCCACATCGTGCAGGCAGAGCCGCCGGGACCTACCGGATCATGTGCCTGAAGAACGCCGCGCTGACCCACCCCCCCACCCCTCACCCCCAGAGGCCTGTGCCATCGTCGGCCCGATGGTAGGCGTGGCAAAATTGGTATTTCCGGTGTTATCGGGAAAGCTCGCCTCATGCGGGGGTGAGGGGTGTGGATGTGCCGCTGGTCGGCCGACAGGCTGAGCGTGATGTGCTGCGCGGGCTGCTGACGGGGGTTGCGGAGGGTTTCAGCGGTGCTGTCGTGCTGCGGGGGGAGGCCGGGGCGGGGAAGACCGCTCTGCTGGCTGACTCGGTCGCCGCCGCAGCGGCGAGAGGCATGCAGACCGCGCGGCTGACCGGCGTGGAGCCGGAGACGCAGCTGGGGTATGCCGGGCTGCACCGGTTCCTACTCCCGTTCGCCGGCCAGCTGGAGCAATTGCCTGGTCCGCAGCGGGATGCGCTGCGCAACACGCTGGGGCTCGTGCCCGGGCCGCCGGCGGACCGGTTCCTGGTCGCGCTGGCGGTGCTGACGCTGCTGGCCGATGCGGCCTCAGCGGCGCCGCTTTTGTGCGTGGTTGACGACGTGCAGTGGGTAGATCCCGAGTCCGTAATGGTGCTGGGGTTCGTGGCGCGCCGACTATACGCGGAGCGGGTAGTGCTGATGTTCTCCGTCCGTGAGCCGGGCGGGCGGCTGCCGGAGCTGGCGGGGCTGCCGGAGCTGGCGGTGGGCGGGCTTGATGATGAGGCGGCGGTGGAGCTGCTGGCGTCGCTGGCGGCGGGGCGGCTGAGCCCGGCGGTCGGCGCCCAGATCGTGGGCGAGACCGGCGGGAATCCGCTGGCGCTGGTGGAGGTGGCCCGCCAGCTGTCACCGGCACAGCTGGCGGGTTCGCAGGTGCTGCCCGAGCCGATGCACGTTGGCGGCTCGCTGGAGCAGGTGTTCGGCCGCCGGGTGGGCCGGCTGCCGCCAGGGACGCAGCTGCTGCTGGCGGTCGCCGCGGCCGAGCCGGCCGCCTCTCAGGCCGTGTTGTGGCGCGCCGCCCGGCGCCTGGGCGTCGATCCTGAGGACGCGTCCGCGGCGGCTGAGCTCAGCGATCTGGTCGAGTTCGGCCTGCGGGTGACCTTCCAGCATCCGCTGGTGCGCTCGGCGGCCTACCACGCCGTCCCGTTGCAGCAGCGGCGGCTGATTCATCAGGCACTAGCGGCGGTTGCTGACAGTGATGAACGGCCGGACCGGGTGGCGTGGCACCTGGGGATGGCGGCGGCCGGGCCGGATGAGGCGGTGGCGGCCCGGCTGGAGCAGGCGGCCGGGCGGGCCCGCGACCGTGGGGGTTACTCCGCCACGGCGACGTTCCTGGTCCGCGCGGCGGAGTTGTCGCCGGATGAGCGCGTGGGCGCTAGGCGGCTGCTGGCGGCGTCGGAGGCGGCGCTGATCGCGGGCCAGCCGGTCCGAGCTGGCGCGCTGCTGGAGGAGGCGACGCCGCGGCTCGGCGGCCCACTGGCTCGTGCGCAGGCCAGACGGCTGGACGGCACGATCCGCTTTCCGCTCGGCCAGGCGGGCGAGGCGGCAGCGATCCTGCTGGAGGCGGCGCGGGCGCTCGCTCCGGCTGACCCGCGCGGTGCCCGCGAGGCCCTCCTCGAGGCGGTGGAAGCGGCGATGTACGTCGGCTGGTCCGCAAGCCGGGCGGTCTTGGCCGAGATAGCGCGCGCGGCGCGCGACATTCCGGCCGCAGGCGGGTCGCAGGCATCGGCGGCCGACCTGCTGCTGGACGGCTTCGCCGCCCGGGCGGTCGCCGGTTACCCCGCGGCAGTGCCGCTTTTCCGCCGCGCCGTTGCCACGTTGTGCTCTGGTGTCCTCGGCCCGCGCGAGGGGCTGCGTCTGTCCCGGCTCGGCTGTTTCGCGGCGGCAGAGCTATTCGATGACCAGGCCCAGCACGAGCTGGCCACCCGCTGGGTCCAGCTCGCCCGCGACCAGGGGGCGCTGACCGCGCTGCCGGTAGCGCTTAACTTCCAGGGCGCGTCCGAGCGAGCGGCCGGCCGGTTCGACGCTTCCACGGCCTGCTTCACTGAGCGATCCGAGATCATAGCGGCCACCAGGAATCCCGGCGCCGTCGGGACGGCAGGAGTCGCAGAGATGTACGAGCTGGCATGGCGCGGCCGGGAGCCGGACGCACGCAAGGTCGCGGCGGCCGCCGCCCTCGAGGCAATGAACGCCGGGCGCGGCCGACCGAGCATCTGGGTCCAGTATTGCCTGGGCGTGCTCGAACTCGGCCTGGGCAACTACCAGGCGGCGCTGCAGTGCACCCTCGACGTTTATGAAGACGATGCCCCGTTCTTCTCCACTCTCGTGCTGCCCGACCTGGTCGAGGCCGCCGCCCGATGCGGCGAGACCAGGCCGGCCGATGCTGCGCTCGGGCGGCTCGCCGAGCGGGCGATCGCGGCCGGCACCCCGCTGGCGCGCGGGCTGCTCGCCCGGTCCCGGGCGCTGCTCGCCGGCGACGACAACGCCGGTCCGCTTTATGAACAGGCGATCGAGCAGCTGGGACAGTGCCGGGCAAGACCCCAGCTCGCCCGCGCTCACCTGGTGTACGGCGAATGGCTGCGCCGCCAGCGCCGCCGCAGCGACGCGCGCCAGCAGCTGCGTGCCGCGCACGACATGCTGACCTCGATGGGCGCCGGGGCGTTCGTAGAACGGGCCCGGGTCGAGCTGCTGGCCACTGGCGAACGGGTCCGCCAGGGGACGCCAGGAACCGAAACCGAGCTCACGCCGCAGGAAGCGCAGATCGCCGCGCTGGTCACCCGGGGGGAGAGCAACCGGGACATTGCCGCGCAGCTGTTCCTCAGCCCCTCGACCGTCGACTACCACCTGCGGAAAGTATTCCGCAAGGTCGGCGTCGCATCCCGCACCCAGCTCGCCCACGTCATGACCGGCGACCGGCCTTGAACATCCGCCCGAGAGCCTCCGTCAAGAGATGAGCTTGCCAACCCCGACGCCAGCGAGCGCAGCCGCTGCGGCGATGCCAATGGTCTCGGCTACCGTCGGCAGGAGGCGACGGTGCCCGACCTTCGCCCTGCCGACGCCCAGCAGTGCCAGCAGCACGAACGTCACCAACAGCGAGACGATCCTCGCGGTCGCCAGGCTGAACAACGCGAAGGGGATGACCGGGACCGACGCCGCGAAGAGATCGGTGAAGAACATCCACGCCGACTGGACCAGGGGACTTTGCCGGGTAGCGTCGCCGACCCCCGGGTCGACGGCGGCTGCGAGCTGGACACCGGCCTCGGGATGCTTGTCAATGATGCCGATGACGGTCTCCGCGTCCGTGTGACTGCATCCAGCGGAGACCAGCCGGTGATGGATCGCCTGGTCCTCCCGGCTCCGGTTGGCGCGGAAGCCGGCCATGTCCTCGGCGACCCTGGCCGCGGCCTGGTCATTGGTCGACTCCACGTCGAGGAAGGTGCCCGCCATCATCGACACGGCCGCGGCCACCGCGCCGGTCGCGCCGGCCAGCAGCACCGCGTGGGAGTCCTGTGCGGAGACGGCGACGCCGAAGACCAGGCCGAAGATCGAGACGGTGCCGTCCTCCATGCCGAACACGATGGAGCCAACCGAGGCGATGAAGGAGCGATGGATCCGGCCGAACACCGTCGCGAGCGGATCCGCCAGGGAATCGTTCTCAGGTGCGCTTTCCGGGGCTGCCACGTCATGCTCCTTGATCGCGTCCCAGGGCTCTGCTTGAGGTTGGGTACTTGGCGAGTAACAGCGCGTCGGCTAGCGCCGCGCCCTGGATCAGTGTTCCGATCACCTAGCCAAAGGTCTTCGTTCGGTATCCAACCAGTGCACCCCTGATCGCTGCCGGGGGGAAAAAGCCGCCGTCTACCGAGCCATCGCCGACCGCTATATGGTCACGGCGCAGCACGTCTCAGGCAAATTCCGCAAGGCGGGAATTCGCGCGCAACCCACCTGGGCGCCGACGCGCGGGCTAACGACGGGCGCGCATTGGCCAGCGGGTCATGGCCGATGGTCTCCGCCGGCAGCTGGCATGGGCTCCTGATATAGCTCGCGTCGAGGCGCGACAGCCGCCCTCGCGGCAGTCATCGCGACGGGGCTCATCCACCCGCTGCTGCTCACGTCGCTGGAAAGTGTCACGTGGGCGCCGCGAGAATCCACCGCCCGTTCAGTGATCAGGAAGACAGCCGCCGAACGAGAGCGCACGATGCGTGCCGACGATCATGACCGCGGGCCGCGGATGCGCGAAGCCGCCGCCAGGACACCGCGTGCGGTCCCTCTCGCCTGGTCGTCGGGGAAGGCCCGCGCGTCGCGGGTGGCGCCGCTCCCCGACGCGGGCTCTTGCTATAGCCCGGGCCAATGGCGCGACAGCCGGCATCGCCTTTTCAACGGCGAGGCTGCCGGGTGAACTGGCGGATGAGGAACGGCGGGCAATCCACTGCCTGACCCGTCATGGAAAGGACGCGTGACATGAGCAAGACCAAGGACATACGCCAAGCAGTCGAAAACGAACTGACGTTTGACCCGCTCGTCGACGTGACGGACATCCAGGTCGTGAACATGAACGGGGAGGTGGCGCTCAACGGCACCGTGCCGAGCTACCCGCAGTACCTCGAAGCTGCAGCGGCGGGGCAACGCGTTGACGGCGTCAAGAACGTGCACAATCACCTGGAGGTCGTGTTGCCGCCGGGCGACTCCCGCGACGACCCGACACTGACCACCACCGCGAACAACGCTCTCATGCTGAACGTCACCGTACCGGACGGCGTCGAGGCGACCGCCCGCAACGGCAACATCACGCTCACCGGCACGGTGAGCTACGGCACCGAGCGCACTGCGGCCGAACTGACGGTCGGCAGGCTGACCGGTGTCCGCAACGTCAAGAACTACATCGCGATCAGGAACGACGCGGACACCACCGACGTGACCCTGAACGTCCAGGACGCGCTTGACCGTTACGCGCTCATTCCCGATGACAGCGACGTGGCGGTAGACACCAGCGGGAACAGCGTGTCGCTGTCCGGCCATGTCCGCACCTGGGCCGAGCACGACGCGGTAGTTAATGCCGCCTGGATGACCCGCGGCGTCTACGACGTCCGCGACGACCTGTTCATCACCGGCTGACCCCCGCCGCATCAGCGGGCCGGTCTCCCGGGCAGGCGTTTTCCCGGGGCTGGCCGCCTGCTGCCAGCCCCGGAGGACGGCGCCGCGGTCTTCCCGTCAGGGTTTGATCGGCACTGGCGTGCCTGGCAGGCCGGCGGTCCGTAGCGGTGGCGGAACCTGCGTGCCGTCACGTCGTCGCGATGTCGTATCACGTGATAGGTAGCCAGCAGGATAAGGGTCACTATTGCCGATACAGCAATGGAGCCCAGGCACCCGAGACGGCTCGAAAAGAATAGGGTGCACTTCATTCACCCTGTTCTGGCCGTTATCGGGGCCTGGTCTCCGTACTCGACCACGATGCGGTCATCGACTTCTCTGACGCCCGGCGCGGACCAGACTGCGGCCAGCGCGTCATCATGCTCCGCCCACGAGTTCACACTGCCCGCAAGGATCACCGTCCCATTGGAGGTGATATCGGCGGATAGTTCGTCCGCGTCCAGCCTGGCGTGGCGGCGGAATGCGCTGCTGATGTCAGTCTCGATGTCGCGCCCGTCCGGCGAGGCGGTCAAGATGATGGCGCCTTTGACGCCGAGGACACCGGGCACGGTCGCCGTGATCAACTCAGCCTCATCTCGCTGGTATTGCCACTCCGCGGTGCCCGTCAGGGTGATCACGCCGTCGGTGACCTGCGCGTCGACGGTCGCCGGGATGAGGCTGTCGAGCATGAGCGCCCGCAGCACATCACCACGCAGTTCGGCATCATCCCGCCTGCCCTGGTTCAAGATCCGCACCTGCAGTTCGTTGCAGACCCCGGTGACCCCGTACACGCGCCCGGTGGCCTTCGCCGCCTCACGCTTCTGCCGGAGGCTGCCGACCGTCCCGCGCAACGTGACAGTGCCGTCCTCAGCCGATACGGCGATCTCCTCGCTATCCACTTTCGGATCCCACGAAAGCTCGGCGGCGACGTCACACCGCAGATCCTCGTTTGCCATGGATGCCTCCACTCCAGTCGCGGCTGCTGCGCCGGCCTGCCCGTAGCCGCTTGCCCCGTCCACGAGACGCTACGGGCAGCCAGGCAGCGTCGCATCCACAAATCTCCCAGTCCGCCATTAGTCTCCGGTGCCTTTTCGGACGCCGTGTCGGCGTGTGATCTTCCCCCCGTTCCACGGACACCGTGATCGTGCCCCGGTTATCCGGAACAGTTTGTTGAGAGAATGTGGCCGCTTCTGGAAGGAGAGGTGGTCGTATGCCAAGGCCGTACCCGCCGGAGTTCCGGCAGCGGGCGCTGGACCTGGTCCGCTCGGGCCGGTCTGTCCCCGAGGTCGCGAAACGGGACGAGCGGATCGCGGCGCGGCAGGCAGAGATCGGCCTGCTGCGGGAGCAGTTGGCGGCGCTGAAGTCGCAGGTCGAGGATCTCGCGGCGCAGGTGAAGATGACCTCGCGGAACTCCAGCAAGCCGCCGTCGTCGGACGGGCTTGCGAAGCCGGCGCCGAAGTCGCTGCGGGGAAAGTCCGGGCGGTAGCCGAGCCACCACGGCACGGCCTGGCCGCCCACGGCCAGGCCGGCCAGAGCGGAGAAGCCAGCGCTATGAACGCAGCGCGGCGGAGCCCGTAACGCCGCCCTGCCAGACCAGGGACCCGTGCCGTTGTACCGCGGCCGCCAGGACTCGTCCGTGCGCGGCTGGCCTGCTGCGCGAGCGTCCCGCTCCGGCCGAGCAGGAGGTGCGGGAGGCTCTGGACGGCAATCTGTGCCGCTGCGGGACGCGTGGCGGGATCATCATCCCCGCGGTGCTGAAGGACGGGCGGACGCCCGACGGGCAGACCGTGGTCCCGCACCCGCCGCCGGGCAACTCCCCGTGCGCCAGGCTCCCGCCCAGGTTCCGGCTGGGGCATCCCAACCGCGGAGGCCCCAATGCTCGCGCCGCCGTCCGGGTCATGAAGCCGGTTGCCCCTCCCAGGGCGTGGGCGTGGTGCTGCCACTCGTCATGCAGTACCCATACCCAGGGATAGTCTCCCGGGAGTCAGATGCTCGGGATGAGACCGCCGTCGACCCGGATAACGGACCCGGTGATGTACGAGGCCGGGCCGCTGACGAGGAAGGCGGCGGCCTTGGCGAACTCTTCCGGCCGGCCGTACCGTCGCACCGGGATCGATGCGGTGCTGGCCTTGACCACCTCGTCCACGGGGCGGCCGTCGCGGGTCGCGCTTGCCTCGTCCAGCCGCCTGACCCGGGACGTGGCGATGCGTCCGGGGACGATGATGTTCGCGGTCACGCCGGCCGGGGCGATCTCCGCGGCCAGGGTCTTCGACCAGCCGACGAGCGACGAGCGCAGGGAGTTGGACAACCCGAGGTTGGCGATGGGAGCCACCACCCCGGAGCTGGTGCTGGTCAGTACGCGTCCCCAGCCCCGGCTGGTCATGTCGGGCAGGGCAGCGTCGGTGAACTTGATGACCGACACAATCATGGACTCGAAGTAGCGCATCCAGTCCGCAGCGTCCTGGTCCCGTGCCGTCGTCGGCGGCGGCCCGCCGCTGATGTTCACCACGATATCGATCGCACCGAGCGCGTCGCGCGCCTGGCCGGCGGCCCGGTCGGCGCCGCTGGAGTCGTTCATGTCCCACAAGATGGCGGTCTTGTCGGCCTTGGCCGACTCCAGCCCCGCCATGGTCCGCTCCAGCGACTCCTCGTCGCGGTCGACGGCGGCGATCCGGCACCCTTCCCTGGCCAGCTGGATCACCCCGGGAACCTTGGAGGCCCTGATTCCTGGAAGGATGCAGGGCCATGGCGGCACAGAGGAAGTACCCCGATGAGCTCCGCGCGGTGAAGATGGTGTTCGAGATCCGGGAGCTGGACGGGAAGGGGCACGGGGAGATCTCCAGGGTTGCGCGGCAGCTGGATGTTCACCCGGAGGCGCTGCGGTCCTGGCTGCAGCAGGCGGAAATTGACGGTGGAAAGCGTCCCGGCGCGACGACGGATGATAAGCAGCGGATCGCCGAGCTGGAGCGTGAGGTACGCGAGCTCCGGCGGGCGAATGAGATATTGAAGGCCGCGAGCGCTTATTTCGCGAGGGAACTCGACCCGAGGCTGCCGCGCTAGTCGAGTTCATTGACGCGCACCGGGACCGGTTTGGCATCGAGCCGGTCTGTGCGGTCCTGGATTTCCCCGTGTCGTCGTATTACCACGCGAAGAAACGCGGGGCAGAGCCGACGGCTCGGGAAATCCGTGATGCGATGCTGACGGAGAAGATCATGGAGGTGTGGAAAGGAAGGAAAGGAAGGGAGGTTTACGGTGCGCGGAAGGTGTGGCTGGAGCTGAATCGGCAGGGAATTCCTGTCGCTCGGTGCACGGTGGAGCGGCTTATGCGCGACCTGGGGATCGGCGGCGTGCGGTCCAGGCGGAAGCGGCCGCGGACGACGGTGCCGGGCGATCCGGCGGGCCGGCCGTCGGACCTGCTGCAGCGCTGTTTCGACGCGCCGGCGCCGAACCGGCGCTGGGTGGCGGACATCACGTATGTGATGACATTTTCCGGGTGGGTTTACACGTCGTTCGTGATGGATTTGTTCGCGCGCCGGATTGTCGGGTGGCAGGTCGCGGATCACCTGCGTTCCGATCTTGCGCTGGACGCGCTGGAAATGGCGATCTGGGCGCGCCGCCATGAGAGCATCGACGGGCTGGTGCATCATTCCGATCGCGGCGTTCAGTATACCGCGATCCGTTACACGGAACGGCTTGAGGAGGCAAAGGCGGTGCGTTCCGTTGGAAGCAAGGGAGATTCCTATGATAATGCTGCTGCGGAATCGCTGAACAGCCTGTACAAGCGTGAGCTTATCGACTTCAAGAAGGGATGGCGGGGAGTCGATGATGTGATGCTTGCCACGATGGACTGGGTGTCCTGGTATAACGAGGAGAGGCTTCACTCGTACTGCGGGGATATGCCGCCGAAAGAGTACGAGGAAATCTACTATAAGGCACTGGAATCCGGTAAGATAAGAGACAGTTCACAGACGTAGCGGCCTCCAGACTTGCCGGGCGATCCATCATGCCAGGGGGATAGAAGGTCCGCCACGGTACGCGTCGAGCGGCGCGCTGGCGGCAGGGCAAGGCTGGCTGAGCCCGGCTGCGCCAATGCGGGTTCTCGCCGGGCTGACAAACTGCTGACCACGCTCACGTTCTGATCTTCAGCCCCGGGACTCCTAGTGTCTTTGTCCAGCGATGCCCTCCGGCCCGGGCGGCGAGCGCGCTCGCTGATCAAGGCGCCCGTGACGGCGCGGGGCGACCAGTGCCGGGTGTACCGCGCCGCAATGCGGGCAGCATGCCACCGGGGTGCGTCACCACAGCTTGAGGTGCGTCACCACAGCTCATTTCTTGGAGGCTCGCATGTCGAAACCGCCACTTCCCGAGCCCGCGGTGGCCATGCTGCGCAAGCCGAACCCGGCGGTCATCACGACCCTGCGGCGGGACGGCCAGCCGATATCCACGGCCACCTGGTATCTCTGGGACGACGGCCGGGTGCTGGTGAACATGGACGAGGGTCGTAAGCGGCTGGAGCACATGCGCAGCGATCCCCGGATCGCCCTCGACGTGCTCGACGAAAGCGACTGGTACACCCACGTCAGCATCACCGGCCACATCGAGGAGATGCGTGCGGACACGGACCTGGCTGACATCGACCGCCTAGCCATCCAGTACACGGGCAAGACGTACCCGCTGCGCGACCGCCGCCGGATCAGCGCATGGATCGTCGTGGATGGCTGGTACGGCTGGGGCGCGCTAAAGGACAGCAGCCAGCCGGGCTGAATGAATACCTGATCCGTCCTGACCAGCCAGAGCTGGATGTTCTGCCCGCCGCGGAGCGTTCAGCTTGAGCCGCTCGAACAGCCGCCAGGGTCCGGTCCGACGGCGCCCAGACCGCGGTGAGCTGCATTCGCGCCAGCGAGTGGGCGTCAGTGCTCCAGGTGGAATGGGATGCTGGTGACCACGACGCCGGGCAGGTTCCGCAGCGCGCGCTGGAGTCGCGACGCGACGTGGTCGTGCAGGATCTGGTGCCACCAGTGCCGGGTCACGATTTCGGGGACGATGACTGTCAGCGTCAGGTCGGGCCGCTGCCGGTGCAGCGTCCAGATGTAGTTGATCAGCGGCGCGACCAGTGCGCGGTGCGGGGAGACGATGACTTCCAGGGGCAGGTGGTTTCCCCAGGTCTGCCAGTAGCCGCGGAACCGTTCGGCCTCGTCGGCGGTCGGGCTGATGTGCAGCGCGAAGACAGGCTGGCCGAGCGCGGCGGCGTAGGCCAGGGCCCGCATGGACGCCCGGTCCAGCGCGATGACGGGGACGATGGTGAGGTTGCTGATCTGCCCGGGATCTTCGGCGGTCTCGGCAGCAGAGCCGTCCGCGCCAGCCGTTTCGCTCCCGCCCTGGCGAGGCCTTCCGGAAGGCGTCCGCGGGTTGGCCAGCGCCAGCGGGGCGGCCCGGCCGGCGTCCTCCGGCCGCAGCGCCAGCTGCTGTCCGGCCAGGTCGTAGTACCGGCGGATGCGCAGCGCGGTCACGACGATCAGCATGATCAAGACGATGGCGACCCAGGCGCCGGCGGTGAACTTGGTGATGCCCGCGATGACGAACACGATGCCTGACAGGATCGCCCCGACGGCGTTGAAGACCAGGCTGCGACGCCAGTGCGGGTCGTCGCGGTGGCGCCGCCAGTGCACCACCATGCCGGTCTGGGACAGGGTGAAGGCCAGGAACACCCCGACCGCGTACAGCGGCAGCAGCCTTCCGGTATTGCCGCTGAAGGCGACGTAGAGGACGGCCGAGGTTACCGACAGCACCACGATGCCATGGCGGAAGGTGAGCCGGTCGCCGATCTGCAGGAACGACCGCGGCGCCAGCCGGTCGCGGGCCAGCAGGAACATCACCCGCGGGAAATCGTTGTAGGACGTGTTCGCCGCCAGCAGCAGCACCAGCGCGGTGGCGGCCTGGATGAAGACATAAACCGGCCCGTCGCCGTAGTACAGGTGCGCTAGCTGGGACAGCATGGTCTGGCTGGACTCCGGTACCACACCGGCGAGCCTCGCGACCGCCAGCACGCCGGCGAACATCGCGATGAGCAACCCGACCATCAAGCTCAGCGTGATCCGGGCGTTGCGCCACTCCACCGGCTTGAACGCCGGCACGGCGTTGGAGATGGCCTCCATGCCGGTCATCGCGGTGGCGCCGGAGGAGAACGCGCGCAGCACCAGCAGCACCGACACAGCCTCGGTGGCGGCCAGGTGCGGGACCGGGGCCGGGTGGAACCCGCGGCCGGCCGCGTGCACCAGGCCCGCGATCACCAGGGCGACGATGGCCGCGATGAACGCATACGTCGGCGCGGCGAACAGGGCGGCCGCCTGTCGCACCCCCCGCAGGTTCCCCGCCAGCAGCACCACGATCACACCCACGCCGATCCAGGTGGCCGACGGCTGCAGCCACGGGTAGGCCGAGGTGATGGCGGCCACCCCGGAGGCGATGGACACCGCCACCGTCATGACGTAGTCGATCAGCAGGCCCGCGGCGGCCGTCAGGCCGGCCATCCGGCCGAGGTTCTGGCTGGCGACGATGTAGGACCCGCCCCCTTGCGGGTAGGCCCGGATCGTCTGCCGGTAGGAGATCCCGACCGTCAGCATCAGGACGACGATCGCCGCGCCGACCGGTACCGAGTACGACAAGCCAGGCAGGCCGGCCAGCACCAGGATCGCCAGCATCGCCTCCGGCCCGTAGGCCACCGAGGACAGTGCGTCGGCCGACAGCACGGGCAGCGCCACCAGCTTGCGCATCCGCTCCGCCGCGATCGCGCTGACGTCCAGCGGCGGACCGATCAGCAGCCGTGTCACCGCCTGGCCGATTCGTGCCGCCGCAGTCGGCGCCTGCTCCGAGGCGCGTGTGGTCTCGATCGGGGGCAGCTGCCCGTCGCGGCCCGAGACGGGCACAAACCGGGTAAACCTTGCCGGGCGGAACTCGCTGGCCGTGGGGTACTCGCCAAGCGCCGGGTCCAACGGCAGCGCCTGCCGCCACGCCTGGGGGCCGGCCGACACCCGGTCCCATTCGCGCCCCACCTCGCCCAAGACGGCCAGCTGGTCCTTATCGAGCGCTGGAACAATCGCATCTGGCTGCGGCGTGCCCGCATAGTCCTGACCATCGGCGTCCCGACCATCAGCGGGACGGGGGCCATCACCAGTCATCGTGCATACCTCCGGCCACGAGCACGATCAGCGCGCTCGCCAGGATGAGGTTGTGGTCATGCACATCTTTCCTTTGCCTGGATGAAACCCTGGCGAGTGATCGGCCAGGGTGGTCCTGGGAGTGATCGGCTGTTCCTTACATGCGTCCCAGGTTCGGCGCCATCGCGCCGACTAGCCTCTGCGCCAACCCATAGAACCGGGCGCGGCCGTGGCTGAACAGGAGATAGCACCTCCCATGGCATTGTCCAGAGCTATAGTTGCCGACGCTTCGGCTGCTGGTGCGCCCGCCGAGCCTGGCTACGGTGGCGCTATCTGGCGGCGGGCAGGTTCAGCGGATGGCGCTCATTGAGATACGGCATCACCATCGGCCCGGCCATCACCCCCGAAAACATCGCCATGAACCCTCGACAACGTGATGGATGCCACCGGTGCGAATGTCATGAAATCACTTGCCCGGCCCAGCGAGCGGCCCGTATCGCCTGGTCGACCGGCGTGGGTTCCGGACCGCCTGCCGCGGGCTGCACCGTGCCGTCCTCCGCTCGTCACTCGATGTCCACCTGCCGCAGGTTGGTCTTGGTCAGCTCGACGAGATCCGCTCCCTCGCCGGACAGGATGGTCCTGGTCGCGTACAGGGTGAAGCCTCTGATCTGGCCGTAGGTGAGCTTGGGCGGCAGCGACAGTTCCTGCCGGGCCGTGTGGACGTCGACCAGGGCGGGGCCCTCGTGGGCGAACGCCGCGCGCAGCGCGTCGTCTAGTTCGCTGGCTTTCTCGACCCGAACGCCGAACAGCCCGGCGGAGCGGGCGATCCCGGCGAAGTCCGGATCGACCAGATCGGTGCCGTAGGTAACGATCCCGGCCGCCTTCATTTCCAGTTCCACGAACGACAGCGCGCCGTTGCTGAACACCACGACCTTGACGGGGAGCTGCTGCTGGCGCAACGTGAGCAGCTCACCGAGCAGCATCGCCAGCCCGCCGTCACCGGACAGGGCGATGACCTGCCGACCCGGCTCGGTGGCCTGGGCGCCGATGGCGTGCGGCAGGGCGTTGGCCATGCTGCCGTGGTTGAACGAGCCGATCAGCCGACGCCTGCCGTTCATCCGCACGTAGCGGGCTGCCCAGATGCACGGGGTACCCACGTCGGCGGTGAACACCGCATCCGTGGCGGCCAGCCTGTCGACCGTGGCGGCAATGTACTGCGGGTGCAGCGGCGCGCCGTCGCGGCCGGGCCGGGCCAGGTGGTCCAGCCGGGCACGGACCCGCCGGTAGTGCCCGGTCATCCGGTCTAGGTGCACCGAATCGGTCTTGGTTTGGAGCAGCGGCAGCAGCGCGTCGACCGTGTCCCTGACGGTACCGACCAGCGGCACCCGCACCGGCACCCGCTTGCCGATCTGCTCGCCCCGCACGTCGACCTGGACTACCGGGACACCCTCGGGGAGGAACGGCTGGTAAGGGAAGTCGGTGCCGAGCATGACCAGGGCGTCGCAGTGCTCCATGGCCCGGTACCCGGAGCTGAACCCGATCAGCCCGGTCATCCCCACGTCGTAAGGGTTGTCATACTCGACGAACTCCTTGCCGCGGAACGCGTGCACTATCGGGGCCTTCAGCGCGTCGGCCAGGCTGATCAGCTGGTCGTGTGCCCCCGCGCAGCCGGCCCCGGCCAGTATGGTGACCCGGCTCGCGTTGTTCAGCACCTGGGCGGCGGCCGCCAGCGACTCCTTGTCCGGGCAGATGACCGGCGAAATGGCCCGGATCGGATAAGGATCGGGACCAGCCAGAGCGTCGGCGAGGAATATTTCGCCGGGGATCACGACCACCCCGACCCCGCCGCGGGCCAACGCCGTGCGCATGGCCATCTCCAGCACGCGGGGAAGCTGTTCCGGGATGCTGACCAGCTCGCAGTACACGCTGCACTCGCCGAACAACTGCTCGGGATGGGTCTCCTGGAAGTAGCCGCTGCCGATTTCCTCCCGTGGGATGTGCGCCGCTATGGCCAGTACCGGCACCCGGCTGCGGTTCGCATCGAACAGGCCGTTGAGCAGGTGCAGGTTGCCCGGCCCGCAGCTGCCCGCGCACACCGCCAGCTCTCCGGTCAGCGCCGCCTCGGCGGCCGCCGCGAACCCGGCGGCCTCCTCATGCCGGACATGCTGCCAGGCGATCTCCCCGTCGCGGCGCAGCGCGTCGGTGAACCCGTTCAGCGAATCGCCCGGGATCCCGTATACCCGGCGCACGCCCGATGCCTTCAGCGTCGCCACCATCACCTCAGCCGCCGTGTTAGCCATCATGTCGCTCCTTTTGCGCGAGGCCACAGGATGATCGTCATGGTCGTGACGCCCTGGGCCGGATGGACGGTTACGCCGCCGATGTCGGCTGACCCGGATGGCCCCGACAAGAGCACGGCGTAAGCGGCGCCGGCGAAGCTGGGGTGGCGGTAGGCCAGGTGGGTGTTCTCGACCAGGTCGGCGGGATCGAGCAGTACGACCAGGTGCCGGGCCAGTACGGCGGCGGTAGTGACGGCGAGTTCGGCCTCGGTGAGCAGTATCGATCCAGTCTCGGCGACGCCGAGCGGGGTCCGGACAATCGTGACGTCCAGGTCGGCCGGTGCGGTCCAGTCGGGGAACTGGTCCGGGGTGACCGTCCCGGTCACTTCGGGGACTGCGGAGCAGATCCGGCTGGTGCCGGGGAACGTCGCGGCCAGCCAGTCCTGTGGATCGGCGGGCGGCTCCGTGATGACCTGGCCGTCCAGCCGCGCCAGCGCGGCGGTGAACAGGCCGGCCAGATCATCGGGCGCCCACCGGAAGTCGGGCATATGCGGCATTTCATGGGGCGCGGGCCCATGATCGCGGATGGCGGTCAGGATGTCCTCACGGGCGGTCATGGCCAGGATCCTCCCCCTGGGCCGGCGTTTGGGCCGGCGGGCGGGCATCGCCGCGGTTGCGGGCATACCACTGGTGAAAGGTCTCCTTCGGCGTGCTGGGCACGTCACGGTGGCGTCCCCAGGCGTTGATCCGGCTGTATACGGCGAAGTGCGGCAACACCCTCAGCGCCGCGTCGCCGGCCTCGGCGACCGCCCGCCAGGCCCTCGGGTGGCTGAGCACGGCGCCGGCGGTCTTCATGGCCGCCTTCTTGGTGACAGAGAACAGGCCGTCCGCGTCCATGACTTCGCGCCAGGCGTAGATCTGCTCGTGGATGTTGATCTGCACCGGGCAGACATTCGAGCAGCTCCCGTTGAGCGTCGAGGAGAACGGCAACTCGCGGAAGCGGCGGACGTCGGCCGCCGGCATGGTGATGAGGCCGATCGGGCCCATATAGGTGGCGCCGTAGGCCAGGCCCCCGCTGCGCCGGTAAACCGGGCAGGTGTTCAGGCACGCCGCACAGCGAATGCACTTCAGCGACGGCCAGAACCGCTCGTCGGCCAGCCGCTGGGTGCGGCCATTGTCCACCAGGACGACGTGCATCTCGCCACCGGCGCGGGGCCCGGCGAAGTGGGACGTGTACTGGGTGATCCGCTCCCCGGTGGCGCTGCGGGCGAGCAGGCGGATGAACACGGCCAGCTCGGCCAGGCCGGGGATGATCTTCTCGATGCCGACCGAGCAGATCCGTAGGCCCGGGACATTGCCGGACAGGTCGGCGTTGCCCTCGTTGGTGACCGTGACCACCGCGCCGGTCTGTGCGACTGCGAAGTTGGCACCGGTCATCCCGGCGTCGGCGGCCAGGATCAGCGGGCGGGTGTGCTCGCGCATGACATGTGCGAGGTAGACCGGGTCGGCCCTGCCGCGGTCGGAGCCGTAGACCCGGTGGAACTCTTCGGCCACGTCCTGTGCCGTCTTCTGGAAGGCCGGGCCGACGATGTGGGCGGGCGGCTGGTGGTCGAGCTGCTGGATGCGCTCGCCGAGGTCGGTCTCGGTGACCTGGATCCCCCGAGTCTCCAGGAACGGCCGCATCTGGCATTCCTCGGTCAGCATCGACTTGGACTTCACCAGGGTGTGCGCGCGATGGGCAGTGAGGATGTCGTAAACGATCTGGTTGTGCTCGTGCGCGTCCCGGGCCCAGTGCACCCGCGCGCCGTTGGCCGTGGCGCGCTCCTCAAACTGCTCCAGGTAATCCGCCAAGTGCGACAGCGTGTGCTCTTTGATCCGCGACGCCAGTGTGCGCAGGTCCTCCCACTCGGGCACTTCACGGGCCGCGGCGTCGCGTCGCTCGCGCAGCCCCCAGATCAGCGTGTCAAACGCCTGCTCATGGTGGGGCTGGTCCTCGAGGAAGGCCTGGGCGTTTCGGACCTGGTCTACGGGCTTCATCTGGCACTTCCGTTCAGCACCTGAGCCAGGTGCAGGAAACGGAAATCCTCGCGATTCCGGTGCGCGCACCCCTGCAGATGCATCAGGCAGGACATGTCGCCCGAGATGACGTAGCGGGCGCCGGTGCGGCCGAGGCGTTCCAGCTTGTCATTGCCCATCGACGCCGAGACGGCTTCGTCGGTGACCGCGAAGGTGCCGCCGAACCCACAGCATTCATCGGGTCGGCTGAAATCAGCCAGGGTGAGGCCCTTGACCTTCTCCAGCAGGCTGCGCGGCTTGGAGAAAAACGGGTCGTTAGGCCGCTCGCTCATCGCCTGCTCTCCCAGGCCCCTAATGGCCGAGCAGCTCACGTGCAGCGCCACCTCGTGCGGGAACTCCGCCCATGGAAAGTCCTTGACCTTCAGCACGTCGTGCAAGAACTCGGGCAGGTCGCGCACGCGGGCCGAGACGTGTCGGCGCTCGGGGGAGTCGGCAGCCGCGGTGAACTTGTTGCGGATGTGGTGCACGCAGCTCCCCGAGGGCGCCACGATGTAGTCGTAGGCGGCGAAGTTGTTCACGAACAGCTCCTCGGTGGCCTGCGCCTCCGCCTGCGCGCCGCTGTTGGCCATCGGCTGGCCGCAGCAAGTCTGGTCGAAGGGGTAGTCCACGTCGGCGCCCAGCTTCTCCAGCAGCTCCAGAGTCGCGATGCCGACCTCGGGATAGAACATATCGATATAGCACGGAATCATCAGTCCCACACGCACGGCTGGAATCCTTTCCGTGTATGCCGGCTGACCGAGCCAGTCCAGCGCACTTGCCGCCAACGTCGCACCTGGACTTTGGGGTTTCCCTCAAGCCGTGGAGACTTCGGTTTGGTGATCGCAGCAAGGCCAGCGGCGCAGCCGCCTCCTTTGCATGGCCCGCGCAGCGGGCCACCCCGGTCACGCAGCGTCTTTCCCACCGGGGTGCGATCGTAATCCACCGAGCGGCGCACGCCGAGAGCCGCATGACGGCGGACGTGGCCCCTGCGCCTGATAGCGAACTTGCGCCAGCACCGGACGCTACATCGCAGGGAGCATGTTCGCGTTCCTGGCTAGCCCGCGGCCGGGCTGACGGAACGCCCGCCGCTCCCGCCCAGCCGGCCGATCCTGACCCGCGGGATCCTTGTTTGACTCGCTTTCCTCGGCCTGCTGACGGCGGTCGGCACCCTCGGCGTGATCACCTGGGCGAGCCAGGCTCGCGGACTCGCCGCCGGCCGGACCATCGGCATGGTCACGTTCGCGCTGTTCATCCTGTTCTTCTCGATCGAATCCAAGGACGAACGGGACCCGGCGTTCTGGACCTCCAGCAATGGCTGCTCTGCACCGCCTTGGCCCTGTCGATCGTCGTGGCCGCCGAGATCCGCAAAGCCGCGCTGCGGCGGACCTGTTACGACAGCAGACTGCGACACAAAGCGAACTCACGTGCCGACCGAGAAACGCAAAACCGGCACCCTAGTCCAGGAGGGCGGGCTCCATGGCACGGGTCGCCGTGAACGCTACAAGACGGTACGTGGCGCGGCCTGAGCTGATCAGCGGGTCATCATCCATCACCGCCTCCGCGCGGCCCCGGTCGTTGCCGCGCAGCACCAAGACCCCGCCGCTGCGCGGCTCCTGGGGGCCGGACGCCACGAGGAGCTCTTGGCGGTAGCACTCCTCGAGGTATGCCCAGTGCGATGGGAGTACGGGATCGTCCGGGGTCAGGGAGGACGTGTAGGTGGTGACGGCAATGAACACGACGGTGCTCCTGATTCAGCGCAGGAAGTGCAGTTGGCGGGTGCGGCCGTCGGACTCACGCGGGCGCGCCTGCGGGGTCCAGGGGGCAGGGCCGGGCGAGCCGATCGAGTTGCGCAGGACGCCGAGATGCTCGACCTCCAGTTCAATCTGGTCGCCTGGCGAGAGCCAGTGGCCAAGCTCAAGCGTGGAGCCGCCGTTGCAGGTGCCTGTACCGAGCAGCGCGCCGGGGCGAAGCATCTCGCCCTGAGAAGCCCAGGCGACGATCTCCGCGACCGACCAGATCATCTCGGCACTGGTGGTGTCGCACCAGAGTTCGCCGTTGACTCTCGCCGTCATGCGCAAGCCCTCGACGGGGATTTCGTCGAGCGTAGTGATGACAGGGCCGATGACCGAGGCGAAGTGCTTGCCCTTCGACGGCCCGAGTCCGCCGCCCATCTCACGGGCTTGGATGTCGCGTGCGCTGACGTCGTTGAGTATCGTCAGGCCGACGACGTGTTCGAGGGCCGTGTCGGGGGCAAGGCCGGTGCCGCCGCGGCCGATCACGACGCCCAGCTCGAGTTCGTAATCCAGGCGCTGCGTGTACCCAGGCCAGGGAAGCACATCGCCGGGGCCGAGAAAGGCCAGCGGGTCCCCGGCGTAGGACACAGGAAACTCGTACATGACGTCCGGCACCGACCGGTTCTGCCAGCGGTAACCGAACGAGAAATGCTCCTGGAACACCATGAAGTCGCGGTAGCTGACCGGGTCAAGTGCGTTCGTCAAGGCCGGGGTCTCGATCCGGGTCTCCTCGGCCGCCTCCGCCGCCGCCTCGCGGGCTACGTCGAGGAAGGCACTACCGCCTGCGAGTGCGGCAGACATGCTTGCGGGCACCAGCGACTCGGCGAGCCTGGCTGCTCCCTCTCGCGTGGCTCCGCCGGCGAGGGCTCGCCGGCGGGCGCTGCCTCGTATGTCGTGCCACGTTCCGTGGTCCGCGCCGGCGACGACCACCCGGGTGACAGGGCCGTCCAGGGTGTTCTCAACATGTCGGGCAAGGCGCACGGGACCTCCATCGAGGTGCGCGGAAGAAGGGGGACAGCCAGAACGTCGCCCGGGTACGGCATCCAGTACCGGGGCGCTCCGCTAGCTCTCGCCGGGCTCATGCCGGATCAGAGAGCCGATGTCGTAGCCGGGCTCGTCGGACATCGGCCAGTAGTCGAAGCAGGCGAGGCATTCGTGCGCCATGCCAGCCGACAGCTCTTTCGTGAAGAGCTCACGCCAGGGCTGGATGAGGAGTGACCGGGTGAGCCGACGCTGAATGCGGTTCTTGCTCATGAACACGGTTCGCGCGATCTCCCAGGCACGGTCGAGCAGTTCCCCCCGGGGGAGCACCTCGCCGACGAGTCCGAGGTCAAGGGCCTGGTCAGCGCTCAGGCGCTGTCCCATGAGGAGGAAGTACCGCCCCCGGTTCGGTCCCAGGAGCTCACGGAACAAGGTGTGCACGCCGTCGCCGGGAACGATGCCGAGTCCGTCCCAGTGCCCCTCATAGAAGTAAGTGTTTTCGGAGGCGATCACGATGTCGTTGAGCAGCCCGAGTTCGGCGTGAACGATTGAGGGACCGTTGATGGCCGCGATCACCGGAATCTGCAGGTTAAGCAGTGCGAACGGCTCGCGGGTCTGGTCCTTGTAGAAGATGTCGTAACCGTGGTAGGAGCTGAACGGCTTGTGGAACCCGTGGTTGCGCCAGCTCGGCTGGTCGAATTCGGCCAGGAACGCGTCTCCGGTGCCCGTCAGGATGACGCACTCGTTCTCGGGGTCGTCGTTGACGGCGGCCATGGCCGGGATCAGCCCGCGGTGGACTTCGAGGTTCCACCGCAGCGGCCCGTCGTCGGTGTGCAGTCTGGCTTCGAGGATGCCGTCCTCCCGGCGAAACTTGAGGAAGGACTCGAACTCTTTCGCGTACACGTCGAGGTGGGTGCGGTAAATCTCAGCCAAGGCGACTCCTTGGTTGGCGGCCGATACATGGTTGCCGTTCACTCTGCTGGCGCCGCGATGGTAAAACCACGTCTTGAGCGGACGGAGTCTGCAAGGCATCCTTGTCCAGTCGGACCAAGAGGTACCGGCACCTGCGGGTTGGGTCAGTGCTGCACGGTTCTGAGAACGGCCTCAACGCGCTTGGCACGCTGCCCGCAGTTGAACTCGGTACATGAGGGGTGACGACCGTGCGCGCTGGTCCTGGGGGAACGCTCACCATAGGGACCGCCGATCCTGGCTGGCTGACTCCGCTGATCACAGCGGTGACCGCTACCACGGACGCGAGCCGCTGTCTGCTCGTCCTGAGCGGCGGACCGGACGGGAAACCGACCGTTCTCGGGATCGATGACGGCACGCCGCCCCGCGCGGAGTCGGTCCTAGCCGCACTGCGACCGGAGGTGGCGGATGTGCGCCGGGTCGCCCACGGATGGATCGCGCCCGTCGTGGTCAACGATGCCCTGGTGGGCGCCGCACTGGTGGAGGGCCCGCATCCCAATGCGGCGCAACGCGGAGCTGGTGCCCTGGCCGCGGCCACAGCGGAGGCGCTCACTGACAGGGGTGCCGCGATGACCCCGGCCCACGCCCTGCGGACGCTCGTCGACGTCGGCCATCGGATCCACGCGGCTGAGGTCGATACCGAATCCGTCCTCGGCTTCATCGTGGACCAGGCCCACGAGCTCTTGGGCGCCGATACCACCTGGCTGGCCCTTGCCGACCACGTGCGCCAAATATCGGAAGTCACCGTTGTCCGGGGTGCGCAGACGGCAGAATTCGCGCAGATGCGCGTCCGCCTCGGCACAGGGCTCACCGGGATCGCCATGTCTGTGATGGAGACCGTCCGGCTCGATGAGTCCCAGTCCGACGAGCGGCTACCAACCGACGTGCGCGCACGACTGCGCGGCGAGGGGCTGGTGTCGCTGATCTGCGCGCCACTGATCCAGCGCGGGGAGTTGATCGGGAACCTGCTCGTGGGCTTTCGGCGCCGGACGGCGGTACCGCCCGATGCCCGCTATCTCCTGACGGCGTTGAGTTCCCAGGCCGCGACGGCGATCGCCAACTCGCGTCTCTACGCCGCGCTCCGGGAGCGGAACTCGTTGCTTGAGCGGCATTCCGCGTTGAGCCGGGCGTTGACGGAGGTCTCCCTTAAGGGCGGTGGACTGCACGCCGTCGCAAGCGAACTCGCCCGTGCCCTGGGCTGCGACGTGACCGTGACGCGGCTGCGGGACGACAGGTCTACCTGGCTGTACCCGGCGGCCGGCGGCGAACCGGAGCCGATGCCGCAGGACGACGGCGAGCGGTGGCCGGGTGTCCCCATCCTCGCCGAAAGCGTGCAGGCCGGAGGCGAACAGCTCGGCACGATCCACGCGATCGGCGAAAATGCGCAGACGGAATTCCATCGAACCGCGCTCGGCCTGGGAGCGACCGCGATCGCTTTGGAGATCACCAAAGAGCGGGCGGTGCTCGAGGTGGAGTCGCGGGTCCACGGCGAGCTCCTCGAGGAACTGTTGCTGGCCGAGGGCACCTGGCCCGATAGCCTGCGACGCCGTGCCGCACACGCTGGCATCGACGTGACGGAACCCCGGGTCGTGGCGGTCATCGAGACGCTGCCCGGTGGACTTCACTCGGCACTGATGACGGTACTGCGACGTGACGGCGCCGCCGCCGCCGAGGGCGTGCTCATCGGACGCCGCAGCGATCAGCTGATCGTCGCAGTTCCGGTCCGTCGGCAGCCCGGGGCATGGGTGCGGGCTGCAATCCAGCGAGCGGCGGCCAGAGGTGTCCCCGCGCGAGCCGGACTCAGCGGCGGGCACAGCGACCTGGGGCTCGCCCTGCGAGAGGCGCGCGCGGCGCTGGGACTAGCCAGGACAGTGCAGAACGCGGGCGCCGTCGTGGAAGCCGACGCCCTCGGGCCGCTCCGGTTCCTCCTTGACGCACCTGACACCCATCACATGCTGCATCTCGTCCGCTCCGTACTCGGCCCGCTGGCCGAGTACGACCGCCGACGGCACGGTGAGCTGCTCAGCACCCTCCGCACGTTTCTCGACACGGGAGGCAATCATCCCGTCACCGCCACCCGATGCCAGGTTCACCTCAACACCGTGAAGTACCGGCTTAACCGGGCAGCGGAGCTCCTGGGCCGTCCCCTCAACGAACCCGCGACCCGGTTCGAGCTGTCTCTGGCGTTCGCGGTGGCCGATATCTTGGACGCTATGAAGGTGCCGCCTTTCGACGGCGCCTAGTTAACCGTCAGGTGCCAGCGGTCACCCGCCGAATCCATTGCCTGCCTGATCTCTCACAGGTCACAAAACTGCGGCGCGGCCGGCAAGGATCCAGTTCCGGAACTCGATGGCGAGATGCATCTGATGTCCCTTCACAAGCGCCTCAGGGAAAGAGGTGGGGAAGTAAATGCCCAGCTGGGCGTGCATTCCCGCAGCGGTGTCTTTGAACTGGTGAAGTGCCTTGGCCCCGACATCTGAGCGATCGCGAGCGAAGGCGCCGGTCGCACAGAGCCGGATGGGATGATCGTCGAGCGCGGCCTCTGGGTAGACGGCGGGGTCCGTGTGGAACGTCAGGATCACGTGAAGGGGGCCGCCGTACAAGCCCATGGTCTCAATGACGTCCTGCCCCGGCGGATCCGCGACAGGCGCAATGAGGTAGTGCTCTGGATTGCTTGAAATCATGGCGACTTCGTCGTCTTGGGCACTGCGGCGGTGGAACCAGCCGATGAACTGCTCAGCCGAGATACCCGCGACCGTCACCTCGATGAGAGCTTTGGCGAACTCTCCCGGCGTCAGTCCCCAGGCCTGCATCTGCTTTTGGGTCGCCTGGGTGTACGGCTCAAGTGCCTCCTGGATGCGGGCACGGCCAAGCCGTTGCTTGAGTTCGACAAGTGCTGCGCTCTGGGCCGACACCGCGTCGCTCAGGGCGAGAGACCGGGCCTCGGTGAAGCGCCGCGCGGCACTTCCAACAGCTTGCCCGCCGCACGCCGAACTGAGCAGGTCCAGCGCGACGAGCCCGCGTTGCAGTTCCGCGTCCAGCACCTCGTCCGGCGGCACCTCCCTGCCATCGATGGTGATCGTGAGCTCCGGCTGGCCGCCAGGACTACCCATGTTCGCCAGATCCTTTCCTTCGCCGAGCGCTGACTAGCTGGGTATGCAAGGGATGTCGGTTAATCAGAGCATGTCGGTGAAACCGAGTTGCTTGCTCAGCGTCACCGTGTCGATCAGGCTCATGAGCTCCACGATTTTTCCGTCGCGGACCCTGACCTTGTTCATGAACTGGGCCTCGAACGCCCGCCCGGTCGGCTCGTTGCCGTTGATGACGCCGGTGTGATGACCCCAGGTGGTGCCCTGGCTGAATACCAGGTCCCCCTCGGCCACCTGGATGTCGGGACGATGCACCATGTCACCGAATGCCGCCTTCATGGCCGAGGCGAAGAGCCAGTGTTGCTCCTTGTCACGCGGCTCTCCCCCGCCGGTTAGGTTCATGGAATAGTCCTCGTGGAGCAGCGCGAACATCGCGTCCTTGTCATGCGCGTCGATCGCCGCGAACAGTTCACGTACCAGCTTCTTGTTGGCTTCTTCGCTCATCTCTTCTCCTTCGGTACTTCGATGGCTCCGCGATTCCGCCCTCGCGGGCGTGAGAGGCCTGGAGCTCTTGGCAGCCAGGCTCCCGCACGGGCGGCTCCGGCGCCATGGACGCTACGGCCAGGTTCAGGTGACGGAGCTTGTCCGCTGCGGACATGCCGAACCGACCGCAACAGGGTTGCGCGCAGCCTGCCGGTTCCTGCATCCATCGGATTGGACATCCGTCCGCCTAGACACGCCACTGGCCCGCGCCGGCACGGGCGGCCAGGGGTCCGCGTGCGGTCAGCTCGACGGCGACGGTGCGGGCGGTGGCCGCGGAAAGGCCCTTTGCTTCGTAGAGGGCGGTCAGCTCGGTCAGTTCCGCTTCCGGGCTGTCGGCAGCTCACGTTTTTCCTGTTTGATCTGCGTGCGCTCGCTGTCGCGCTGGCTTGAGACCGACACGTACTCGCCCAGCGCCATCGACACGGCCCCGCCGACCAGCCCGGCCAGCCCGGCGGTGAAAATGGGGCCGCGGGCCGTGGTGGCCCCCGCCACTCCGATGACGATGCCGGCCACCGACACGATCCCGTCGTTGGCGCCGAGCACTGCGGCCCGCAGCCAGTTCAGCCGTCCCGCAGTGCCCCCGAAATGCGGCTCCCCCGAGTGAGTCGGCCGCCCGCTCTCGGCCGCCTCGACCTGGGAAGCAGAGGGCGTGATGCCATCGCAAACGCGAACGGGCGCTCCGGAGTCAGTTCGCTAGGTGGAACGGCACGCTGGTGACAACGACTCCTGGCTGGTTCTGCAGCGTGCGCCGGAGCCGCGAGGCGATGTGATCGTGGAGGATCTTGTGCCTCCAGCGCCTGGCGACGATTTCCGGGACGGCGACTGTGAGCGTCAGGCCGGGATGCAGCCGGTGCAGCGACCAGATGTAATTGCCTAGCGGAGCGACCAGGGCACGATGCGGGGAGACAATGACCTCAAACGGCAGATGACTGCCCCATGCCTGCCAGTAGCCGCTGAACCGCTCGGCCTCTTCCGCGGTCGGGCTGATGCGCAGTGCGAGTACGGGCTGGCCGAGTGAGGCGGCGTAGGCGAGCGCCCGCATGGTGGCCTGGTCCATGGCGGCAACGGGGACGATCGTGAGGTTCCTGACCTGCCCGGGATCTTCCGCGGCCTCGGCATCGGAGCTGGCCGTTCCGGCCGCCGTGTTCCCGTCGCCGCCCTGCCCGCCGCGCGCTGGCCGCGGAGCGTGTACCGGCCGCGAGGCTGGCGTCACGGCTTCCTGAGGGCGCAGCGCCAGCTGCTGCGTGGCCTGGCCGTAGTAGCGGTGGATACGCAAGGCGGCCCAGACGATCAGGCCGATGAGGACGATAGAGACCCAGGCGCCCGCAGTGAACTTGGTGATGCCCGCGATGACGAACACGATGCCCGACAGCACGGCCCCGGTGGCGTTGAAGGCCATGCTGCGCCGCCAGTGCGGCTGGTCACGGTGGCGCAGCCAGTGCACCACCATGCCGGCCTGGGACAGGGTAAAGGCCAGGAACACCCCGACGGCGTACAGCGGGAGCAGCGTTGCGGGGCGGCCGCGGAAGGCAACGTAGAGGACAGCCGAGGTGCCGGTCAGGACCATGATGCCGTGGTGGAAGGTGAGCCGGTCGCCGATGCGCAGGAACGAGCGCGGCGCCTGGCTGTCGCGGGCCATCAGGAACAGCATCCGCGGGAAGTCGTTGTAGAACGTGTTGGCCGCCAGGAGAAGCACCGCCGCGGTGGCCACCTGGATGAAGAGATAGACCGGCCCGTTGCCGTAGTAGAGGTGTGCTAGCTGGGACAGCATCGTCTGGCCGGGCTCGGGCACCGCCCCGGCGAGCCTGGCGACCGCCAGGACTCCGGCGAACATCCCGATCAGCAGCCCCACCATCCAGCCCAGCGTGATCCGGGCGTTGCGCCACTCGGCCGGCTCGAACGCCGGCACGGCGTTGGAGATGGCCTCGATGCCGGTCATCGCGGTGGAGCCCGATGCGAACGCGCGCAGCACGAGCAGTGCCGAGACGCCCTCCACGGCGGTCAGGTGCGGGGCCGGGGCCGAGTGGAAGCCGCGGCCCGCCGCATGCGCCAGGCCCGCGATCACCAGGGCGGCGATGGCGGCGATAAACGCGTAGGTCGGCGCGGCGAACAGGGTGCCCGCCTGCCGCACCCCCCGCAGGTTCCCGCCAAGCAGGACCAGGATCACGCAGACGCCGATCCACGTGCTCGATGGCTGCAGGAACGGGTAGGCCGAGGTCATGGCGGCCACCCCGGAGGCGACGGAGACCGCGACCGTCATGACGTAGTCGATCAGCAGGCCTGCGGCTGCCGTCAGTCCGGGAACGCGGCCCAGGTTCTGGGTGGCGACGATGTACGAGCCGCCGCCTTGCGGGTAAGCCCGTATCGTCTGGCGGTAGGCGATCCCGACCGCCAGCATCAGGAAGGCGATCGCCGCGCCGACCGGCAGCGAGTACGACAAGCCAGGCAGGCCGGCCAGCACCAGGACCGCCAGCATCGCCTCCGGGCCGTACGCGACCGACGACAGCCCGTCGGCCGACAGCACGGGCAGCGCCACGAGCTTGCGCATCCGCTCCGCCTGCGATCGCGCTTGCTTCCAGCGGCGGTCCGAGCAGCAGCCGCTTCACCGCCTGGCCGGCCTGGGCCGCCGCGGTCGGCTCCGCCTCCGACGCCCTCGTGGTCCCGATCGGCGGCAGTTGCCCGTCGCGGCCAGCGACAGCCACCACCCGGGTAAAACGGGCCGGGCGGAACTCGCTCGCCGTGGGGTACTCGCCGAGAGCAGGGTCGACGGGCAGCGCTTCGCGCCACGCTCGCGGGTCGTCGGTTACCCGGCCCCACTCACGCCCGACCTCCTGCAGGGCGGCCAGCTGACCGCGTCGAGCGCGGGAATGGCGTCAGGCTGCGGCGTGTCCGCATAGTCCTGCTCGCCGACTGCCAGCCGGGGGTTCTCGCCAGTCACCCTGCGTGCCTCCGGTCACTAGCACGATCAGCGCGGTCCCGCCGGGTACGGGAGTCTCTTCTCTAGTGCCCCGTGGCCGGGCAGGTCATAGCAGCGGGCTGGCAATGCGGTCGAAGTCCCCGCCGTTGGCCTTGCGGAGAAAGCGCGGCTTCGTCGCGCCCGTGGTCACCTCAACACAGGGTCGGCTCTTCGTTGGGAGGGTACTGGCCGTCCTAGCGGCGGTAACGTCAGGCGGCAGCGATGCTGCCACGGCGCGACGGTCGCTGAGGTGATGGTGGCGGCGCTGACCGGGGATCTTGCGGTGTGCGCGGGCAGTTGCGGGCCTGGCAACCTGCACCTGATCAACGGCCTGTTCGACGCCAACCGCAGCGGTATCCCCGTGCCGGCGGTCGCCGCGCATATCCCGGCCGAGGAGCCGTGCGCTCGATCTTGCAAGATGCCGCCTGAGCCCACATCAGCGCATCGGCGCTGTCCGGCACGGTAAGGCCCGCCGCGGCTCGATGTCAGCGGCGGGCCTTCGCCGTGAGCCGTGCCCGAAGGAGTCCGTCAGCCGTCGCGGAGGTGTTGGCCGAATCTAGTAACTTCCTGGCCTTCGCTCACCTGTGACCTGGTCCTCATCGTTCTTACCTTTCTGTACAAGGCCCGAGCAGGGCAACAGATGGGACTGATCGATGCAGGTCAGACCACCGCGTGGTGTTCGAGGTGAACCGATGGCCATTGAGTACTTGCCGTGGAATCGCCCGGCGATGCTGTCCGGTCGCGCGTGCATGCGCGATGCCAATGCCGAGCTGACCTACGCCGAGGTGGCTCAGCGGGTAGACGCGGTAGCGGAGCAGTTCGCCGCGGCCGGGGTGGGGCGCGGCGACGTGGTCGCGGTGATGCTACCGAACCGGGTGGAACTGCTGCTCGGGCTCATGGCGGCGTGGCGGCTGGGCGCCGCGGCTACCCCGGTCAACCCGGTGTTCACGGCCAATGAGGCCGGCTACCAGATCGCCGACTCGGCAGCCAGGCTGCTGCTCACCGACGATCCAGGCGCCGACTACGGGGTGCCGGTCCTGCTGGTGGGCGAGCTGAGCACCCGTCCGTCCGGCTCACTGCCGGCCCCGGACACCCGCCCGGACGACCTGGCGCTGCTGATCTACACCAGCGGCTCGACCGGCCGCCCGAAGGGCGTGATGCTCGACCACGCGAACCTGGCGGCGATGGCCGCCTCGATCGGTGCGGCGATGAAGCTCGGCCCGGACGACAACTGCCTGCTGGTCTTGCCGCTGTTCCACGTGAACGCCATCCTGGTGAGCTGCCTGGCCCCGATCATGGCCCACGGGCAGGTGACGGTCCTGTCCCGGTTCGCCCCGGACACCTTCCTGGCAGCCCTGTCGCGGTACCGGCCAACGTATTTCTCGGCCGTGCCGACCATCTACGCACGGCTGGCCGAGTTGCCGCGAGAACAGCTGGGCGACACATCCTCGGTGCGGTTCGCGGTGTGCGGCGCGGCCCCGGTGTCCAGGGAACTGCTTGAGCGCAGCGAGTCCAGGTTCGGCTTCCCGATCATCGAAGGGTACGGGCTGACCGAGGGCACCTGCGCGTCAACGGTCAGCCCGCTCGATGGCGTTCGCAAGGCGGGCACGGTAGGGGTGGCGCTGCCGGGCCAGCAGGTGGCCACCATGCGGCCCGACGGTTCGTTCGCGGCGCCCGGCGAGCCCGGCGAGGTGGTCATCAAGGGCGCCAACGTGATGCGCGGGTACCTCGGCCGGCCGGAGGCCACCGCGGCAGCCATCGTCGACGGCTGGCTGCACACCGGCGACGTCGGCGTGCTGGACGGCGACGGCTACCTGTCGATCGTCGACCGGATCAAGGACATGATCATCCGGGGCGGCGAGAACATCTACCCCAAGGAGATCGAGTCAGTGCTCGCCCGGCACGACGCGGTCCTGGAAGCGGCCGTGATCGGCGTGCCGCACGAGCTGTACGGCGAGGTGCCGGTGGCCTACGTGGTCACGTACCCGGACACCTCGGTGACCGCGGCCGAGCTGCTTGAGCTGTGCCGCCGCAACCTCACCAAGATCAAGGTCCCGACGGCGGTCCACATTGTGCCCGGGCTGCCGAAGAACGCTGTGGGAAAGCCCGACAAGCCAGCCCTGCGCGCGTCGCGCGCCTGATCTCGAGGAGACCATTATGGGATTCACCAAGCCTGACCTGCCACCGGTCGACCCGGACACCTTCATGCAGCAGCCGCTGATGCACCGGATGAAGGTGCTTGCGCTGCACTGGGCCGAGCACGGATTCGGCACGCCGCGCATGGTGCACGCGATCTACATCATGAAGCTGCTGGTGCTCTACATGCTCGGCGGCGTCGTGGTGGCGACCACGACGTCGCGGCTGCCAGCGTTCTGGCAGGTGGCGCGGTGGTGGAATCAGCCGATCGTGTATGAGAAGGCGGTGCTGTGGACGGTGCTGCTTGAGACGATCGGGATAGCGGGATCGTGGGGCCCGCTCGCGGGCAAGTTCAAGCCGATGACCGGAGGCATCCGGTTCTGGGCCCGCACCGGCACGATCCGGCTGCGGCCGTGGAAGCGGGTGCCGCTCACGGCGGGTGACCAGCGCGCGGTCGTGGACGTCGCGCTCTACCTCGCGCTCATCGCCAGCGTGATCGTGCCGCTGGTGCTGCCGGGCACCCGCAGCGACTCGCTGTCCGCCGCGGTGCCCGGCAACAGCAGCGGGCTGGTCAGTCCGGTGCTGCTCGCGGCACCGATCGTCCTGCTCGTACTCAACGGGCTGCGCGACAAGGTGATCTTCCTCGCCGCGCGCGGCGAGCAGTACCTGCCGGCCCTGGTGTTCTTCGCCGTCCTGCCGTTCACCGACATGATCATCGCGCTCAAGCTGCTGATCGTCGCGGTCTGGATGGGGGCCGGCTGCTCCAAGCTGGGCAGGCACTTCGCCAACGTGGTGCCGCCCATGGTCAGCAACAGCCCCGGCGTCCCGTTCCGGTGGCTCAAGCGGGCGCACTACCGGGACTTCCCGCGCGACATCCGCCCGTCCCGGCTCGCCCACCTGATGGCGCACGGCGGCGGGACCTTCGTCGAGATCATCACGCCGCTGGTGCTGCTTCTCTCCCCGTGGCGGCCGGTGACGCTGGCCGCGGTCGCCGTGATGGTGCTCTTCCACCTGTTCATCATCTCGACGTTCCCGCTGGCCGTGCCGCTGGAGTGGAACGTGCTGTTCGGCTACGCCGCGGTGTTCCTGTTCGCCGGCTACCCGAACTGGCACGGTTACGGCCTGGCGGACATGTCGTCGCCGTGGCTGACGCTGGCGATCGTGGCCGCGCTGCTGTTCTTCCCCGTGCTTGGCAACCTGCGCCCGGACCTGGTGTCGTTCCTGCCCTCGCTGCGCCAGTACGCCGGCAACTGGGCGTCCGCGGTGTGGGCGTTCGCGCCGGGCGCCGAGGAGAAGCTCAACGCGGTCAGGCGGCCCACGGCCAGCCAGGTCGACCAGCTCGTGGCGTTCGGCTACGACCGCAAGTGGGCGGACATCACCATGCAGCAGACGATCGCCTGGCGGACCATGCACAGCCAGGGCCGCGGCCTGTTCTCGCTGCTGCTGCGGCACCTGCCCGACATCGACGCCCGGACCGTGCGCGAGGGCGAGTTCGTGTGCAACTCGCTGATCGGGTTCAACTTCGGCGACGGGCACCTGCACAACGAGGACCTGATCAGGGCGGTGCAGGCCCAGGCCGGCTTCGAGCCAGGCGAGCTGGTCGTGGTCTGGGTGGAATCCCAGCCAGTGCACCGCGACGACCAGGC
>Ga0335072_10001588_pt1 | contig 36715 bp, 37 predicted proteins | sample Lox_Sample_21_FD_206725 | JGI IMG/M metagenome (GOLD analysis project Ga0335072, IMG submission 206725) | Soil microbial communities from Loxahatchee National Wildlife Refuge, Florida, United States - Lox_Sample_2.1 | ecosystem: Environmental > Terrestrial > Soil > Wetlands | place: USA... | reverse complement strand
ACCTGTCTGGTGCGCGCAACCTTTTTGGGGGGGGGGGAATATTGCAGTTTCCGCTGTTCTAAAGGGCAGAGACATGATTACGGAAAGCTTGAAATTCAATCGCGGAGGAAATGATGCTGCTTAAGAGTTTGTCCCGGACCTTAGACCTTGCTGCGAGGTGGCTGAAATAATGTTCAGGCAGGTCGTAAAAGTAAGCAGGCTTGTTAAATGTGATTAAGCCTCGGTTGAGAGTCCGGAAGCCCGCGATATTATTTTCCTCGGACGAATTCTAATCTATTCCTCCTCGGATCCACTTCGAAGTCTGGCACAGCTGTTCGGCGTCATCAATGTACGCGGCGCAAGTGCTGCTTGCTGACTGGGATTGCTCATTGTTGCAACGATGGCATGTAAGACTATTTTTTGCGTTCAGACTCGTCTGCGCGACCTAGCTACATGCTCACCCAAAATATACTGTGGCTCCTTCACATTATCTTCACAATTTGACTTGAAACAAATTCGGTGCCGCGACCTCTACCTAGACATAATCCTACGGCGGCCACAATGCCATCTTTTACTCGTCTCATTCGCTTCGAATCCGCCTCCGACGGACAGATTTATTTCGCTGACTTGGGCGCCGATGTTGTCGAGCCGCCATCCGAGGGAACACGTGTCAGAGCCTATGCGTCTTTGGTTGACCTTCTAGCTGGAAAGGCTGAAAAGATCGTCAGGCTGGGTAAAGTAATGACGTCCTCCAATACATATCATATCGCATAGATCATTTCAGCTAATGAAGGTCAAATCCCCAGCTTCTGGCACCACTTCCTCGTAGCGGAATCCCAATCTATTGCGTGGGCTTGAACTACAGAACACATGCAGAAGAAGCTAAGGTCCAATACGCACCGCACAATCTGAGCAAAAGTTTGGTGACAAAAATAGCTGACTGCATGTGCTGTACAGCTTCCTGTGCCGGCAAAGCCACCGCTATGGACCAAGCCTGCTGCAGCGCTGGCGGCTCCCAATGAGGATATACCCATAAATAAATTCTGTGCTTCGAGCTTCCCAGATTACGAGGCAAGTGTTCTCTAACCTTCACCGTTACCTCAGACGAGACGGTGTATGACGTATGCCTCTAACTTGCCAATTCAGGGCGAGCTCGTCTTTGTCACTTCGCGAGAATGCCGCGACCTCACTCCAGAGGAGTCAGAATCCTACATTCTTGGCTACACAGCTGGCAATGACCTCTCATGTCGTCTGCATCAACTCCGTGAACAAAGTGGGGGCCAGTTCTTCTTCGCCAAGGCATTTGATAAATTCGCTCCATTGGGTCCTACTCTGATTAGCCCGGAGGTGTTTGGACAAGGTGAAGGACTCAAGCTCATTACAAGACTCAATGGCGAAGTCGTGCAAGAATCGGAATGCATGAAGGATTTCATTTGGACCCCTGCCCAGATTTTGAGTCACATGAGCCAAGGTACGTGAGGGAGTGAGACCTCAATCCCCCTTTTCTCCTTGGTCGGGAAAGACGGGGTAGCTGGAGAATGCGCAGTCGCTGTATACCATCTTTGCTGACATGCGACCCAAACGACAGGAACAACCATACCAGCAGGCACAGCTGTCATGACAGGAACGCCATCTGGAGTGGGCGCGTTTAAGAATCCCAGGCGGTTTTTGAAAAATAACGACGTCGTTGAGGTGGATATCTCGAGCATCGGGGTCTTGCGAAATAAGATTGCTTTCCAGTAGGAGAAATGAAATGGTACAAGTTGTCTACACCTTGTACCATACCTGAGGGAAGTCATGGATAGACTCAAGTCTTCGTTGTCCCAAAAATGTCACCCCAGACACAGATACGGTCTAAAATGGACCTGTTTTCATGGAACCACTGAAAGGTGTGACGTGTAATGCTGCGCAAGCTTTGGCGGGCTTCGCTTTGTGTTCAAAACTTCTGTCAGACGTGGGTCCCAGGTGTGCCACACGTATGTTATAGGGGGTGTCTCATGTCCCGCCTGGCATCCCCTGCCGAGCACCCTGAACCCCCCGTGTATATAGGCTGTCTTTTCCTTCATAGATTCAATCGACACACGAGTTCCGCACCTCCATCCGCGCGTTTGACAACTTCTCTTGCCATGACCCAAGGAGTATACGGTGAATTGCATACGCTTCTATCAGCGCTATGACCCTATTTACACACATATGCAATGCTACGTCTCAACCTGCTGAACGAGCCGAGCCTTTAACAACTGAAGGCACCGTTCAAGTTCTAACAGGCTCTTTGCAGCCGAGAAAATGATGAAGTCGGGCCGAATGATTGCATATTTGCTTGCCTGCCCAAGTCGGCTGAGATAGGAGCTCTCATTATATCCGGGACGGATTTTCTTCTCATCAAGAACTTTTCTCGAGGTAGGATAATATCTTTCGATTTTTCTGCTCTCAGCGATAAATGTTTCTTGCGCACTGCCTTTATCGGGACATATGAAGACGAGAGACTGTTCTGAAATAACTGACGGATGCAGGTTGGCGGCACGAAGAATGGCTTTGACATTGGAATCTTCGTTGGCACAATCATTGCCGATAATCAGTAAAGTCATGACTGTTTGTCCTCGCTTCAATAGCTCGTCGGAGAGCAAGGGCTCTTGAGTGCACGATTGGAGATAGACCTGTGCCAACTTGCCGCCTCCGCCATATTCTGAAAGAAAGAAGCCGCCTTTGGTTGGTGTGTAGCCCGCTCGTTCGGCGAGGACGGCTTGGGAAGGGAGTCGAGGAAAGGGTGAAATAGGGCGGAGGAGAGACATAAGCGTACGGAAAAGAAAGAATGCGAGCGTTTCCTTTTCATTGACCAAGTTGCCATTCGCAACGGTAAGTCGAGTCGAATCATCCACTCCTTGTCGCCGCTCAAGGGCCCAGGCAGTCAGGATCTTGTCAGCCAAAGATTCGCCAATGTTTGGCATGCGCAGAAGCAAGGCAAGCCGCCATGCTAAAGCATGAGCGTCTCGGACGCCACAAGCAATTCCTTGACCACCAAAGGGAGGAAAGACGTGCGCTGCGTCGCCAATAAGAATGATTCGATTATGGAACCATTTGTTGACGACTTTCTGACAGAATGTGAAGGGCCGACATCGTAGAATCTGAATGCAATCCTGAGGGAACGTGACATTGCCGACCGGAAAGGCGTTTCCACCCTCATCCTCACCACGGGTGATCATAGGTAGTAAATGCTCCCAGAGCAATTCGATTGCGTTCATGGAGTCATCCCAGTTGGGCTGAGCGAACTCATGCCGCCATAATGTGTCCTTAAAGGGGCCGAATCTTCCACACGCCGTGGGTTTACCGGGAGGGCTGCAGAAATGCCAGCCCACCGGCCAGAAGAGATCGTAGACTCTCTGTGGCGTGAAATCCAGCCCCCAGAGAGGGAACTCTGGGTGCGTTTCAGGCGTAGGTAGATGGATCTTTAGGTTTGCAGCCACCCAGGTCTCCGTGTATGAGGATAGTCCGGTCTCTTGCTTGATGTTTGCGGTTGGTTCAAGGAAGTGCTTGCGAACGACACCCCTCTTTCCATCTGCGCCGACCATCCACGAGCATTTGATATGCCTTAAACTGCCAGCATTATCCTCGTATCCCACAATCACAGTGCCATCCAACTCTTCTCGGGAAACGACGTTGGAGCCACACCGAAGCTCGCAATACTGGGATTTCTCGACTTCACTCCGCAGAGCATGCTCTACACAAGGTCTTTGGTTAAGATTGTGGGCCACAACTATGCACGAACAAAACATACCAAGTCTTGGCTGGATCTGAAGGATACCCTCTGGCAGAGTCTGGTTGAGCCAATCACGCCCCGTGTCCAAAGTGAAGAATGGTGGGGCTTTGAAGGTGCTTTTGTGGAAATTGACTTTATCAACCTCTGTATCAAGAAGAAAAATTATCAGGTGGACTGACGCTGGCAGCAACCCCTGGGAATGTATGCATGACTCACGATGTCCAATGACGGCCATTTGCTCTCGAATGCCAATATCCCATAGGATCCTCACTGCATCTCCAGCAAGATATACTCCTCTTGGGTCCTCGGTGATGCCTTGCTCCTTTTCAAGGATGATGGACTGCCCGTCATTAGAACTGTCAAACGCGGATGTATTCAAAGAGAAAGCGCCGTACATGGACTTCATATTTAGCAAGCGAAAGCGCAAGTGCGAGACCTGCTGGACCTGCACCGACAATAACGACAGATATCTTCTCCATGGTAAGGGCGATGTACTTGAGATTCCTACCTGACTTTAGGGGAAGCAATGGAAGTTTGCTCGTACGCAACCATCTTAAACGTTCGTGAGATCTGCCGACTAGTTAGGCCAAATGCAAATCGCTTCGTCCTATGGCATCCTGACTTAATGCTAGGAAACTAGAAATTGTCTCGGTCAGACTTTGACTGTGGCTTCGGCGGTAAACTTGAGATGGTCCGCGGGTGAGAAATTCATTCCGAGAAAGCTTAGATATTCCGAGGATTTATTCCCCCCTTGCCGACCGCGTTGCACCTAGCTTTTTTCAATTGCCGGCACCGAAATACGTCGGAATGGACAGCGAGGTTTGGGAAGGCGATGTCATATTAGGTACTTAAATGCATTTCAAGCCTGAGATTGTGTCCCTCGATCATAGATGTCGTTTATGCTCAGGGTTATCTCTTGCCTCCCGAGGTTCATACGGGAGTACGTCATGCCCGATATGCTTATCCCCCACATCGATAACAATCCATCCAAAGTGCAGTTGGTGCGGCTGTCACACGTTTACTTCGAGCACCCGGACCTCCACGCATTCGACAAATTTGCTAACGATTTTGGTTTCACCGAGTGTAAACGGAGCCAAAACAAGATCTACTACAGTGGATATGGCAAGGACCCGTATGTCTATGTCGCTTCAAAGAGCAACGACGGAAAGCCGAGGTTTGGCGGCGCTGCATTCGTAGCTGCTTCTCAGGAAGAGTTTGACAAAGCTTCCAAACTTTCCGGGGCTTCGATACGGTCTCTTGACGACGCACCTGGCGGGGGGCAAATGGTCACGATACGCCGGCCCAATGACACCTTTATTCATGTAGTCTACGGTCAGGAGGAGCGGGCTATTGACACGAACAAGCTTCCCTCTGAGACACATGAAACGCAAGGCCCGTACAATACTCCCTTTGAAAAGCCACGATTGGGTATGCATATTTCAAACAAAATGATCCACGAAGATTAGTTTTGACAAAGAGTTCTTAGGACAATTCCAGCGCTACCACGACGGTCCAGCCCTCGTACACAAACTCGGCCACTATGGCTATGTGTGCAAAGAATTTGACACTGAACTCGAATTCTACACCTCCAATTTCAACTTTGTCGCGTCCGATATTCTATATCATCCCCAATTCTCCAATGTTGACGTCCTCATTTTCATGCACCTCGATCTCGGCAAGACATACTCTGACCATCATATTCTCTTCATGCAACGCGCCCCTCCTGAAGTAAAGAAGACATACATCCATCACAGCTCATATGAAGTAGCCGACTTCGATACTCAGCTGATCGGTCATCAATGGCTGGCGGGGAAGGGCTGGAAGAGTGTCTGGGGTGTCGGAAGACATATATTAGGCAGTCAGATTTTTGATTACTGGCAGGATCCAAGTGGATTCAAGATCGAGCATTATGCTGATGGCGATGTGGTGAACGCAGATACTCCCTCTCGTAGGGAGGTCGCCGGCGCTATCTCTGTCTGGGGTCCGGAATTGCCGAAGGACTTTGGAGGTGATGGTACACAAACTCTCCAAGCGGGTAAGGCTACTTAGCCTAACGCAAATATCGCACTCGGACCAGTTTTGCAAATTATTGGGATGTTTCGGCGACCTCGTCTTTGTTAGAGCAGTGTGTTTAGGCTTGACCACTGCACTACACTGGGGTTGTGAGATCTGCCTTAGATATGAGATATGACAAAATAAGGCAATCCTGGAACTCTCGACCTGCCGCGTCGTACTTCGCTTCTTTCGTTTAAAGCCGCGCTTTCCATCATTGTTTGGATTCAAGGCACACTCTTTTTTCCTGCTGCATGATGCAGCGATGGCCGATGGTCTGCGATAGGGATATCTTACGTGTCGGGTGTCTCGGCGGTGGGCATCAATAATTTGATCCCCTCTGTGAGGGCCTAGAATTTAACGGTTCGCGTTGTTCCCCCTCATTCCTGAAATGGTGGAAGGTCCTTCGTTTCGGGTGAAGCTTGTGGGGTGGAAATGCGGAAGGGGCTGCCTCACGAGAGCAAAAACAGTGCCCATCTGCAGAGGTGAACTATGCTGCGGGCGCCCAAACCAAAGCTGCCGCCTTTGTGGGTTGCGGCTTTGCTGATCAACGGGGGCAAGTCTCAGCGATCCGCTTCACCCCCTTCCCAGCCTATCCAGAAGGATGTCAAGAGCGGCTCAGAGAGCCTAGGCCCAAACCCCGGCCTCCGGGCTGTGGAGCCTTTCGGAACCAAGGATGCTGAGGTTGAGGAGATGTGGCATCCCAGGTCAGACGATGAACTCTGCTGCCATCTCTCTGGCTGCGGTCCTGATATTCCGATGAATGGATTTAGAAAGAGGTCGTTCGAGGCCGATGACAACAAACGGACCTGTTCATGTAGTCGAGATCCTCGGGCCAGAATTGAGGGGTGCACGACTTTCCCCGGCGAAGTTCTCGATGCCAGGGATGACGGTAGAGAGGGGCTGGTCGTAGTCGTAGTAGCCGGTGCACATGAGCATAAAGCGGCATTGGAACGTCTTGAGCATTGCCGTCCGCGTTGACGGAGAGCGACCAGGGCTTGCTCGGCCGACGACCAGTTGGCGGAATTGACCTTTGTGCCTGAACTGGACTTTCTTGTCGATGCCATACATGGAAGCAGACTCCCTGACGTATTTAATGATTAGTGGACCCTTGACGATGGCTTTTTCCTCGGTCCATGGCCGCCCTGGCAAGCCGAAAAGTGTACAGGTCGGAATCAGAGCGTATGCCGGGGTAGTTGAACAACTCCCAGGTGCCGCCAATCGCGTCCGCGCCCTTCTAGGATCGTGGAGTTAAGTCAAAACGCCACCGAAGTTTGCCCTCTTCGTCTTGGTAGTAACGTTGCCTTCCAGCATGACTTGAATCGAGATATGCCTGGAAGTCAGTGGCAACGCCGGAATGGATTTGAAGCATGGAGGTGATGCTAGCTGTGGGCGGGCGAGTTTATGCCGGCTGGGTCGTTGATGGCGTGTGGTGGAGTTCATCGAGTACGAACACGAAGAATGGGATAATAAAATGCTGTTCGCTCGTGTAGAGGAAAGTCGTCAACGCTCTGCATAATCTCCTCATTGCAGTATCTAAGATCACTGTTAGTGTGCAGCGGTAACAGCAAAACGGATTCCATTACCGGTTTAACTTTCTCAGTATGCCCGCAAGGTTGTTCGTGGCGGATATGCTGAAATTTCTCTTGACATGAGGGCTCTCCCCGCAATTGGTCTGCGAGAGTCTGGTATTTTGCTGAAATGGGGGTCTTTCTCCGACCCATCTACCACCGCCACCGCCAAAGGTCCATCGTCATGATGAGGTGTGTCTTTGTCAGGTGACGCCGTACTCGATGGATGGCGCGTTGCGCGCTTTCTAGGAAACCGACGGCGATCCGTCCGGCGTTGACTCCGAGGGCGATGCTTTGAACGCATCTTTCAAGCACGGAACGGACGTGAGGTTGCATCGAGCGAAGAGTGTCCAGCACGGCAGCCAGCGTAGCTGGGGCAGCAGTGTCGAGGCGATATGGCGTGGGAGTGGTCCTGCACCCCGGAAGGAAGAGAGCTGAGGCGGGCGGAGCGCTGCCTTTGGCATCCTCTGGGACGCCATATCAATAAAATGTGGTGACCGCGCCGGTCGTGGTTACTGTGGAGCTCGTCTACTGTTTGGAGCGCTCAACACGCAAACTGCGTCGTGTTCTTCAGCTTTCCAATGGATGCGTCTGATTGGTGTTGAAAAGATAGCAAAAGCGGCGTCGTGTTTTAGGAAGAAATCATAGCAATTTCACCCTGAACAGCGACTCTTATCGTGATATATCCCCTCCGACGTCGCAGCAAGGCAAATGGAAAGTTCGCAGGCAGCCGGCATGAAGCCCAAAACCGTCCTCATCACAGGCTGCTCGGATGGCGGCCTAGGGTCAGCTCTGGCCCTTGAATTCGCCAATTCCCCGAAATACCACGTCCTAGCTACGGCACGCAACCCAGCCAAGATGTCCCACCTGTACGAAAAAGGCAATATCACACTTCTGACGCTTGACGTCCTGTCCGATGCATCGATCAAGTCCTGTCTCGCTACTGTGTCCGCCGACTTCGGGTCGCTAGACATGCTCGTCAACAACGCCGGGACGGGCCTCATGTTCCCGCTCTCCGACGCGACAGACCTGGATGCGTGTCGGCGGACATTCGATCTCAATGTCTGGGCCGCGCTAGCAGTGACTCAGGCTTTCTTGCCCTTGCTCATCAAGGCCAAAGGCGTCGTGGTGATGAATTCGTCTCTTACTTCGGTGGTCCCCGTGCCCGGAATGGGCATCTACAACGCCTCCAAAGCGGCACTTGCAATGCTGACGGATACGCTGAGACTCGAGGTCGCGCCGTTTGGGATTAGAGTCGTGGAACTCAAGACTGGGACTGTAGTATCGAATTTTTACGAGAACGGTGGGAAGGCTATTCTACCAGCGGACTCCCTGTACGCGCCGATTAAGGCGGACATGGAGACTTTGATTAACGGGACATCAAAGGAGGACACAAGCAGGAGAATGGATGCCGGTGTTTGGGCAAAGCAGGTTGTGGGCCAACTTGTCAAGTCGGATCCACCAACTAAAGTCTGGAAGGGTGGTGGTGCAAGCACGATTTATTGGGTTACAACGCTCCCTCTCCAGGGATTCATGCAGGCGACTCTGGCGAAGCTGGCTGGGTTGACGAGGTTGGGGGAGATGTTACGAACCCAAGAGAAGATTCAAACTTGAAGAACTTCTTCCACAGGAAAGAATTATTGTCGCTAGTAAATCTATGCAGGGCTCTTCCGAGCAGTTAGATTTTCAGTAAACTACAACGTCACAAGCTTTTGCCCTCGCTGCTTGATCCGCGGAGACGTGAGATGCTTGCCAGCACCTCTTGAGCCTCCTCTCCGCGGTCTTGCTGCTCATAAACTCGAGCTAGCTGTTTCATAGATATGCCCCAATCCGGATGTCGCGGAGACACGACCTCAAGTTGCTGCTTGAGAACAGTCTCAGCTTCATGCCAACGTTTCTGTTCCGCGTATGCAGTCGCCAGATTGTACCGCGTCATGGACATGCCCACGTGTGCATTACCCAAGGTTCTCTCAACCACTGGTATAATATCTTCCAGCATGCTCGCCGCTTCCTCTGCGTGCCCTCGAGCACAACGAACTTTCGAGACATCGTTAATGCTCCACAGAGTATATGCGTGTTCTTCACCAAGAATAGCGGTCCGATTCTCCAGTGCCTTGCCACTGTGGTATTCAGCGTCGGCTAAACGTCCCATTTTCAGATAACACATGCCTAGCTCACTCATAGTCGCTAGAGTGTCGTCATGTTGGAGACCCCAGAATCGTGTTCTGATCTCCAGAACTTCGACTAGGAGTTCTGATGCTTTCTCAACCTGACCCAGATGTAAGAGAGTGCATGCCAGGTTATGCATAGCCGTCAAAGTTGCCGGATCCGCAGGTCCAAGACACTGCTTCAGCCCCAGGATTGCCGCAGCCCCCAAATCTCTCGACTTCTCCCTATCTCCAAGCAGCCAATAGCTTCTTGCAAGGTCGTCCATGGCTTTTAATCCCAATGGGTCCGTGAGGCCCTGCAACCGCGTTCTCGTCTCGAAAACCATAGTCTGGACCTCTAGGCCTTCTTTCAGGTCGAAGAGATTCCAACATGTGTGTCCGAGATCACGCATCGCCATCAAGCAGTCGATATGTGCCGCACCGTATAGCCTGGTTCTCAATCTCACAACATCACGCTGTAGTTTTTGCGCTTGCTTCCAAAGGCCGCACTCGGCATATACTGAGGCGAATTTGAGAACACAAGCTCCATTAGGATCTGCCTTTCCCCCGAGCTGGAAGACAGGATCTTTCAAGCAGCACTCGATATGTGGAAGTAGCGTCCGGCGATATCGCCGACCTGAGGCTTCCAGCATAGTGTTGATAGACACTGATAGCATATTTGTGACAATGTCGCGCCACCGCCTCTGAAGGTTTATCGGGAGCCTCTCTCGTGCCCATGCATGGACCACAGGATGCATGGAGCAATGCTCCTTCTCGATATCGTAGTAGATCAACGAGAGTTCTGACAAGACAGCAAGAGCTCTGTGGAACCGCGGCTTATCCCAAATTGCTCCTTCCTGGCGCAGCATCTGCGGGAGTTCCCTTGCTTGTGATCCAGTAAAGACAGAGAAGAATGACCTAACGTAAGATTTTGGAAGACCTGCTGGCTGTTGCAATCTTTCCCATGATTTCTGAAACAAGAGTTCAGGGATGTCTTTGAAATGTAAAAAGGCGAAGACGTGAAGTATGTCAATTGCGTCGAGGTTTGCTGTTGTTTTCTGGCATTCGATGCGCCTGTAAGGCATCTCCCATGTAGTGGTGATGGCTTCTTGAGCGAGACCAGGAGATTTGCCGTTCTTTGGCAGTAAACGGTGCTTTGTGTATTCGGAGAGGTACTCTTCCAGAGTGTAAATATTTCGGCGAATGGTCGCCCCGGCATGGGTAAGAGCCAAAGCAAGGTAGCCCAATGCGGTAGCAATGGGCATTGCCAACCTCCGCCTTTCAGGATCCAGAAAATCATTTCTGCCAGGCTCGTGAGCTGCTTTGAGAAGCAAAGTCACGGCATCCTCCGGCTCCATCTCTCGAAAGGGTTCCTCCCCGACGGTAGCATACACAACGTTGTTAGGATTGCGTGTTGTGACCAAAATGTGACCCCCGCTACCTGCTGGGAAAAGCCTCAGCAGGTCAAGGTCTGGGTCGTCGGCATTGTCGATAACCAGAAGCCAAGGTTCATCGTGATTGCAAAGCCAGTACTTTCCAGCTTCGAAGGTGGCGTCTTTGTGAGCAATACTACCAAGCTTCGCGTAAGAGGTCTCTGCATTCTGCTCAGTGCTTGCATCAATCCAAAAGACCCCCCAATACCTAGAGAGCTTATCAGCTACATATACCTCGTCGCACATAGAAATATGCCTGGGCACTGAGAAAAGGCTAGAACGGACGTACTGGTCTCTATTATCCTGCGCAAATTTGAGGCAAAACTGTGATTTGCCAGAACCCCCGAGGCCATAAAGGACAAATATTTTATGCTGGCTGTCGTCGTTCCGGCGATCTGTTGTAAAGAACTTTTGTCGAACCCTTTGTGCCACCTCCGCTCTTCCGGTGAATATGCTGCTGGCAATCTGTGGGACAGAAAAGTGCTCGTTCCTGACTGCGAGAGTTGCTTTATGTTCCTCTGAAAGTCCCGAGTCAACACGCAGAAGTTCGGCAGCTTCTTGTTCCACCTCCATTTTCAAGAGCTTTCGATCCTCTCTCCATCGACCTCCAATTACTTTGGGTGCCAAACGGGTATATCTCTTCAAAGCAGCAAGTATGAGCTTGAAACCGGCGTCGGTTGAGGTGGAGAATTTGCACAGATGCGAGTGATCTGCATTTATCCCTGCTTGTTCGATATCGGTCCACGGCGGTACGGCAGACTCTCTTCCAACAATGTAGTGTTTTCCATCATCCAAGGAAGTCTTGACCTGCTCCCAAAAGCAGTATATTGAGAAGCGTTTAGTAAGAGGCGCAAACTGGTCATTGATGTCTTGAAGGACTTCGGGATTGATCGAAAAGTCCGAAGAGACCCCAAGTTTGGAATCACCAAGAAGCTGGATTGCACCTGGCGAGTCTGGGTTATGCAATCCTTCGTGTGGGGTGCCGAGGAAGAGTATCGCGAACGTGGAGGTAAAGATTGACCGTCGGTGTTGGACTTGCTTTGCCTTGCTGGTGTTGGAGAACGCCAATGCGCGTTTGACAATAATGCCTCCCAGCCCGTGGCAGATGAATATCAGTGGCCGCTTGAGAGCGTCACAGAGGTGGCGGTCGGCGTGGAGATCGGCGACAAGCTGCAAAGATTTTGAGAGAATCCATTCCGACGCAGAATTGCCTGCACCTAGGTGACCAACATCATATCCATACGTCAAAACTCGTGCTTCAGGCAACTGTGCCTGAAGCAAGTTTCCAAGCCAAAAGACTCCAGTGGAAGGCTCTGTCCACGTATCTATTTCGTCTTCGAATGATCCATGAATGGCGAGTACACTTCACTAGACCTGTTAGCGTGGCTCTTCTGTCGCGACATGTGCAGCACTGACTCCACATTGAAAGATTCCGGGCTTCTTTCCGGGTCTGTGATCTGCTTTAGGCGCATCTTGGAGACCTCAATCTAAGCGGCATTGTCTCAGGTGTCACGTCCGAGGACGTCTAACATGGAGATCGAAAATTTCACATGTTGGCAGTGAGAGAATTGCACGCTGGAGACTTTAGTCCAAGAGTGGGCAAGGTAGCACTAGGAGATTATGAGAAGGAAATGCCACATCCATCGTATGATCTCGGCAGAAATGCTCAAACTAAGTGGTAGAGGGGTGACCCTCACGTGCCATCGTCGGGTGCTACTTCGTGTCTCTGCAGGTTCAGCGCCATATTCGATAGAATTCTATAGGTGATTGATGCGGGCCATCTGGGTTGAACCGAAATCAAAGTTTGGCTAGCAAAGAACCGCGGCAAATCATTCCCAAATGCATTGACGCTTGGAGAAATCACCAACAGCAATTGGGAGGGAATGGGCCCGCGGAGGTGCATGAGTTCAGGGGTTGTTTCAGGCATGTGTCTGGCCCGTGGAAAGTGGCGAGTAGGAATTGCTCCGCGGCTAGTTAAGGTTTCGACCACGCGCCGGACAACCAGCCACGAGCGTTTCCATGTACTTTGACTCAGCTGTCAGAACTACGGGTGGGCGCCCGGGGGGGAGAGGGGGGGGGGGAGGGGGGCTCCAATTCGTAGCTAATGCAATTTCTTTTCCGAGAGAGGAGCATCTCAACTCCGGTATGCTCAACTCTCGGGCTGGACACTATGGGACTCTCTGCGGTCACTCAGTCGGTAGTGATTGTTTCGATCGCATTTGCCGTTTACAGACGATGGAAGCAATATGTGCAACATCGGGTATAGATGATCCTTCGTCACGCTTTTTGGCGTAGCTGACCATCCGAAAGGCAGATAAAGCATACGGAGACCAACTTGGTTGCAGGCTAGCACCAAGATTACTGAATGAATGGCCATTAGGCATAGATCGCCTCAAACAGATATGGGAGGCAGATGCCGAGTCGCGGTTGATGGAGCTCTTTCTGATGCACTTCAGAAGATGGGGCAATACATTAGAGCAGGTGTTTCTAGGAACCCATGCTTTTGGCACCATTGAACCAGTAAATCTAGAGACCATCCTCTCTACGAAATTCAAAGGTGATTTTCTTCGACGCCAACATGGCATCAGGAGCTGATTTTCGTGGACTTTGGCATGGGACCCCGTCGAGAAGTTATGTTCCCTCTGTTTGGAGACGGCATCTTCACTCAAGATGGACCTGACTGGAGACATTCTAGAGAACTCCTTCGCCCACACTTCTCACATCGAAATTACCAAAACCTAGACGTATTCCGCGAGCACGTTGACAGTCTAATATCCAACATTTCTTCTAGCAAAGACATCGTCGACCTACAACCCTTGTTCTTCCGGCTTACTTTAGATACAACAACGGCTTTCCTCTTCGCCGAATCCGTATACAGCTTGAATGCTGCCAAGGAAGCCGGTGAAACAAGTTTTGCAGAAGCCTTCAACACCGCCCAGGCCTACATAGCGAAAAGAACTCGACTCCAAGATCTTTATTGGCTAATTGGAGGAAAGAAATTAAGGGAATGCTGTGCTGTGGTCCACGGCTTTGCGGATATGATACTGGACCGCACACTCGACCAAGGAGCAGACAAGAGTGGGGAGAGAGATAACCGGTACAGATTCTTGGATGCGGTGGCTGAGAGCACTCCAGATCGGGAAGCCCTTCGTCACCAGATGATCAATATCCTTGTCGCCGGGCGAGACACAACAGCTTGTCTTTTGTCGTGGACTTTGTCAGTGAAGTCTCCCACGAAATGATGTCCAAGTGTTGGTATGCTGACCAGTTGACAGCCGACTGCTAGTGAGGCATCCTAGAGTGCTAAAGAAATTGCGAGAGGAAATTACCGCCATCATCGGCAGTAGATCAGACTTTGACAGAGACGACCTGCAAAAGCTGGAATATCTCACCTTGGTTCTCAAAGAAAGTGAGTAGGTGGGCCACAAATGAGTGACTCTCGCTTACCTAGATGCAGCTCTCCGGCTCTTTCCTCCTGTCCCTGTGAACACACGTACCGCATTACGAACTACCTTCCTTCCTCGAGGCGGCGGAAAGGACGAGTCCGCACCAGTACTGATTCCAAAAGGCTGCGCTGTGGCTTACAGCGTATATTCATTGCATCGTCGCGCAGACTTGTATGGAGCCGATGCTGAAGACTTCCGACCCGAGCGGTGGCAGGAAGACCTTGGACTGTTCCGCGATGAAACTACGACGCGCTGGGGATATCTGCCATTCAACGGAGGCCCACGGCAATGTCTTGGGAGTAAGTGAACCTCTGTCTGGCGCATCGCAACGTCAACCCTCCACCACGAGTTCTCGTGCTAACTTTGCTGTAGTGGATTTCGCGATGACCGAAGCAGCCTACACAGTGGTGCGACTCTTGCAGAGATTCCCTGTTCTCGAGAAACCAGACGACGAGGCTGAAGTGAAAACTGGAAAAGAACAACAGACGATGACTCTAGTATTGGCTATAACAAATGGCTGCAGGGTGCGATTCGCAAATTAGAAAGAGCACAGAGAAATACGAATTAAAACTGCAGCAAGCCGACCGGCTGATCCTCATTGCCCCAGCATACTCAGATGAGACCTAGAAGCATCCAGCCTGGCTTCTCCTCTATCCGTAAACCGCAGTGGCCCGGCTATCCCTCATCAGCTCATTGGCCTCGTTTCTCCGCAGTGTTGAGAGCATTTCTCTTTCTTGAAGCCACCGTGTAGCGATCACAGCAGGAGCTGCTCGCTCGTACCTCAGTAGGGCCGACACAATGGTCTTGTAAGCCATAGAACGATTGTCCTCGAATTTGCACATCTGAGAGTGGTTTGCAGAGATGCCGGATCTTTCTGTATTGTCAAGGATTGGTGCAGCAGATGCTTCGTCGACGACCTTGGGGAAGTCAGAACTTCAAGCAGAGGATAGTCAGTGGTGGACACTTACGTAGTCTCTTTTGAATTTCAGGTCTGTCTTTTCCTGCTCCCAAAAGAAATATATGCAGAAGTATTTCATGAGAGGTGCAAATTGATCGCTAGTATTCTGTAATGTTTCCGAGCCTTCTTCCAATGCGGCGAGGAGTTGATCGTTGGTGTCCCAAATCTTTGATGGCACCAGCGCATCTAACATGCTTTGGCCGATCATCGCTAGCTTCGCTTTACTGCTGCCATTGTGAGGAGTACCTAGGAACAGCACCGCATAGGTGGATACGAAGACCGAGTGGAGATGCTCGATATTCTTCGCAGTCCTGCTTGCAGAATAGGCAAGAGCCTGTAAAAGCGTGAGCCGTGAGGATGACTGTTGGGTTGCTTTCTTACCCGCTTGACAATGATGCCTCCCAGGGAATGACAGACGAAGATAATGGGCCTTTGCGATGCGCTTGCAAGCTTTTGTAGTCAGTTTCCAAACCGCTGTTATGATATTGCGGTCATTTACTCACTGCACGATCCGCCACCAGCTCTGCCACAAGAGTTTGAGCATGCTGCAAGACACGGTCGGAAGATGTACTTCCAAGGAGCGAGGTAACGTTGGCATTGTATCCGAAAGTTAGGATGCGTGCAGTCTTAAGTGCCTTCGGAAGCATTTGTTCATCTCCAAGCCAAAAGACTTTGGACTTCTCTGTCGTCCATGTCTCGAACGCATGCCCATTCAGTCCATGGACAGCGATGATACTTAAATACACCGTCAGCGGCCGCCTGCAGTCCCTGTCCTGATTACCTTACTCTACTGTCGGCTGATCTGCAGAATATATCTCGAAGACGCCATATTGTGAAGCCGGCATAGTTAACAGGCTGATAGTAACTGAAAAATATAATGAAGTGAAAGATGGATCTTGCTCAGATGAATTCAGGAGTGTGCAAGGCTAAGAAAGAAGGAAAGAATCTCCAAGTTGAATAAAATAGCCCAGGCAGCTGCGAGCTCAAGACGCCGCACAGCCCGGCCTACTTGTAGGCCAGACGGCCCGGCCATGAATTGGCCTACAGTCTCGTTTCAAGCATGGCGAAGCCTCCGTTGTGAAAATACCTCACCACGGAAATTATGAACAGAGGAAATCCTTTGTGAGCCAACAATGAGAGAGCAACGCGGGTTACGGGACGGTCGAGGGCACAGTATTGCTGTGGTGGATAGTCGGAAATCGTTTGTCGAGGCACTGGACTTGAAGCCCCATTAATAAGCGTCAGAAGCAGTAAGCTAGGCCGCTTAAGCCTAAGCCTTCAACCCTAACTAGCGCAAGGCCCCCAATGATCGTCTTCTACAGGGCCTTTGCACATTCGATTGCAAGACTGAACTTTGTACTGCACAAGCCGTCTAGTAACCAATTTCAAGTATTGATCGAAGGGCTCAACCACAGATCGCCGTTGAGCGATTCACTGTTTTAGAATTTCGCCGGTCTCTAGCTATCAGAAGCTTGGTATACAGGACTCGCCCGCGGTTCCGAGATTCACAACGTCAAGTCTAGAAGATGGAATTCACGATTGATTCCGCATCCATTGCCCCCAGAAGGGGAGAAGAAGTCCACTAATGTCCCATGGTGCGACGTATTGATGGTTGCATCTGCGGTTACTCTTCGTTATGGAAGTGCCCTTCCTCTTCGCTCACACTCCATCTCCTTCTAGAGGCCCTGACCTGCATGACTTACTCCAAAATCGCATATCACATCTACAGAGAGTCTCCATTGTGAGACGTAATAGATCGCTTGCTGGCGACTTTTCCTGTCTCTTGATCTTCCACAGACGTTTATAGCTAGCTTCCTAACACATGCGTCTTCGAGTCCAGTGGGTGGCCTTTAAAAGGGCCTTGCGTATCAACCGCAATCATCTAGTGAGTTCGGTATCTGACCAGTCAAGGCTGAGCGCCTCGATTCATGTGCAAGAGCTGTACAACCCATCTTTCCCAGGTAGCTGGCTATTTGTTCTCTGAAGCATGCAGTGCCATGGCAACTTGGCGTTGTGCTTGATAGCTTGCAAAAACCACTGTATCGTTGTCTATTCGGTACTACTATAGCATTCGTCCACGCGCCTGAACTACTGAAGTCGTGACCACTGCTTCCGATGTAGTGGAGCAGCGCTATATTTTCTACAATGGCCTACTCAGTGTTGGCTATAGTCTTCGCGGTTGGAGGACTGCAAAGTCTCCATAATCATCAGCGGCATTTCCGCGGAATTCCAACCTCTGATGCCCACCCTCTACTACCTCCCCATCCCATCCCCCCAACACACCTTCGCCGTCTTTACCGACTGCGCGCCATCGGCAACTCCACCCACAACACCCGAGCCTCATCCGGCAAGACCGTCTTCTCCAAAATGGCCGACTCTGGTGAGAAGCTGCGGCTCTCCGAAGACACCATCTTGCAAGAAGCGTGCAACCTTACCATCGCCGGTACCGACACCACCGTCGTCGCCCTCACCTACCTCGTCCAGGCCGTGCTACGGCACCCAAAAGTGCAGGCGAAGCTGCAAGTGGACTAGCAACCTGCTCTGCAGACTTGCTGAGTAAAGGACTCGACACTCTACTCTACCTCAACAGTATCATCGACGAGACCTTCCGCCTCTACATCCCCATCTCGCAAAGCCTCTCGCACACCGTCCCCGCCGGCGGCACCAACAACCTGCGCGGCTACAACCTCCCCCCAGGCACCACCGTCAGCACACAAGACTACACCTTCCACCACGATCCGGCCTCCTACCCGGACCCGCCGCGCTTCAACCCAGACCGCTGGCTCAACCCCACCAAAGCGATGAAAGATGCCTTCTTTGCCTGGAGCACCGGCTCTCGCGGCTGCATGGGGCACGCACATTGCCCGAGTGGAGCTCATGTACGCAACGTGCATGTTCTTCCGCGGGTGCGAAGATCGTGCAGACGACAATGAGATTCTTCGTCATTGCTCCGTATGGCGGCAAGTGTGAGATTACACTGAAATAGAGCCGAAGGTGAGTGGCATAGATGGTAAAACTGGTAGAGGAAGGGGCAACACACGACGTGATAACAATGAGATGATAACATATTTCATGCCTAACTAACTGCTTTGATTCTTCGCATTACTGCGCTGTCTTTCAGATTCGCCGCCATGGCCCCCGTTCTAAGTCTATCATTCTAAAGCTTTTTTTCACTATGCAAATTCCACAGCAGGACTGACCCCATAATCTGTTCTAGCTTCATTGCGGAACCATGCTGGACAAATGGAAAGCAAGCCAGGCGGTGTCTTGTTACGAAGTGCTAACGCCGAACACCTCTACCATCAGCAGGAACAAGCAAACCAAGGCGTCAACATAAATAAGATGGCCTCCTTTTTGCTCACTCGCTCCCAGAATCCTCCACACACTCTCTGCTCACACCACTGCCCCTACTTTTCGCCGAACTAGCACTTTCACTCCCTGATTCGCCCCTTGCAGTCCCAATAGGAGCCTTGCTCCCCGTCTCGGGAAACACTGGTTTCTCCTCCGCCTTCAGGGTCGAATCATTGGCCTTCAAGTCTGCAGCGGCCACCTTCTTCCTATCCTATTTCTCACCACCGTTCGGCTCCGTCTCCTCTCTTGCCCCTTTCTCAGCTTTATTCAATTGCTTTTTCTGCAGTTCCCCATCTCTCCATGCTCCTACTTCCAAGACAGCCTTTGACGGGTCTTTCTTCTGTGTTAGGAGGAAGCCTTGAATCTCCGCCGGTGAGAATACGGCTTCGGGGAGTGCGTCAGCAAATGCGGTAGCTAGTTCTTCGATACTGGATGCGACATTCACCGAGCTTGGCGAAAATGCTTGCAGCGTTGGTCCGAGGTTCTTTCCAAACACGTATCAGGCGTAGCCGAAGTGCCCTTTTAAGCTTTTGTTTAGCCGGAGTAGCTGTTTTCAGCTACTGTTAATATCGTACCCGGAAATCAGCTTATACTAGCTCTGGACAGAATTTAATTCCGCCTTCGATCTGCTGAAAGATTCCAGAAAAATGCTTTATTGCATGCAGTCTATATACCAGAGGACTTTCTGAGCTCGATTCTGACCCTCTGAGCTCGACTCTCACTCTATTAGACCAACCGTATCGTACTATCTTCTCTAATCCCGCTGACTCGCGAGTCTTGCTGTATGATTCCTCATCTCCTTAGATATCAAATTGGTGCATCTCTGACACGACTCTTTCTTTTCCATATGTCCAGATTACAGATGGCCGTGAACGAGAGCTGAGTTGCTCTCAAAGCGAGGAACTCATTACTTGGGCCGCGTTTCGCCGGGACGGCGAGATAGGCATCTGCACAGCGCTGCAGCTCCTTGAGTTGAGTATTGAAACGGGCAGGTACCTGAGCCGGAAACGCACGTTAGTTCTACATATGACATAGAGACGTCTACAACGACCATACTTACCACATCACATTTTCGATGCCGGGCACGGCAATCATGGCATCCTTTTGAGACGGCATGTGTTATTCCCTTCCTTGGTTTTCGATCTTCGAAGTAAGGGTTACATCTAAGTTGTCTGCCTTGATTAGTCGGGTGAAAAGGTATCGGGAGACTGAGCGGGGCTGACGGGTAATCTTTATAGAGCTGGGCACATCGCATACAGCAAGGACGCGGGTCGTCGCTCGTCGATAGAGGTAGGGCAGATAGAGATTCTGGCGACGGGGCTTGAGATCGCGTGGCGGTAGAAAATTCGTCATCACTAGAAAACTCAGTCCGTCCCTGACCGGTGCTGATTTGAGGGTAGAGAGAGAATCCCTGCATCTCGACTCGAGGATGTTAGTTACGATCTAAACCAAAAGAAGCTGGACTCTCCTCACCAAGACGACCGGCGAAGACTCTCGTTACGGTGATCTACAGACGTTATTCAATCGTAGACGCTGTTCGGTCTGATAATATCTATAAGTGATGCATGTCGTTTATTCTAGCGAACCGACGAGCCACTTCATAATCAATATCCATACTTTGTGTTTTTGTCTCGTGTCTGTTTTGAAGGACTTTCCCGGCGAGACATATGGCTTCGTTTATCTCGTTAGAAGTCGTGTAATCATTCTGTCTATCTTTCTGTCTTTGTGGCGGTTCGTTTCACGCAACCTCCTCTTTGTAGTCACGACCTTTATTCTAAGTGAGACTTTACATCAGAGCGATAAGCGTAAAGTCTTACTTTATATCTACAGGTATCTTTACCCTTCTCCGCGTACGCGGGGCTGAAGATAGTAGAACAATCAGGTGGGCTTACTCATTCCCGAGATCTTTCAACAGATCGAAGGCGGGATCAAATGCTATCGGACATCTCATTGCCATTCTAGTCTTAAATCACGACGATGTCAGACATTGAGTAAAAATAGACAGTGTAACGTAACCGTTCCTACCACTAAATCGCCGATCCCTGCCTTCGCAAAGAAAAGCAACCGTGGTTGAAGCTCGACAGGGACAGTTAAGATGAAGAGGTTATTTTCACTCGTTTCGGAGGCCGTCCAAGCTGATTCTCGGCTGTACCCACATCTCGCCGTCGAGCGTCCCATTCAGTATACCCCGGCCGCTTCGATGGAGCTCGGTCAAGCTTCCAGACCTCGTCGTGACTGAAATTATTTCGGTCATACTCATCGGTCGTGAAGAGGAGATATGTTCGCTGAGATTTAAGGGATATGCCGGACTTACTTACCAGCCAGGGCGCGATGAGCTTTCGGCGAGCCGGAGCCTGCTTGAGAGTCCATATCATCTCAGTTTCGGTCGCGGTCTTCTCATCAAGAGGTTCGTTCGATTTTTCCTCCATCTCGGTGTACTCTTTTCGCATCCTTCGTAATGATGCATACAGTAACGAATCCACTTCCGCCTGATCAAACAGATATCGCCCGTCTTTATCTTTAAGGAACAAAACATACGCCCAGTTATGTCGCACCCTGGCATAAGACCCATCGGGGTATAGTAGCCACTGATATTTTAGGCATTCTGTTGAGGACATTTTGTGCAACGAGGCCTTCTTCAACAGTATAAGAGCGGCGGCTTCAGTTTCGATTTCGGAGAACACAGGCTCGTCGACAAATGAACCATCCTGAGCATCTGACGTGACGTATTCCCAATTTTCACGGAGCCATTCGATTTGTGAGTCCTGTTGGATCTCGCCATTTTGTTGCGCGCGGTCCAATCGCATTTGATTGTGCTCCTGGTTTCGTCTGTTGAACCAGCCACTGTCCCCCACTTTGCCAGTTGTGCGTGCCAGATCCGCATAGTAGCCGCTGCGAATCTTTTTGAAGATGTGGTCTAGAGACCAGCCATAACCTTCGGAATCTCCATTCCGGTACTTCTCGTCGAGGTGCGCTTTGACCTTCGTAGCCAGCGCTGTAGCCCAAGCCGACACAGAAGAATCGAGCGCCAAGTCTAAATATTCGGGATGCGCCAGAGATCTGAGTTGTTCGTCGACCAAGACGGCCTCTTCCGTTTTACTCCAATGTCTCTTGTCTTGCCCATAACGCAGATCCTCACCATCTACGTCTCGTTTCGAGGCTTCGAGTCCGTCGTGAATCCATTGTCCAATATACTCAAGTGATTGAGCTCTGGCGACATTGGTATCGCCGCCGACAGCAGCAGCAGCCCTGGACGTCGACGTGGCTTGCTTCAGGAGCGGACCGACATGGTTTAGGAGTCGCGTATACGCGTGTTGCTGTATTTCAGCAGGGAGCGATTCCACCAAAGGTCTAACGCTTTGAAACGGAAGCTCCTCGGTGTTGTATTTCTCCCATGCCTCAAGCATGGACTCCCAGGCCTTAGTAGACAGACGCTGAGAGTGATCCCGATGCCTAAGCGACGTCATACCGGCCTTGAGAACTTTTGCCACTATCTTCTCCTGCTGCATCCTGCTTAACCGAATTTCGGTTTTTGCCAGAAATCTTTCTGCGAGAGAATGTTGTAGTAGCGTGTTCTTCGTTACTGATGAGTCCGTGATTAGTCCTCGAACTATTTGCTCAGCAGTTACGACGTCTTCCGGCGACAGTGGCCTTGCTCTGGCTGGATGCATTCTAAGGTGAAGTTGGCGAGCCTGGTGGTAAACGGCGTTCAAAGTTCGTCGCTTTCCAATAGCTTGGATCTTGGACTGCTGTCTGTCAGTGCCCGTCACAGTCATGGGATAGGAGGTGGAGAATCTACCTGAACCAGTTTGGCGACATGTATTTGTCGAACCTTAAAGGTGCCGACGAACTCTTCGCTCCAGGTATCACACAAGATTTTGACCTCTTTGGGGCTCCACCGGTTAAATTGCAGCGCCTGTGTGATCGGGAGGGCGTTATTGAAAGCTTCGACCCGCACCGTGGGTAAGTGTTGAGCCAAATCATCGTAGGCGCGACAGGCGGCCGCGAAAGCGACCGTGTCCTTCGAATTCCACGGAAATACACCTTCTGTCCGATGTAAATCAAACAGAACCACCAGCATTGTCTCAATAAAGCGGAGGATCACGGCATGAATGATGCCTGCATCGAAATATTTACCAGTATCTGCACAGATCATGATGTGGTTATTGCTGTACATCGTCCGAGCTTTTTTGTAGAAGGACGATGTTTTGTAGTCGTCATTGAGACAGTCACGCCAACAACGAAGATGGTTTATCTTGCGCTGTTTTGCACGTATCGACGAGCCGCCATATAATCCGTTGCTATTATTGACGGCCTGCCTAAGCTGAGCGAAGAATCGAAAAAGATATGCCACTCGTCGACTCTTGTCTCCACGACCGCCGAAATTGTTAGCGTCTTCACACTCTGCCATCGCCGCGAAAGCTTCCGACAAGGCTTCTGGGCCCCAATCGTCACCGCCGAAGGCCTCCTTAAAGCTAGGCAAAAAGGCGTCCTCACAGAGTTGGATGAAGTCGGCTCTTGTCTGCGAGGTCTTCGTGACGCCATCCAGCACTATTCGGGTGATAGGTGATACAACATACTTATGCGTCCATGTCTCATGACGGTATAGTGCTAATATGTTGGAGGCCACCTTTTTCAATCGTCGTCCCATTTTCTTCTGACGGCTAGAGGGATGTTGGCTCGACTTTTCCTTCGCTATGTCGTTGCATTCACAAAGGCGTCGAAGAGTCGCTGGCAGGCGATTCAACCGTTCTTTGACCACTCGTTCGTGTATCTGTCGAGCTGATTGCTTATTCGCGTTCTCGTTCGCTGCAGTTGCAGATGGGGCATCCTCAAGCTGAGTCGCGGCTTCGATGAACGCCTGATCTTCGCAATCTTCGACATCTTCGAGGCCTTCATCATCTTCAAGGTCTTCGCCATCTTCGAGGTATTCGCCATCTTCGAGGTATTCGCCATCTTCGAGGTATTCGCCATCTTCGAGGTCTTCGTCATTTTCGAGGTCTTCATCATCTTCGAGGTGTTCGCTATCTTTGAGGTCTTCGTCATCTTTGAGGTCTTCGTCATCTTCGAGGTCTTCGTCATCTTTGAGGTCTTCGCCATCTTCGAGGTTTTCGTCATCTTCGAGATCTTCGAGATCTTCGCTATCTTCGAGGTCTTCACCATCTTCGAGGTCTTTCATACCGCCGTAGTTGTCATCTTCTCGTACGCGGTTATGATCGGCCGCGCGGTTGATTGCAGCTTGCATAGTGGAGGAAGCAAGATTCCCTTTGTGCATATGATGATGGAAAGACTCAAAAATGCTTGTCAGTATGTTGTAAAGTTGTTAGTGCTCTCTGAAACAGCAAGGCTGGGGCGCTCGATATGTAAAAGACGTCTGGGCGAAAGAGGAGGAAAGTCGTGGACAAAATGGACAAAGAGATGGCAGGTAGAAGAACACACGATAGCCGATAAGGCTGCCGTGATGGTTGCCTGTTAGGCCTCTGAGATGCAAAGCTTTGTCGAACACATCGAGTGCACCTGCGCTATCTTGGATCTCCTAAATGCTATCTGGTCGACTTCAGCTAGGCACGACACGTCCTTCGAGTTTGAGAATTGAAAATGGATGCAGAGGCGCGTCATTGTATGACCAGCCGTTCGCCATCGTTGCCCTGCCCTTGGATATGGCCACCGTTGTCTTCGCCCGAAAAAGGGTGACTGCTTCGGGGAAACCACCCACGGCAGTGCGAAGAGGCAGAATACAGCAGCGTAAACATGCAATCGCCGCAGATGCGCCAATCCCAACGTAGTCCAGCGACACAAGAAGCAGTCAAGGAAGAAGATGTTCATAGGATAAACTGTGATCAACAGGAACGCTACCAGACTCGACTATTCCATCACAAGCGAGCTTATAAACAGGCCCTCAACAGCATCACGGATGGACTTTAGCTTTGGAAAGGCTGAAGGCTTTCGAGAGATACATTTTACGAGCACATACGAGAACGTCGCTACTTCTGGAAGAAGATACAGAGAGGAAGACCATTGCGAGGCCCGACCCGATGATTCGTCAACATTCCGAAGGCGACTGGCCTCTAGGCGTTTGCTTATTTCGTCCGTGTAGCCCAGTGCGGCGAGTCCTTGCGAGTCTTCGTTGGCGAGTCCTGTGCGTTAAGCGTAACCCACGATCGCCAGCATCGAGCCGCGACCCTCGCAGATCATCCCAGGCGAAGTAGAAGGCGAGAATGGCTTCGTCAAGAGCAGCGCGAACAGCTACTTCGTGAAAATCACCCAGGCTTGCCCATAGGCACGTGCCGCATGCCTTGACCTCGGCGACCTTGGCCTTCAGGCGCAGAGGAATCTGAAATTCGCAGTCAGCACGAGTGTAAAGTCTAGAGAATTGAGCAGCCGGGACTTACGGAGGAGCATGGTGTGCCATTTGCGACGCATTGAAAGCAACGAATTTGGCCACCTGCTCTACGAGCCCGATGACAGCATAGACCCCTTCCCAGCGTTGTTCGGTCAGCCTTGACCACAGCAGCCACCACAGATGCGGAATGTCAACTCACGGGTCCTGTCGGAGGCGTCGAATGCACTGCAGACAACATTGGGCAGGGCCTTCGCCGATAGACCGCATACGTTTGGTCTGAGAACCTGACGTTAACGGCAGGGTCGTTATGTTTGGATTCGTGTCGGGAGCTTAGAGTAAGTCGTCTGCAAGATCGATTGGTTGTGAATCTGGGTGAGATGGTGCCATGATCGACCAGGAAGGCCCAGAAGTCGATATATACCCCGAATAGGTGAGGCTGTAAGCAGTAGGCCAGCAACTTATTCAGCCGAGACACCAGTCAACTTTGCTTTGTTGGCCGTCTTACGCAACGGCCATCGCAGAGCAATTGGAAAGACAATTCTGAAGAAATATATCCAACAAAGCGCATACGAGGAGAGCTGTCTTCCATGACGAGAATGTGATACTGACACAGGGCGCACACTGTTGCGAGACCCTTTTGATGAAATAGACGATTGATTGATTGTGCGTAATGTGGTGAGAAGAGATTCTAAATAGTGAAGAACACGCCAAGCCTGGCAGGTTTGCTTGGTTTTCATTGTCACCATGGACAAGGCGCTGGTCCACCCCCTTCTACGCGGGGCTAGGCTGTTGTAGCTACCTCGTGGCCCACATCGGCTTTTTCGTTGCATTTCTACCGAATTCTCCTACGGGCTTTTTCCTACTGCTGTTTACTGACCTTCCTTTTTTCGCTTTCGCAGACTCGAGTCAGCGTGCGGCTGTGGCACCGTTACACAGCGTCAGCGAACCTGGCGAGCTTGACAGGCGCCACCGACCCCTTCGACATTGTTTGAGCTTATGTGCTCTGTCATGTCGTCGCATCTCAGCGATCACCACGTCCTCCTCGGGGTACACGCTACGAATCTGCAGAGTACCAAGTGCTCCGCGCCCCGCGACCTGTCGATTATGCCTCAGCAAGGAGCGAAACAAGGGACCGAAATAAGGAAGCCGACTGGCAGAGACGAGACGCGAGAGTGCTGCGCGGACATCAAGATGCTGCTGCCCTAACATGAGGCATTCTGCGAAGTAGTCACATCATTCACGGAAAGACATCAGTCCAGCATACAACCATCCAAGATGCCTTCGGGCCAGCCGAGCCGTGACGAGAAAGAAGACGTGCTCAGCAACTAGCCAAAGTCTATTCTAAGAACCAACATTGAAGGAAACTTTGCTGCCGTCGTCCTTCCCCGCCGCCATCATTCTCTGCCTCCGTCGTCCCCCTGTGGTCGTCACGAGCGGTGTCAATCATCCCAGTGTCTCCTCTACCTGCGTGATCGACTCAAAATACACTTTCTTACACTGCTCCTTCTCCTTCATCGCCTCGAAAAGTTCTTGAACCTTGAGTTGGACTTTTCCACCCGCTGATTTGTACCGGTTCAACGCGACTTCCTCATTTCTTCTTCGCAAGGATGTGTGAGGGCCGGCGTCGGGTGTGGGTGCTAGCAGCTTAAGTCACGCACAAATTAGTCTCCTTCTCCCTCTTTCGTTAGACCAGCCTGGTTGGCTTACCGTGACCCTGGTCGCCTCTGCTATGGCCGGTGCTATGGTCCGCTGCTCCAGTGGTATGCCTCCCGACTCTTCCACTTCTCTGTCTGCTCTGACCCACCGCTTGTTGTTTTGTCGATACAAGTTATACGCCGCGGTCCTCTGGGGAGACGCTAACTGCTCTATTTCCCTCAATCGATTTAGTCTGTTCTTATACACGGACGGATCCCTAAATCTCCAATCAGCATGCGGGACAGTCCAAGCACGGGGTTAAGGACAATACCTTGTAGTCTCTGTGTCGATTGACGTCGTCGACGTTTCCGACGATGCGGGGCTGCTGTTGTCGTCGCCGGTAGAGCCTCGAGATGATGACGTCAAGTCGGCCGTGTCGACGTCGTTTTTCGAAGAGGATTGCGCCCCACTAATGACGTGGGAGGTGGGAGCCAATAGGCGAGTGTTCAGCTGGTTCGATGGCAAGGGTGGCAAGGATGTCCCATCCATCAAATTGGGAGCCGTCGTCTCTGGGGTTGAACTGGGAAGAGTGGAAGCCGGCAAATTTGCGAAGTCCAGCAGTTCCGACGTCTGCTGAACTGGAGCTTGTCTTTCGGTTAGTAAGATCCGTCGTATTATATCTTTCTTGTGACCCTCTGGCTTGAGATCTTTCTGAATCAACAGAGAGTTCAATTCCGAGACCTTCAACTTGTCCAGCTCCATGTATCGACTGATCAAATCTCCGGTGTCTTTGGCAGCCGAGAGGCCCAGCTCATGGACAGTCGATCTCGCTACTAGCTCCGGCTTATTCCCCGACGTGTCGAGATGATGTGCGGCAAGGTATGCTCGAAGTTCTGGTGTCTGATTTCTTGAAAAATTCGTCATTCTGGCGGAGTGGATGTTGCGAGGTCAGGTAACTAGACTGTCAAGAAATTCTCCGCTGCACTTCGCCAGCGTGATGTATTTATTGACACTGATTACAGTCGTCAGCAGTTAGTCCCAATCATTCTTTACTCATACAGAGGTCGGGGGTAGCTTCGAGAAACCTATCTCGCAGAGACGGATGTGAAGCAGAGACCCGACCATAACGAAGTTCAACATGTCTTGAGTCAGGTGGTTTGTTTAAGTGGTTCTTGCTTTGATTGTTGATACTGGCCCTCAAACAACCTCGTCTTGATTGATGCATTGGCTTTTTGCAGATGGTTTTGTCTAGGTGATTCTTGCTCTGATTGTTGATACTGGCTCTTAAGCAGCCTTGTTTTTGGATGGAGACATTTTCAATTTCTCGACAAATCCATGATTGGTATCTCCTTGTCTTTTTGACTCAGTCGATCACCTTTCTCTGTGTGATGCACGGTCCTCACGCCGCCACCCTAGCGTTCAATTGACATAGCGATGACACGCCTACCTCTGCTGCACCGCACATATCTTTGGCTCTCGAACGTGGTCAGTTCGGTATTTTGCACACTTTCCGAAGTAAAAATGGAGTCACGTGCAGAATCGTCCACGATACGTAAAATCCAAAAGCAGAAAGAAAAGTGTCTGACGAAATTGAATAGCCTAGAGAAGAACAAGGCTATCCAATCCAATGCCGCTGAAAGAAACGAACTTCAGAGGAAAATACCCCACGCCACGAACGGGAGACCGTCAGACAACGATGATCTATCAAGCAGTACCCCGGCGGGATCACTCCCTATCATCACTTCGAGATCAGCGGTCCGAGGAAGTGACGAGGGACCGCAACACCACCCAACGTCTACCCCAGTGCCCGAAGACATCAACAATACCCACGTCCTTCCTTCATCTGTTGTTAGATCAACAGGCACGGCGATTCCTGTACAGTCTACTAACCCTCCATTCTTGCCGTCAATACACACCCATATCAATATCGAGATAGCTAATCCTGGTAACTCAAAAACCACGGCCGCGTCACCCTCGATGAACTCATCTCACTCTGATGGACATCATCGCCCTTGCCTCAGCGCCACCCTAAAAAGTCCGGGTCCAGCAAGGGTCGCCCAACCTGCACAGCCGGAAGGATCTGGTTCAGTGAACCGACGTCTCCGTGGAGTCAAGGTGGCCATAGCGAGCATCTGGCGTAGGTTCACTTCGAATTCTTTTAAGATGTTGGTCATGGTCGGACTGCTCGGCTTTATGCTGCATGTGACCCATTGGTCTTGCGACTATGTTTGGCTGTCGTCTTATCTTCCATCTTGCGACAGAGAACCTGCGGCTGATATGCTCCACGTCATTGCCATCACTACGGAAGATTGGATAAACGGAACCACATCGAACGAGCGGCTGACAACGGATACATCACTTGCACTACACTCCGCTCACACACGACTGGACTGCTGGTCTGAGCATGACGTAATCTGTTCTTTGCTGCCGACATTGTGGCACGTTCCCGCCGCTTTTCAAGAGAGATTGGTGGAGTTTATCGCCACGGCAAGCGTGGCCGAAAAGGACTGGGCGTCGTTTCGCCAAGCTCAGCTCTCTTCCTTGAACACAGTTTCTCAGGCGTTGCTCGCGTTGCATTCGGGTCTGAAAGAGATCGAAGGCGATGGCGGAAATGGCGGAGTGTCATGGCCCTGGCACACACGCGGTGAAGGAGCGGCAGACAGAACTGTGCCATGGACCAGTTCTGTGCAGACCCAGACCAGGCTGTCACAGATCAGTCTTCAATATCTTGACGTCCTCGATGGGCAGGTTCAAGACCATATTGCTCAAGCTCTTCGGCTGCTAGAAAGCTTCTCCGACATATCCAAATCCCTTGAGATCTTCATCCAAATCATTCGATTCGAGGACGACAATTTGACCGCCTCACTACCGCTGTCGCTTATGGAAAACATCATCAAGGTCTTAGTCTCAACGCTATCGGAGTATAATCTTGTCTACAACTTGAGAGAATTGGAGAGCTTTGTAAGGAAGCAGTGGACTGTGAATTCGCTCAGGAGTGGAAGGAAAGTGTTTATCATGTACCAAACGCTTGTCGGAGGTGTCTGTGCAGTCTTGGAAGCAGAGTTGACGACGTACTACGAGCTTCAGAAGGAAGTCACTGATACGATTGCCAGATTTCACAAGCCCGGCTTGTTAAGAGATTCTGATCTACTTCTTATCCAGATGGCAATCTTTCAAATCGGGGAGGCAAGCGTTGCCCTTGACAAGGCATATCAAGCTGGACTTGCAGAATGGGAAAGAGACAACCAAGGCACCAAGACAGCAGTCCCTGAAGTCTCGAACATTCAAGGGCCGCTAATCATTCATTACTGATGCGTTGTGGATTCAGGCCTCACGGGCTCGATGTAGGTCTTGGCATAGGGCTGGGCGGTGCGGCCTTGCGCACACAGGGTTGTCTTTTGTATCTAGTGGCCCTGCTTCATCTTCCTTCTTTAGATTTGTTGTCCTAGTTACATGAAACCTCTATGATTCGCTCTAGACTGGCATCCTGACGTGATAGAGTGGGCGTGTAGCAGCGCTGGTCGACGCCACGCTGGGAAATTCGCGATGCAGAAAATGGAAAAATTTCAATGCTCTGCCAACAAGCCACGACAACCGTGGCTGAGACTAATCTGATAATGTGATCACGAACTCGAAAGGATTTTAGCAATGAAGACAGTCAGTTCTTGCCCTAAAGGGCGTCAATAGAAGTTGAATTGCAGGCTCAGATGTTAGACATTCGTGCATAATCAAATACTTGGAAGATTCTGAAGTCAGCATCCCAAAGAACTATTCTCACAGCTGCCCCTAAATCTTCCGCCACTCCAGCTCCAGGTCCCAGCGCTCTCCATCGTAATAGCTATCAATCATTCTCTTCAGATTTCTGCACGTCTCGTAATCAACCTGTCTTGTTTCTTCGTACCCCTCAATCATGGTAAGCCAAGAGAGCTCTAGCTGCCCTACGATTTTGTTCTTGAAGCAGTCCATCAACCTCTTCATCAACTGAGATACGAAGTCGGCTGCTTCCAGAAGACGCTGCTTATCGCGTTCGATCTGCGACAGAGTACGCTCGGTAACACAATATCTTGAAGTGTATATCGCGGGCACCATACTTTCAAGCATGAGGTTGAAGGATCTAAGACACTGGTCGAAAGAGGAATGGCTCGAATAGAGAGAAGCGGGTGGAAGAAGAAGGTGGTGGTTCGTCGCTCTAGGCGGAAATGACCACGGCGAGCAGGTAGCTTCTGGTAATCGACTTGAGCACGGTGAGGAAGTGAGGGCGGGTCGAAGTGGAGATACCGACGAGAATCCAGGCTCGCTTCCACGGTCAGTCTCTCAACCAAGCAAGACAAATCATAGGACTCACCAGATGGATCCCTCAGGTTCTGGATCAATGCATGGTAAGGTAGTTGAGTCGGCGTCAAGACGGTCGGGAAGCAGGGCTGTGGGATATGAATTTGGACAAGTCGCGCCCACAAAGACGGGTGAAATGTGCGGCGAGTGGGCGTCTAAAGGGCGCTTCGACAACAGCGGCAGAGACTGCAAAGCCAGAGAAAACGGATTAGTAAGCTTTACATCCATTTCAGATGCCCGTTCGCTGTTTGTTGAAGGCCAGGTCGATATCTCCAGATCGCGGGATCGGCGATTTCCCTGATGAGCGGACGAGTGACGGTGGGAATTGTCTCCGCTATCGGCAATGGTAGACTGGTCACGGTTTGAGAGTCCAGCTGAGATGTCTGAGTCGTTTTGTTTCTTGGTAGACCGGGCGTTGACTGCTGTCTTCTCAAATTCTTCGATGGACCTACAACATTGCCGATAATACACGTCGTTCATGAATACGGATCTATTGTAGGGAAGGTCAGTAAGCTGGGGCTAAAAGGGTAAGTCAGGCATCGCCTACCTTTCGATGCCGTTGGCGACGGGACGCAAAGGCTTCTTCTCAGCTCGCTCGGCGCGAAGAATCTGCATAATGACATGAGGCATAGAACCAATAGGTGTGACATTATTGCAAGGGAGAAGATTGCGTAAGGATTGAATGTTTGATGTCCAGAGAGCGCTACAGCGTTCAACAAGATCATCGTAATCACTGGCGGTCGTCAAACCCATTTCCCACAGAGTGAGTCTCGCTGCGAGAGCCGGTTTAACCTCCCCATCCAGGCCGCGCTCTCGGAGCTCAATTGCTAGTTCCTCGGCGCTGAAGCCGCTGAGCCAGTCGGTACATGTGCCTAAAGATGCGGAAGTGATTGTCGACACACCTCGCGAATAGGAGTTAACGGAGGCAGAATTGAAGGGAGCTGTGGAGATTTGTGGCTGATAGCAATGGGAGGGGGAGATATTCGCACGCTGGTTTGCACCAGATGAAGCAGGCGAGACGTTAAGAGGACGAGCCATCTACGAGGGTCTGCTAGAGAATGAGATCAAAATCAAAGTCGACGGCGATGACGAGGAGAACAGTAAACGCTGAGACAAAAGGTCAGAAATCACGGAATCTATTACGCAGAAGAATGTGAACGAAGTTTCGGCCATATTTTTTACTACACAATGCTTCCAGGTCAGTCAAAGCAGGGGGACGCATTGTCGAGAAACATGTTTGAAAGGTTGCGCTGTCTGACCCTGCCGCTGTCTGACCCTGCCGACAGCGTTCTTTAGTTCTGGAAGAAGGACGGCCCGGTAGGGTGTACAGATGCGGCACACAGAACAAAACCTACGACCGCCTGATTTTGAGACATCTCTACCACAGCCTATTGGGGTAATATCTACAGCTATGGGGGCTATCCGGGGTATACTCTGGGATCAACCTCGCCGCCGCTACCGACCTCCTTAATGATGTCCTCGAGCTCTTGAAAGGGCTCGTGCTTAATAACCGACTTCATTTCCAGCTTCTCTGCGATCACCTCACGGGCATGCGTGAGGCATACACTTTCATAGGCATGACCTCATGGGCGTGCATCTGACGGGCGTATACCTGACGGGCGTGCATCTCATAGGCGTGCACCTCACGGGCATGCACCTTATAGGCATGCACTTCGCGGGAATGCATCTCATGGGTGTGCATCTCACGGGTGTGCATCTCATGGGCGTGCATCTCATGGGTGTGCATCTCATGGGCGTGCATCTCATGCGTGCGTCTCATAAGCGTGTACCTTATGAGTATGCATCTCATAGGCGTGCTAATAACAGCATGAGAAAAGGTACTTGCAAAGCCAGGAGCTAGTACTGATGAACTCTAAGTAATAAGCATGTCGGACATTCAGATAGCTTCAATATCAGTATCAAATGCAGAGTAATGGGCTGATAGTAGGTGAATGATTTACGGCCATGAATCCGGGCGATGCGGAGAAATTTTGATTTTGTCCTAAACCAACTTTTTGAAATAAGACAGGATCAAATACATCACCTCGACTGCACGGGAAACAGTGCGCGATCAGAAGCCTGAAGCGATGAGAAGTTTGAAATGGCCTCCGAGATTCAGGTCATTAAGCCGTAGACTTTTTCACTCGATCATTCCTCGCGATATGCAGCACTACCACCAAACTGTAGCACGCGTACTCTCTTACTCATTCCTTCTGCCCAAAGTTGTCATCCTGCTGAGCGCTGCGGTAGGAGAATGTAGATCTCTTACCAGCCCCGATAAGAAATTTCCTCTTAGGGCTTACACTGTTCGTCAACTCGTCCGGATCCGTGTCTCTCGCCCTCTTTTTGTGTACGAGTAGTACCCCATCCGCCGCATCTGCTGCATCCTTCGAGCTTGAAGGAGGAGGTCCTGCACTGGCGAGCTGATAGCGAGCCGCATCTGTGTCGCATAATTTCTTGCGGCCAAGGCTATCGGTGAGCCACGCTTCCTTCACAATTGGTTTATTCTCCTGTGGCAAAGTCAGTGGACCGCTGGCGTTCTCTCAATCACTCTTACCGGCAGTGAGCGGCTCTCAAATGCTTTCGAGGCCTGTTCGAGATCAAGGTTCCCACAGACAATGATGTGTGTCACTCTTTCATCCCAGACTGAAGTCCACAGCGCGCCATACTCGAGTGACTTTTCGATGTAGAGTCTACGCGACCCAATACCGTCATTCGGCACGAAGACTATCAAAAAATGAATAACTTCTATAACGACAGATGAGTCAACCTACAGAATACCTGATTTTCGAATATCCGGTTTGCTTGCGGCACTAAGATGATCTTCTTTCTGGTCCCTCGCTTCTTCGAAATCATCGGCGGCTTATCTGTCAACGGGGCGAGGCTGCCTAGCCTTGTGCTAGATGGTGGCATAGGCATGGCTGTGGCTGTGGCTGTGACTTGCAAAGATTGCTGGCGCCCAACGGTGACTATAGGTGAAGCACGAGACCTGCCAATATCCAGTTCGCCGTGGTGGGTGCTGCCAGCAACCGACTCACTCTGCAGTTCCTCCGCATAGCTGTTCGTCTCGTGCCCATGAATGTCGTGCCCGGGGATGTTGAAAATAGAGTGGAGTTCATTGAGATGACCGAGCACGATATCGTGTGTGGACTGCAGCTTCAGCTTGAGCTTGGCAAGGTTCCGGCCGTAGTCGGTATCTTCAGACTGATGTGGAATGTCACCTGGCGCAGGGGTGGGCCAGCGCACTGCCGTCCAAGCCCATGCGTAGTCAATCAGGCTTGGGATCAACTTCCGACAGCACTTGTCCAGTTCTTCGTTCTGTAGGCTTTCAAACTCGAACATGGGTTGCTCTTGCAAATAGACTGGCGACGGCGTAGTCTGAAGTTCCGATGGAGAGTTTTGCTTCGCTTGCCAGATGGTTGTGATGAGAACCGAGATCTCGCTGACAAGTTTGTGGATCTCTTGATAGTTGCAGTGAGCTGGCTGATGCTGAGCCCCAGTAGACATAATGTTAGACTTGAACCTATTCAGAACCTCACACGTGTCTACCCATGAAGAAGAGAGAGCCAGGTCTCCGATAATGCCAATCAAGAGGGTCCGGGGGTGACGTAGAGATGCCGAGCTCGCCATACTGTGACGATCGTGTGGGGAGAAAATGGCAACGTCAGATAAGATCGGCTTCGATACTTGCTGCAGGAAGTGCCACGTTTGTGATGGGTAATCATGACGGCCGGCAGGCATGTATATGATGTGTTGGATGCCTTCAAGCAGCTTCTTTAGGCTACCGCAGCTGGTCAGAAGTATCTCGAACCTGACTTTTGAGATATTGTAACAAGGGAAATCGTCTTAGCGAACCTTCTGGTCATCGCCGCCAGGATCGCCTCGACGGGACGAAAAGGTTCCACGGCATTGGCCGGGTGATGAAGATGCTTGAAGTAACATATCCGGTCGCCAGCTTCTCGCTTGACCTCAATTCATCACTAAGGCTGTTGTTGAACTCGCCACCTACCCCGAAGATGCGTAGTTCAATCCTAGTTGGGCGCCGAGCTCAGCGAAGAACAGCAGTACCGATAGTAGGCCCGCAATAGCGAGTAAATGAAGGCTAACGAAGCTCCTGAATGTTTTGACTTTGCCACGGAAGCAGCAACGAAAGGCCGCAACCTTGAGTACGTTATCTGCTGGCGCGCTTCCATCGTCGATAAATTGCGTGAATTCAAAGCCGTATCTTGAGCCAGCGACAACGGAAGATAATATTCAAGCGTCGGATATAGGCGGTCCGCAGGCATTGCTGAAACGAGTGCCACATGGAATCGTTTCGCCTGGCGCATAATCCACGTCTGAAGGAGGTAGGCTTCGTATGTCGTCAAGGCCGTGTGCTAAAGGGAGTCGATCAATCAATGGGTGTTTTTGTATTGAAGCAGAGAGGGAAACAGGACAGAACGCCAGTCAAGGAGAAGAGCTAACTTACTCGTAGTAACCACGGAGGATCATGTTTCTGATAATGTTCTAGGATGGTCATGCCGTATCCACGTAGTTCTTGTCAGCCACGGAAATAAATCATGTTTGTCATCGAGACCGAGAGCTTTGCGAAGCATTACTCCAGAATTGGCCGTAAGATGCACAGCTGCATGACATCCGGAGGGTTCTGAATCCATTGGAGGGCTTGAAATGACATGGAGCCGAATCGCTGTTGTCTTTTAACCACTGAGTCTTTGGGACGAGATCGACAGGCTTTGAAGTGGATTTGACAAATGGCATTGATGGAAAATGATCTTGATGATACGCGAGTGGATCGCCAGTAGAGACGTTCATGACCAGGGATTTTCGTAGTCGCTTGTTCCAGTGGGACTACCAGGATTGAGGTGTACAGTATGTCGCGGATTCTGTTACACCAGTCAGGCAATGTTATGGGCGTGGCTGTATACGCTGAGGCCAGAGGTGCAAGCAGCCCGCAGTAAGCGGACTCCGCAGCACGCGGCAAGGACGTGTACCGCGGAACTGCGGATGTTTGCAAGCATACCGGTATGGATGTAGACGGTCCCGAGGAATACAGAGCAGACTAATAGAACGTCACTCACGCCGCGGATGGAACCCTGTGCAGTGACCTTATGTAATGAATGCATGGAAAGTCGACGAAAGAACCCTTATTCGACTTGCCGACTACCACGGTAAACCCCTGACTCAGCGAAAATCCTTGCAGTCGAATCTTGCACGCGGCAGCGGACTCGAAGACCTCTCCAGTGGTTGGAAACGCTAGAAAAGCACGGTCAAAGGCACCGCGTTGGTGTGTAGGCACTGAAACCACTTGGCCGGTGGGGTGTTGGGTGATATGCGGTGGTGTGTTATGGTGGCCCTGAATGCATCTCTTCCGCCTGCTCGTACTTGCCCTGATCGCTCAGCACCATGGCCAGGTTGTTCATGCTCGTCAGTGTGTGAGGATGCTCCTTGCCCAACACCGTCTCCTGCAGCTTTAAGGCCTGACGCTGCATCTCTTCCGCCTGCTCGTACTTGCCCTGATCCCCCAGCACCGTGGCCAGATTGTTCATGCCCGCTAGTGTCTCGGGATGCTCCTTGCCCAACACTGTCTCTTGCAGCCCCAAGGTCTGACGCTGCATCTCTTCCGCCTGCTCGTACTTGACCTGATCCCTCAGCACCGGGGCCAGGTTGTTCATGCTCGTAAGTGTGTCGGGATGCTCCTTGCCCAACACCGT
>Ga0335072_10001587_pt1 | contig 36715 bp, 30 predicted proteins | sample Lox_Sample_21_FD_206725 | JGI IMG/M metagenome (GOLD analysis project Ga0335072, IMG submission 206725) | Soil microbial communities from Loxahatchee National Wildlife Refuge, Florida, United States - Lox_Sample_2.1 | ecosystem: Environmental > Terrestrial > Soil > Wetlands | place: USA... | reverse complement strand
AGGGCCACGTCCACGATCATCCCGTGTCGGCGCAGCCCGGCCGCGACGGCCCGGGCCAGCCGGTCACGGTCTTCCGCCACCAGCACCCTCATCGTCTTCTCCTCCCCGAGCCCGGTACCTGCGGTGACCAGGCCGGCGGTCGCCTCGCCTGGTCACCCTGGCTCCCAGCATGCCAGGTCGCGGGTTACAGCCAGGTCACAGCGCTAACCGTGCTGTTACCTCCCGGTCTGTATAACGGCTCGCAGCGGGCCGGCCGGGAAGACCCGGTTAGTCGGCCTCACCACTTGAGGAGTATCCGATGTTCTTTCTCACGTACCTGCGGCGGGAACTGCGCCGCAGGATGCGCCAGGCCGTTTTCATTGCGCTCGGCCTGGCGCTGGGGGTCGGGCTGGTGGTCACCGTGTCCGCCGCGTCGGCCGGGGTGAACAAGGCCCAGTCCAAAGTGCTCAGCGCGCTGTACGGGGTGGGCACCGACGTAACCGTGACTGGCGGAAATCCCGGCATGCCCACAGGTGCCGCGGCCCAGCCTCCCCCGGTGGCGATAGGGAAGACCTTCAGCAACATATCCCCGTCGTATGCGGCGGTCAGCGCGTCGAAGGTGACGCAGGTGGCGCGCTTGGGCGGCGTGAGTGCCGCCGCGGGGGTGCTCTCGCTCTCGGATTCGTCGATAACGTTCCGCGTCGGCGCCCCGGAGGTGAACAGCCTCACCATCGACGGGGTGGGTGCCGGGCGCCAGTCACCCGGCCCGCTGAGCGGCGCGACGCTCACCGCTGGCCACCCGTTCACCACCGCCGACTCGACCGCCGCCGTCGCGATCGTGGACTCCGGCTACGCGGCGTCCCACAGCCTGGAGCCCGGCTCGGCCGTCGCCATCGACAACGTCAGGTACACGGTCATCGGGATCGTCAGGCAGCCGCAGCAGGGCGGCACCCCGACAGACGCCTACATCCCGCTGGCGCGGGCCCAGGCGATCTCCACAACCGGATACGGCGCCCAGAAGAACGACGTGAACACGATCTACGTGTCCGCGGCCAGCGCCGCCGACGTCTCCGCGGTCAGCAAGGAGATCTCCGGGCTGCTGCCCGGCACCACCGTGACCACCGCCAGCAGCCTGGCCAGCGAGGTGACCGGGTCGCTGTCCACCGCGTCCAAGCTGGTCAACGACCTGGGCCGGTGGCTGTCGGTGCTGGTGCTGATCGCCGCGTTCGCCCTGGCCGCCCTGCTGACCATGGCCGCCGTCGCCCGCCGGGCGCGTGAGTTCGGCACGCTCAAGGCGATCGGCTGGCGGTCGCGGCGGATCATCGCCCAGGTACTCGGCGAGTCCCTGGCCCTGGGCATCGCCGGCGCCGCGGCAGGAGTCGGCCTCGGGCTCGCCGGCGCGGCGATCATCGCCGCGGCCGCGCCAACCCTGCCCGCGACGGTCCCTGAGAACACCGGCAACAGCGTCGCCCAGGTACAGCAGGCCAGGGCCGGGTCCTCGCTCAGCGGGACCACGACCCACGTGGTGTCCGTGCCGCTGCACCCGTCGGTCACGATCGGCGTGATCGTGCTGGCCGTGATCCTCGCCCTCGCCGGCGGGCTGCTGGCCGGCGCGCTCGGCAGCTGGCGGATCTCCCAGCTGCGGCCCGCCGACGCCCTGGCCCGCGTGGCCTGACCCCGCAGCCAACACGAGAGGCGAACAGGAGACAACCCGTGTACAAGCTGACCGGGGTTACCAAGCTCTACCCCAAGGGCCGCCGCGTCGTCCCGGCCGTCCGCGACCTGAACCTGACCATCGAAGACGGCGCGTGGCTGGCCGTGCAGGGCCGCACCGGGAGCGGCAAGTCCACCCTGCTGAACCTGCTCGGCGGCCTCGACCGGCCCACCGAGGGCAGCGTCGAGCTGGACGGCACCGACCTGCGCACGCTGCGCGAGGAACCGCTCACCCGGCTGCGCGCGACCTCGGTCGGGTTCGTGTTCCAGACCTTCAACCTGGTGCCCACCCTGTCGGCGGCCGAGAACGTCGAGGCCGCCCTCATCCCCCTCGGAATCGGCCACTCCGCGCGCCGCGAGCGGGTGGCCGCCGCGCTGGAGCAGGTCGGCCTGGCCGACCGGGCCGCCCACCTGCCCTCGGAGCTGTCCGGCGGCCAGCAGCAGCGCGTCGCGATCGCCCGAGCCCTGGTCAAGGACCCTGAGGTGCTGCTGGCCGACGAGCCCACCGGCAACCTGGACGAGGACACCCGCGACGACATCATCACCCTGCTGGAGGGGCTATGGCGCGACCGCGGCCTGACCGTGGTCCTGATCACCCACGACACCGCCGTCGCCCGCCGCGCGCAGCGGACCGGCGTCATGAACAAGGGCCGCCTCACCCTCGGCCAGGCCGCCGCCGGCGCGCGCGAGCAGGCCGGGCTCCTCCCCCGTCGCGGGGGCGGGGTCATGCCCGATCGGGAGGCAACTGCCAGGTATCACTCACCTGGCTGTTACCGGCCGGGCGGTACAACGGGACCTGCCGTGAAGCCGGGGAAGACGACGCGGAAGGACGGGCGCTGATGTTCTTTGCCACCTACCTGCGGCGGGAGCTGGGCCGCCGGGGTCGCCAGGCCGTCTTCGTCGCGCTCGGACTGGCACTCGGGGTCGGGCTGGTGGTCACGGTGACCGCCGCCTCCACCGGCGTGAGAAGGGCGGAGTCTCAGGTGCTCGGCGCGCTGGACGGCATCGGCACCGACGTGACCGTGACCGGCGTGACGACCGTGACTGGCAAGCCGCCGGCACCGGGCAGCGTGCCGGCCGGAACCTCCACCGGCCTCGGCGAGGGCGCTGACGGCCCGGAGGAATGCTTCGTCGACGAGGGCTGCACGAGCCTCAACGGCAAGACCATCTCGCTCGTCGGCTCGCCGTACTCGCCGATCAGCGCGTCGCAGCTGGCCGACGTGGCGGGACTGCATGCCGTGACGGGCGCGGTCGGCGGGCTCATGCTCAACGACCAGACGGCCAGCTTCCCGAAGGTCCCGGCCCACAGCCTCGCCCTGCTAGACAACGTCTACCTGGAGGGCGTGGACACCACCCATGCCTCCGCCGGCCCGCTGAGCACCGCCAGGGTCGTCTCCGGCCACGAGCTCACCGCCGCCGACCGGAACTCCGCGGTCGCCGTCCTGGATTCGTCGTTCGCGGCGTCGAACAACCTGGAGGTCGGATCGAGCCTCACCATCGGCACCGCCAGCTTCACCGTGGCCGGTCTCGTCACCCAGCCGGGTGTCAGCAACCCGGTCGATATCTACATCCCCCTCGGTCAGGCTCAGGCCCTCTCGACCCAGAAGGGAGGAAGCCTGCGGGGCGAGGTGAATACCATCTACGTGACCGCGGCCAGCGCCGCTGATATCTCCGCGGTCCGCGCCGAGATCGCTAAGGTGCTGCCTGACACGCAGGGCGAGGCCTCCCGGACGGCTCGTCCGGGAGGCCGACGGCCCTTGGGTGGGCGCGGGGCTAGGACGGCAGGGGCGTCCTCCTCGTGCTGCCCCAGGCCCGGTCACCCAGCAGGGCCAGGCCGGCGGGAACCAGGACTCCCCGTACCACGGTCGCGTCGATGAGGACCGCGGCGGCGGTTCCGAAGCCGAGGATCTTCAGGTCGATGAGCGGGATGGACACGAAGATCGAAAAGACCGCCACCATGATCAGTGCCGCGCTCGTCACCACGCCGGCGCTGGAAGCGATGCCCTTGACGACCGCGTCCTCGGCCGACCAGCCCCGCACCCACAGCTCGCGGATCCGGCTGAGGATGAACACGTGGTAGTCCATGCTGATCCCGAACAGGAACACGAACATCAGCAGCGGTACGTACCAGATGATCCCGCCGAACGACGTGTAGCCCAGCGGTCCCTGCAGTCGCCCATCCTGGAAGACGAGCGTGACCAGCCCGTAAGCCGCGCCGACCGACAGCAGGTTCAGGGCGATCGACGTCAGGGAGACCGCGATCGACCGGAACGCCACCAGGAGCAGCACGAGGGCGAGCACGCCGACGAAGGCGAACACGAAGGGCAGGCTGGAGTCCAGCTGGTGGAGGCTGTCGAAGTACCCGGGCGCTCCCCCGCCGACCGCGTAGCTGATCCCAGGCACCTTCCCCAGCGTGGCGGGCAGCACCTGGTCCCGGAGCGCCGCTAGCGCGTGGGCCGATGCGGTGTCCGTTCCGTTGCCCGCCAGCGTCACCCCGACGACGAGCGCGTGCCCCGGCCCGATCAGGTCGGTCGTCACCGGCCCGTGCAACGGCCCGCCTGGACCTCCGGCAGCGACCTGGGCGCGCAGCGCGTCGACCGCCGCCGCCACCTTGGGGCCGGTGAGGCCCTGGCCAGTGACGACAATCTCGGCCGGGTCCGGGGCCTGCGGGAACGCCCGCTGGATCGTGTTCATCGTCTGCACCGCGGCCGAGTTGGGCGCGTTGATGGCAGGCTCTCCCAGGTGCATGCCCAGCGCCGGGGCGGCCAGCGCGAGCAGCGCGATGACAGCGACGCCACCCCAGGCCAGGGGCCTGGCCACGACCTGCCGGGCCAGTGCGGCCCAGAACCGGGACGGGCGGGCGGCGGAGCGCCTGCGGCCGAGGAACGGGATCCGGCCGGCGTCGGCCTTCGGGCCCAGCCAGGCCAGCAGCGCGGGCAGCACGGTCAGCGAGCCGATCACCGCGATGCCGACCGCGCTGATCGCGCCGAGCGCCATGCCGATGGGCACGCTGATGCCCACGATGAACAGGCCGGCCATGGCGGTCATGACGGTCAGGCCGGACACCAGGATCGTCCGCCCGGACGTGCGGGCGGCGATGCGAAGTGCCTCCGCGAATGACCTTCCCGCGGCCCGCTCTTCCCGTTCACGGCGCAGGTAGAACAGCGAGTAGTCCACGCCGACCGCCATCCCGACGATGACCATGACCTCGAAGGATGCCTGGCCAACCGGCACCAGGTGGCTAATCATGGTCAGGACGCCGATGGCGGCGGTCAGGGCGGTCACCGCCAGCAGGACGGGGATGCCCGCCGCGACCAGCGCGCCGAACACGATCAGCAGCAGGATCAGCGTGATGACCGCCGAGATTTCCTCCGAGCTGCCGAAGTTCAGCGAGGAGGCCGCCGCGATGCTCGCGTCTCCCGACTCGGCGATCCGCAGGCTGGGGTAGCGGGCCTGCACGGCCGCGACCGCGCGCTGGTCGGCGGCCACTGCCTGGTTCGAGTTCGTGACGGTGCCGGGGATGGTGAACGTGACCAGCGCGCTGCGGCCGTCGGCCGACACCAGTGACTTCCCGGCGGCGCCAGCCGCCAGCGGCGACTGGATGGCCTGCACGGAGCCGGGCATGGCGGCAAGTGCCGCCGCCACCTCGCCCGCCGCTTGGCGCATCGCCTGGTCACTGGCGAAGGTGGCACCGGGAGCCTTCGCCTGGATCAGCACAAGCTCGGACTGCGCGCTGAGCTGCTTAGGCGCGACCTGGTTGAGGATTCGCTCGGCCTGCCCGGCCTGCCCGGCGTCGTAGCCGTACAAGTTGCGCGACCCGAGGGCCTGGCCCCCGGCAAAGACGGCGATGACCAGGATCAGCCAGCCGAAGACGACGGCCTTACGGTGCCGGGCGCTCCAGCTGCCGACCCGCTCGGTGAACGGGGGCCGGGGCTTCCTCCGGCCGGGGGCATGGTTCCGGCCAGGCGGGTCGCCTGGCAGCTGGGTTTCAGGGAATACTGAACTCTGCGGTTGTCGCATTGGACTGCCTTCTGTCTTGGCAAAGGGTGGATGGCCTGGTGCCGATGGCCGCTGGAGGTCCTCGCCCGTGAGGGACCAGCTCGCGGGCGAGGACACTTATCTACATCTGGTGCGGGGTACCCGACAGTGGGCCGGGCCGGAGCAGCACCTCCTTCGCCTGGCGGAGTGGGTCTTCCTGGGCGCCGAGCAGCCCGCGAGCGATGGCCGCGTGCAGCCGAGCGGCTGCGACCACGACGTAGTTGAAGAGCAGGAAGAGGACCAGGCAGGCCAGGGCGACGATGATCGCCTTCGGTAGCGTGTCCACGTACACGCCCCACGCGCCCTGGCCATGCGGGCCGGAGGGGAAGTAGCCGAGCTGAACGCCGTGCGCCGAGCTGACGCCGCGGCTACTGACGCCGACCGTCCAGGTCTGGCTCGGGTAGTGGTACCAGGCGGGCAGGGTAATCCCGGCGAGCAGCACGAGCCACAGGGACAAGACCGTGGTGTCGAAGGCTAGCAGCGGCGCGAACAGTGCGACGAGGTAGGCCAGGTCGCGCCAGATCGCCGGGTCCTGCCACTGGGTGGCCAGCCGCCCCAGCAGGCCCGGCCTGGCCGTCTTACGGTAGCCGCCGTTGACCGGCTCGGGCGACATGTCCTGCAGTCGCCAGCGCTCCGCCGTCGCGCAGCCCCTGACCACGGCCGCGGCGGCGATGAGCAGGGGCAGCCCGGCCAGGGTGAAGCTAAGCGCCCCGGCGGTCAGCACCGCCGTCAGGGTGACGGAGAACAGGACGGCCCCGGTGAACAGGTAGGCAAGCAAGTACCAGGCACTGGCCCAGGGGGCGGGCGAGAACAACAGCCGGAACGGGGCACGGCGCAAGCTGAGCATGCTCATGGCTCATCCCACGTCTCGCATGAGCTGCTCGACGGCCTGGACATGCTCGGTGAGCTTGGCCATCTCGGCGCGCAGCTCGGCCAGGTTGGCCACGGCCTCCTCGGCTAGCTTGCGGTAGGAGGCCATCGCGACCGCGTCCGCCCGGTGCCGCTGCAGCCGGTAGTAGTTCCCTACGATCACCGCGACCGCAGCGCAGATCGGCACGAAGATCGACAGGAGAGTCCATGTCGGGGTGAAGTTGGTGCCGGCCGACGCCAGCACTCCAGCCAGGGGGGTGGTGTTCATGTGGTGCCCTCCTCCAGGGCGGCGCCCTCCTGCGGGGCACTATCTCGGGCGAGCGCGTTGAGGACCGTCTCCGGCGTGACGCGCAGGTCAAAGGGGACCAGTTCGAAGTACTTCATGGCCTTGCCGTCATCAGACAGCTCCAGTTGCCCCATCACCAGGCCCGCCTTCTCCAGCCGGTCCAGGTGCATGTAGAGCAGTGGCCGGGACATGCCCAGCCGGCGCGCCAGCTCGCTGACGTGCACACGGCCGCCCGCAAGCTCCGCGATGACGCCCAGCCGCAGCGGATGCGCGATCGCGGTGAGCAGGCCCATAAGTTCCGCACTGGTCAAGTTCTCATTCATTCGCTTTCACCTGTCAGATGAACCTTACAGGTGACAGGGCAAGAGGTCAATGCGGAGATGAGGCCTGCGGCTCCGAAGCACCCAGCGATGCCGCGATTCTTGCGCTTTAATGTGCGCATGGCTGCGAGCATCAGCGCGCGAACGATTGAGCGCGCGGCCGGCGCGGGCGCCTTCGAGGCGGGCCGGTCCCTTCGCGACGCTGGGCTTGTCGCCTGGCTTGAGCCGACGGACCGCGGGGCGGCCGGGCTCGTTACCGACGCCGGCCGGGTGCGTGACGTGTGGGTGGGCCTCCGGCAGGAGTTCCTGGTCGGCGAGTGCGACTGCGACGCGGCCGACCCGCGGGCCACCTCGGACGACTACCTCGAGGCCGCCGCCCACGGGACCGCGGACAAGCCCGAATTGTGCGCGCACGCGGTGGCCGTGGCCCTGTGCGCGATCGCCGCCGAACTGCCCTGGTCCCCCGCACCGCTCAGTCACCGGCCGCGCTACCTTCGGCCCCGCCGCCAGATCGGCACGCCGCAGCCGCCGCTCGACATCACCACCGTGTTCCCGGAGCTGGGCGGACTCGCGAAGACCGCGTTCCGGCTGCACCCCAGGCCCGGGCAGCCCGCCATGCAAGACAGCTCACTGGGCGGGCCGCTGCTGTGGCCCGCGGACCAGCCGTGGCCGTTGTGCAGCACGGCGCATGAAGGCTTCGGCGAGGCCCCCGTGCCGCCGGCCCCCGCCAGTCCCCTGGTGAGCGTCCTGCAAATCTATGCCCACGACGTTCCTGACCTGCCGTTTCCTGGCGGCACCGACCTGCTGCAGGTCCTGTGGTGCCCGAACGAGCACGGCCTGCCCTGGTGCGGACCACGGCCAGAGGTGTTCTGGCGGCACGCCGCTGATGTCACCAGCGTGCTGCGGAACCCGCCCCGGCCCGTGTTCGGCGATGAGCTCAGCGCCCGGGACTATGACCCGGTGCCGTGCCTGCTGCACCCTGAGCCGGTCACCGAGTACCCGGACACCGAGGACCTGCCGGCCGGCCTGTGCGAGCGGGTCGAGAAGTGGGACCAGAGCGAGGACGATGATGCCCCGCAGCTGTACTGGTCGGCGCTGTCGACCGCGCCAGGCACCAAGGCGGTCGGCTACCCTCGCTGGGTCCAGGGACCGCGGCCACCTGAGTGCGGGCACTGCGGCCAGGTCATGACGCACCTGGTCACGCTGGCCAGTGAGGAGACCGCCGGCCACGACCGCTGGCAGCCCGATGATGGCCTGCCGCAGGAGTTCCCCCGTAACTTCGCTCCGCACGGCATCAAGATCGGGGACGTCGGCAGCATGTACCTCTTCACCTGCACCACGTGCCCCGACCGGCCGCTGGGCGTCAGCACCCAGTTCACCTGACCTGACCGCGCGGGCGATCAGCGGAGCGGGGCGCCCGGCCGCCTGGGCCGGGCGCCCCGCTCGTGCCCGCTATCCGGCTACCGTGACGGTGACTCCGTTCTCCCGGGTGGCGGTGCCCATGGTCGCGGTCGCGTGGACGACCGCGCTCGCGTTCGGCGCGTCAGCGGGCGGCGTCACCGAGAACCTCGCGGTCACCGGCTGGCCGGGCGCGACATCGCCGAAGGTCACCGGGCCTTCCGGCCGCGCCGCCCAGCCTTGCGGCAGCTGCAGGGCCAGCCCCACTCCGGGCAGCACCTGGTTCCCGCCGGCGCTCAGCGTCACCGTGACCGTCGCCGCCTGGCCGGCCGTCACCGTCGACGGGGCGCTCACGCTCACCTGCCGGTCACCCGGCGTCGCGGTGACGCTGAACGCGCCGCGCAGCGGCAGGCTGGCCAGCGCCGAGGAGTCACCCACGTAGACGCGGTAGGTGCCCGGGGTCTGGGTCCAGCCGTTAGCGCCGTCGCTCCACCAGGACAGCTGGGCGGGCGTGACGGTGAACGAGACCCGCGCCGACCGGCCCGGGCTCAGGGTCACCCGGTCGAAGCCCTCCAGCTGGCGGGGCGGTTCCCCGGTCGACGACGGGTCGCCGATGTACAGCTGGGCGACCTCGCTGCCGGCCCGCGAGCCGGTGTTGGTGACGGTGGCGGTCACCCGCACGTCGGCGGTGCCGGTCGTCACGGGGTTGTCGACCCGCAGGTCGCTGAACCGGAAGCTGGTGTAGGACAGGCCATAACCGAACGGGAACAGCGGTGCCTCGTCCTTGGCCTCATACCACCGGTAGCCCACGTCGACGCCCTCGGAGTACTGGACCTGCGAGCCGTTGCCGGGGAACTCGGCGGTCGTCGAGGCGGGCACCTGGCTGAGCGAGACCGGGAACGTCACCGGCAGGTGGCCGCCCGGGTCGCTGTGGCCGAACAGCACGCTGGCCAGGGCCGTGCCACTGACCTGGCCCGGGTACCAGGCGTCCACTACGCCCGCCACCCTGGGCAGCCAGGGCATCGCGACCGGGGCACCCGCGTTGACCACGACGACCGTGCGCGGGTTGGCCGCCGCGACCGCCTCGATCAGCTCATTCTGGGCCGAGGGCAGGTCCAGGCTTGGCCGGTCGGTCGCCTCCGACTCGGTGTCGTCGGACACGACGACGACCGCGGTCCGCGCGCTCTTGGCCGCCGCGACCGCGGCGGCGATCCCCGGCGCGAGGTCAGCCGGGGTGGCCCACAGCAGCTGGGAGGAGTCCCCGCTGATCGTCAGCGTGTACTGCTGCCCGGCCACCAGGCTGATCGCGGCCGAGTAGGTGTGCACCGGCGGGGTGCTTGGGTCATCGATCAGCTGAGTGCCGTTGACGGACAGGTATGTGGAGGTGTAGCAGCCACATGGGTTCGTTATGGCCAGAACGTACGTTCCCGTCTGCGGTGCTGTCAGCGTGCCCGTGTAGCTCCCGCCGAAGGGCGTGCCGGCCGAGGGGTAGGCGGGCGACAGGTCACTGGCCGGGATCGCCGGGAGCGCTGTGTCCTGCGGCAGGCCCTGGGCGTAGCTGACGTGAGAGTCGGCCGCCTGGATCCCGGCGAGCGGCGTCACGGTCGACGAGGGAAGCACGTAGGCGCTGCCGCCGCCGGCGTAGGTGGGCGAGGCGGAAGCGGCCGTTCCGATGACGGCCAGCGAGTCGTTCCCGCTCAGCGGCAGCGCGCGGCCGGTGTTCTTCAGTAGCGTCGTGGCGTCTTCCGCCACCTGCGTCGCCACGTTCACGTGCGCCGGGGTCGTCACGGTGTCGCTCGGCGACCCAGTCCTTGGCTGGCTGAACAGCTGGTACTTGAACATCTCGCCGAGCACGTTGGAGACCATCGTGTTCAGCACGCTCACCGGGATCGTGCCGTTGCTGACCTCGGCCTGCAGGGCCGTGCCGTAGTTCGTGTTGAACGGCTGCTCCTGGTCCGTCCCGTCGAGGGCGCCGTCGGTGCCGTGCAGCGCGCCGTAGTCGGACATCACGAAGCCCTGGAAGTCCCACTCATCGCGCAGCACGGTCTCTTCCGTGTACGGGTCGTTGCAGGCGGGGTCGCCGTTGATGTAGGAGTACGCGCACATGACCGACGCGGCGTCCGCCTTGGTGACGGCGTCGTAGAACGACGGCATGTAGATCTCCTGCAGCGCCCGGTTGTCGATGATGACGTTGTCGGCCGGGGTGTTGCGGTAGGTCTCCTGGTTGTAGGCATCGTAGTGCTTGACCTGGTCCTCGACGCCCTGGGCCTGGATGCCGTCGATCTCGGGCACGTCCAGGCTCCCGTTGAGGTAGGGGTCCTCAGACAGCGCCTCGAACGAGCGGCCCCAGCGGGGGTCACGGTCGATGTTCACGGTCGGGCCGAGGTTCGCGCTCGCGCCCTTGCCGGCCTCCTCCGCGCCGATCACCGTGCCGTACTGCTGGGCCAGCGAGGGATCCCAGGTGGCCGCGAGGGCAACACCCGCGGGGAGCTGGGTGACGCCGGTCATGCCGTCGGCGACCCCGGCCGGGCCGTCCTCAAGCCCCACCGCCGGGATGCACAGCGACGCGATCGCCGGGGTGTAGAACACGTACGGGTTGGACGTCCCATGGCCTTCGACCATGCTGATCTTGTCGGCCAGCGTCATCTGGCCGAGGAGCTGGGCGACCCGCTGGCTGACGGGCGCCTTCGAGGTAACCCAGGGGCAGGTCGCAGCCGTGCCGTCTGTGCGCGCGGCGGTCGCGCTTGATGGGGCCGCCGCGACCAGTGCACCGAGCGCCGCTATGGCCGCGACGCCGCCGGCGAGCAGCCGCCACCGGCTCGTGCCCGGCCACCGGCGTCCTGGACGGGAACCTCGGATGTCTCGGTCAGGGTCACTTCCGGGCATTGATCCACCTCCGGAGTTGTTGGCCGTGCCATTGCCGCCCCCCGGCCTCATCAGTGAGCTAGACCCTCAATGAGGTACTCCACGCGGTACGCTACACCGCGAAAACGATCATTCAAGTAATCCGGGGAAACTTTACGCAATGGCCAATTAGCAGTAAATGCACTGATCAGGCCACCTCACGCGCGGTGCGGCCTGTCACTTCTGTAAAGCTGGTCGCATGGTATCCCTGAGGCATCAGGAAATGGCTCGGAACTCGCCGTCGGCCTCGTCGCTATATCGGTTAAGCAACCGGGCGCGGGTCGGCCGGCCGGGCCGCGACCGGGCCAGTGCTGCCGCGGGCCCGCAGGCCCTCGGCCGGCTCCTTGGCATGCTGTGGCTGCTGCCCGTCCACCATCTCCCGTAGCATCCGGGCGGCCACCGCCCCGATGCCCACGATGTCGCGGCCCACCGCGGTGATCGCCGGGTGAGTCAGCTCGCACAGGGCGGAGTCGTCCCAGGAGACGATCGACAGGTCGCCGGGAACGCGGGCGCCCAGCCGCTGCGCCGTGCTCAGCCCCGCCATCGCCATCACGTCGTTGTCGTAGAGGATCGCCGTCGGCGGGCGGGCATCCGCGAGCAGGTCCCTGGTCGCCTCCGCGCCGTGCTCGGCGGTGTAGTCGGCCTCCACCTGGAGCGCCTCCAGGCCAGCCAGGGCGGCCACCTCAGCGAACGCCGCGGCGCGCAGCGTCGTGTGCGAGTACCTGGTCAGGCCGCCGACGCGCGCGATCCGCTGATGGCCGAGCCCGGCCAGATGGCCGACGACGACCTCCACGACCGAGCGCACGTCCTGCCAGACGGCGGGCAGCGTCCCCGACCCGCCGGGCGGGCCGATCACCACCGCCGGCATGCGCAGCCGTTCAAGGACCGGGATCCGCCGGTCATCGCGCTGCAGGTCCACGACGAACACGCCGTCCACGTGCCGCTGTGCCCACCACTGCTCGTAGAGGGCGATCTCGTCCTCGGTGTCCTCGGCCATGCTGAAGGCGAGCGTCACGTGGTGCTCCGTCAGGTCCGCCTGGATCCCCGACAGGAGCTGCATGAAGAACGGCTCGATGCTGAGCAGCCGGGCCGGCCGGTCGATGATCAGGCCGAACGCGCCGACCCTGCCCGCGGTCAGCGCCCGGGCCGCGCTGTTGGGCTGAAAGCCGACTTCCTGGGCGATGGCGAGGATCCGTTCCCGGGTCGCGGCCGATACTCCGGGCTGGCCATTGAGGGCGAAGGACACCGCCGCCTTCGTCACGCCAGCACGCGCCGCGATGTCGGCCATGGTCGGGCGTCTCATCCAGTTCCCCTTCGCGCCAGGCGCGGCTGTCACCCAGGCGACTATCGCTCCAGGATAACCGCAGGACCACGCCGGCCTGGGCCATGGCGGCCCGGGCGCCGGCAGCTGCGGTGCGAGCTTTCCCTCCGGCCGAGCCGCACTCGCGTGACTACGCGACGCAATGCCCCTTGACGCCGGGACTCGGGGGCTGCTACTCATACTCAAGTCCAAATAAGAAACGCATAGTCCGTATATGGACCATCATGGAGGAGGCAGCCATGGACAAGGCCGTCATCGGGCGCCTGGGCCGGTTCCGGGGGGAAAGCGATGGCTGATCGGACTACCACGACGACCGGCGGGGACGAGAGCGTCCTCGAAGGCTTCGGCTACAAGCCGCAGCTGAAGCGGACCCTCAAGCCGTGGGCGGTATTCGGCATCGCCTTTTCGTTCATGTCGATCACCACGAGCGTGTACACGTCCTATGGGTACGGGCTCGGCCACTTCGGCCCGGCGAGCGTCCTGCTGTGGCCGGCCGTCCTGATCGGCCAGCTGCTCGTGGCGCTGATCATCGCTGAGCTCGGCTCCCGGATCCCGCTGGCCGGCTACTCCTACCAGTGGGGCGCCCGCCTGGTCAACACCGGCTACGGCTGGCTGATCGCCGTCTTCGCCCTGGCCTACCTGCTGGCCTCGGCCGCCACCATCACCTACGTCCTGGTCGCCCCGTTCATCGCGGCCATGCTGGGCTGGGACGCGAGCAACCTCGATCTCCTCCTGATCGCCTTCTGCGCCCTGGCGCTGACCGCCGTGATCAACATTGTCGGTGTCCGGCTATTCGCCCGGATCAACAGTGTCGCCGTGGCCTGCGAGATCGTGGCCGCGCTGGTGATCGCGGTCGTGGTCGCCGTCGCCTACTTCGTCAAGCCGGACCATCCTGTCTCGTTCCTGGCCAATACCGGAGGCGTCCACGGTTCGGCCGTGTGGGCCGGCATCATGGGCGCGATGGTCATGGGCCTGTTCTCCCTCACCGGGTTCGAGTCCGCCGCGGACATCTCCGAGGAGGCGGTGGGCGCCACTGGAAGCGTCCCGCGCGCCGTGATCTACTCGCTGATCGGCTCGGGCGTGGTCGGGTTCATCTCCCTGTTGTGCTTTGCGCTGGCAACCCCCGACATCTCCACGATCGCGAGCTCGTCCTCCCCCGTCGTCGCGATCATCGCCCACTGGCTCGGCGGCACGGCTAGCCGGGTGCTGATTGTCTTCCCGCTGGTCGCGGTGGCGGGAACTGCCCTCGCGGTCGTCGCCGTCCAGGGCCGCCTGCTGTTCGCCCTGGCCCGGGACAATGTGGCCCCCGCCTCCGGGCTGCTGCGCCGGGTCAACCAGGCCAAGACGCCGGGCCCGGCCATCATCGTCGGGACGCTGCTGTCCGCCGCGCTCCTGGTGTACGCCTACTTCCAGGCCTCAGCCTTCGACGTGCTGCTTGGCGCCACCTCGATCCTCCCCTACGTCGTCTACCTCATGCTCATCGCCGCCTACGTGGTGCGGCGCCGGGAGCTAGCCCGGCTGGCGGCACCGGGGACCTTCAGCCTGGGCCGCTGGGCGGTGCCGGTCTTCGTGCTCGCCTTCGCCTGGCTTATCGGGGCGCTCCTCATGCTCACGGTGCCCGGCTCGTTCCACTCCGCCGACGTTGTCGTCGGGATCGTCGCGGCCATCGGCGTGGTCTGGTACGGGGTGGCGCTGCACTGGCGGGTCCGGGCCGGACGAGCCGGCGTTGAGGCCCTCACGTCCACCGAGAATGCCACGGCGCGGGTCCCGGCATCGGCCACGGCGCCCGGTGCTGTCACGGTGGATGGCCTCGATGGCGAGTGAGGCTGCCGGGCTGTATGTCTTCAGGTCCGGGGGCGAGCGGACGCTCATGAGCCTGTTCGACCCCTGGGATCCTGACTGCGGCCACACCTTCGAGATCCCGTACTACTTCTTCGCCATCGACCACCCGGCGGGCTGGACCCTCGTCGACTGCGGCATCAGCCCGGCCTTCGTCAGCGACCCGGCCGGGCGCCTCGGGGACCAGGCCGAGATGTCGGAGCTGGTCGTCGGCCCCGGCGACGATGTCGTGGCCCAGCTGAAGCTCATCGGCGTGGCCGCTGAGCAGGTCGCCCATGTCGTGCTGACCCACCTGCACTATGACCACTGCGGCGGGCTGTCGCTGCTGCCCGCGGCGACCGTCCATGTTCAGGCGGCCGAGCGGGCCTTTGCCGCCCGGCCCCCGGCCTACCAGGCGCCGGCCTACATCGCCGATGACTGGGCCACGACGACCGCCTGGCACGAGGTCGACGGTGAGGTCGACCTGTTCGGTGACGGCGCCGTCGTCGCCTTCCCCACGCCTGGCCACACCCCGGGGCATCAGTCCGTCCAGGTCCGCCTGCCCGAGCGCACGGTCATCCTGACCGGCGATGCCGCCTACCATCCCGCCAAGATGCGCGAGCGGCGGTTGCCGGCCTACCTGTGGAACCCCGATGCCCTCCTTGCCTCCTGGCAGGAACTGGAGGCCCGCGCCGAACGCACCGGCGCGACGTTCCTGTTCTCGCACTACCCGAGCCCGGACGAGATCATCCTGGCCCCCCACGCCTGGCACGCCTTATCCCCCACCTGAAGGAGTACCGATGAAAGCTGCCGTACTGTTCGCCGAGAACCGGCCACTGGACGTGGTCGACGTCGACTTGGCTTCGCCCGGGCCCGGCGAGGTGCGAGTTCGCCTGGCGGCCACGGGAATCTGCGCCAGCGACTGGCACACCATGACCGGGGCCATCCCCTCGCCCACGCCGGCCGTGCTCGGGCATGAAGGCGCTGGAGTAGTCGACGCGGTCGGGGCGGGCGTCAGCAGCGTCGCCCCCGGTGACCATGTCGTGCTGTCGTGGGTGCCGAGCTGCGGGCACTGCCGCTACTGCCAGGACGGCCGGCCGAACCTCTGCTCGGTCGCCGCCCCCGCCTTGCTGGCCGGAACGCTGGTCTCCGGGGCCCGCCGGCTGGCTTACCACGGTGATCCGCTTTATCACTACTCGTTCCTTTCGACCTTCGCCGAGGAAGTAGTCGTCGACGAGGCCAGCTGCGTGCCGATCCGGCCGGACGTGCCGCTGTCGATCGCCGCCCTGGTCGGCTGCGCGGTGATGACCGGCTACGGCGCCGTGGTCAACCGGGCCAGGGTCCAGGCCGGCTCCACCGTGGTCGTCTTCGGCGCCGGCGGCGTCGGCCTCAGCGCCGTCATGGCCGCCGCGCTCAGCGGGGCGCGCCATGTCGTCGCCGTCGACCCCGTCGCGGCCAAGCGCCAGCTGGCCGCCGGCGTCGGCGCCACCCACGCCGTCGACCCGGCCGAGACCGACGTCGATGCGCTCGTCCGCTCCTTGACCGGCGGTGACGGCGCCGACACGGCCATCGAGGCAGCCGGCCGGACTGAACTGGTCGCCCAGGCCTTCGCCGTCACCCGGCGAGCGGGGACGATCGTGTGCGTCGGGGTTCCGTCCGCCGACGCGTCGGTGGCCCTTCCAGGCCCCGACCTGGTTCGGCACGAGAAGATCGTCACCGGCAGCCTGTACGGCTCCTGCCGGCCGCGCATCGACATGCCCCGCATCCTTGACCTGTACGCCGACGGCCGGCTCCCGCTCGACCAGCTGGTGACCCGCAGCTACGACCTGGACGACATCAACACGGGGTTCAAGGACATGCTGTCCGGGCAGCTCGCCCGCGGTGTCGTCACCTTCGGCGATCCAGCATGAGCCGTGGCGACGCGGAGCGGGAGGACGGCCTGACGTCCCCCGCCGTCGTCACCGCCTTCGCCATTCTCGACCTGCTGGCGGGCCGGGACTCCCCGGCCCGCCTGGCCGAGGTCGTTACCGCCCTCAGCCTGCCGAAGACGTCGGCCCTGCGGGTGCTGCGCACGCTCGTCAGCCTGGACGTGGTCCGCCGCGACGCCGCCACCGGCGGCTACCGGATCGGCCCGCGGCTAGGTGACTACGCCCACGTCCCCGACGGGTTCGAGTCACTGCTCGTGCGCGCGTTCCCCGACGCCGCCCGGCCGCTGAAGGAGCACCTGGATGAGACCGTCCAGCTTGCCATCCTGACCGGCACCACGGTGACCTTCGTGGCCAAGCTCGACACCTCCCGGGCGGTGCGCCTGGTGACCTACGTTGGCCGTCAGCTGCCCGCGCACGCGAGCGCCTCAGGAAAGGCCATCCTCGCCTACGCGGGACCGGCTGCCCGGCAGGCCGTCCTGGACACCGGCCTGCCCCGGGTGGGGCCGCGCACCATTACCGACCCAGCGGAATTCCTCGCCACCCTCGACCGGGTCCGCAGCGACGGTTACGCCTCCGAGACCGAGGAATCGGCGGCCAACCTGCGATGCTTCTCGGCTCCGGTCTTCGACGGGGCTGGCATCGTCCGGGCCTCCTTCACCGTCTGCGTGGCCACCATTCACATCACCGAGGAGCGCAGCCAGGCGCTGATTGACAGCGTGCGCGCGGGCGCCCTTCAGCTTGGCCGCGCCCTTGGCACCGGAAGCACTATCGAAGGGACCAGCACATGACGTCCGGCCTTCTGCCCGCCATTCCCACCGGAGCCTACATCGGCGGTACCTGGCGCCAAGCCGACAGTGGGGCGACCTTTGCCGTCCTCGACCCGGCCACCGGCGAGGCCCTGGCCGAGGTGGCCGACGCTGGCCGCGGCGAGGCCGTGGCGGCTCTCGACGCCGCCTGCGCCGCCCAGGCTGCCTGGGCCGCGACCTCGCCCCGCCAGCGCAGCGAGATCCTCCGGCGGGCCTACGAGCTCATGATCGCCCACGCCGGCCGCCTCGCCGGCCTGGTCACCGCGGAGATGGGCAAGCCGCTGCGCGAGTCGGCCGGCGAGGTCGCCTACGCCGCCGACTTCTTCCGCTGGTTCGCCGAGGAGGCCGTCCGGGTCGGTGGTGAGTACCGCACGGCCCCCGCCGGAACGGCCCGGATCCTCACCACGCGCAAGCCCGTCGGCCCGTGCCTGCTCATCACGCCGTGGAACTTCCCGCTGGCCATGATCACCCGCAAGGTGGCTCCTGCCCTGGCGGCGGGCTGCACGATGGTGGTCAAGCCGGCCGAGCAGACCCCGCTGTCCGCGCTTGCCCTGTGCGAGCTCCTGACCGAGGCGGGCGTCCCCGCCGGGGTATGCAACGTGATCGCGACCAGCCGCCCGGCCGAGACGGTCTCGGCCCTGCTCGCCGACCGCCGCCTGCGCAAGCTCTCCTTCACCGGGTCGACCGAGGTCGGCCGGCTGCTGCAGGCCCAGGCATCGGAAAACCTGCTGCGGGTCTCCCTGGAGCTAGGCGGCAACGCCCCGTTCCTCGTCCTAGCCGACGCCGACGTCGACCAGGCCGTCACGGGCGCCATGCTGGCCAAGCTCCGCAACGGGGGCCAGTCCTGCGTCGCCGCCAACCGCTTCCTCGTCCACGAGTCCCTGGCCGACGAGTTCGCGGCCAAGCTGGCCAAGCAGATGGCGGCCGTCCGCGTCGGCCCCGGTTCCGACCCGGACGCTGACCTCGGTCCGCTCATCGACGACCACCAGCGCCAGCGGGTCGCGGAACTGGTGGACGATGCCCGGGCCCACGGCGCGGGCGTGTCCCTCGGCGGGCAGGCGCCAGCGGGTCCCGGGTATTTCTACCCGCCGACCGTGCTGGTCGACGTGCCGGGCGACGCCGCACTCAACCAGGAGGAAATCTTCGGCCCGGTCGCGCCCATCCGCACATTCCCCGACGACGCCGGCATCATCTCCGCCGCCAACGACACCGTCTACGGCCTGGTCAGCTACGTCTACACGCGCGACCTGAACGCGGCGCTTGGCGCCATCGACGCCCTCGACAGCGGGATGGTCGGCGTCAACCGGGGCGTCGTGTCGGACGCGGCCGCCCCCTTCGGCGGGGTCAAGCACTCCGGCCTCGGCCGGGAAGGCGGCCACGAGGGAATCGCCGAGTACCTGTCACTCACCTACGCATCGATCGAAATCTGAGGAGACCATGACCGCACACGCCGACATCGACGGACGGATCGCCCAGGGATGGGGCGGCGCCAAGCCCAACGGGGTCCACGTCAACGTCATCCTCGCCCGCCGGGGAAGTCCCACTGCGGCCGCCATCACCACCGCCTTCACCTCGCCATCGCCCGGCTTCACCCCGGTCGTGGTGTGCACCGGCGTCGACCAGCCCTCCTATGAGACGGTTAACCCGCCGACTATCTTGCTGACCAAGGTTGCCCCGGCAACAGAACTGGCCGAGACCCTCATCTTCGGTGCCGCCCAGGTAGGCACGGCTCGAGGTGTCCTGGACGCCGTCGCCGACGGCCTGCTCACGGCGGACCAGGAGACCATCGTCCTCGTCTCGCTGTGGATCGACCCTGAGGCGGCCGACGAGAGCGCCGTGCTCGACAGCGCCCGCCAGGCCGTGCACGCGGCCGTGCGCGAGGCTGCCTCGGGGCGGGAGCCCGCGGCGGCCCAGCACCTAGTGGAGAGCCGCGACAGCCTCACCCACCCCTTCTACGGCGGCAGCTGAGACGTCAGGCCACCCCGGGGGCCCCGGCCACGATGGTCAGGGCCCTGGCGGCCTGGTCGGTGATGATGCCGGCCACCCGCGGGTCGGCCGCGAACCTGCTGATATCGGCGTCGCCATTGACGGTCCACAGCAGGCACGGCAGGCCCGCGGAGGCCGCGCGGGCCACGACACCATAGCTGGCCAGCTTGTAGTGCGGGGCCAGGTAGTCGGCGCGGACCTGGCGGGCCAGGCCGACGGGGAACACCTGCCGGTAGTGCTCGCGCACGTGGTAGAACGGCCCGTCGGTGCCCACCAGCAGGCCGGTCCTGACCTCGGGAAACGCATCCTTCGCCTGCGCGACCACGGCGGGCAGGAACGACGTCACCACCTGCTCGGCGACGTCCGCGTCCGCCTTGGCCAGGGCCGCCCGCAGCTGGGCCATCGCCTCGGGGACGTAGCCGTCTTCCTTGAGCTCCACGTCGAGCCTGATCTGGCCGGCGCAGGCCTCGAGGACCTCGGCGAACAGCGGCAGCCTGACGCCCTTAGCCGACGCGATCTCGGCCCGGGTCAGGTCGCCGATCGCCGTGGCACCGACGCGGGGGTCGTGAAAGACGATCAGCTCGCCGTCGCGGGTCCGCCGTACGTCGAACTCGATCATGTCGGCGCCGACGGCGATCGCGTTGGTGAACGCGTCGATCGTGTTCTCGGCGGCCGCGGTCGCGACTCCGCGGTGCGCGACCACCAGGGGCTTGCTCACGAGGGGCAGTATGCCGGGCTCTGGTCCGGCTCCCGCAGGCGGAAGGGCCCTAGCCGGCCGACGCCAGCTAGGGCCCCTCGGCGGCTAGGGCCGGTTACGCGACGATCATCCACGGGTGCTCGATCAGCCGCGTCAGCGTCCTGAGGAACTGTGCGGCCAGCGCCCCGTCGATGACGCGGTGGTCCGACGACATCGTGTACCGCAGCTTGTAGCGCGGGACGATCTCGTCGCCGACGACCGCCGGCTCGCGGGTCGTCGCGCCGATCGCGAGGATCGCGGACTCCGGCTGGTTGATGATCGCGGTGAAGTCCTCGACGCCGTACATCCCGAGGTTGCTGATCGTGAACGTGCCGCCGTTGAGCTCGGCCAGCGTGAGCTTGCGCTCGGCGGCCAGGGCGACCAGCCGCTTGGTCTCCATGCCGATCTGGGTGACGGTCTTGGTATCCGCGTCGGTGATGACCGGGACGATCAGCCCAGACTCAGCCGCGACCGCGACGCCGATGTTGACCCGGTCATGGATCAGCATCGTGGTGCTTGAGTCGTCAATGTAGGAGACGTTGACCTCGGGGTGCTCGCGCAGCGCCAGCGCCACCGCCCTGATCAGCAGGTCGTTCACGCTAATCTTCCCGCGCCCCGCGAGAGGCCCGCCGGCGTCGGCGAGCTGCGCGTTCAGCGTCGCCCGCAGCGCCATGAGGTCCTCGGCGTCGGCGGCCGCGGTCACGTAGTAGTGCGGGATCTCGCGGGCGCTGGCCGACAGCCGCTTGGCGATCACCCGACGGACCTGGCTGACGGGAACGCTGCGGGACTGCCGCACATCGTCCCCACTAGGCATAACGGGCTGTCCTCCCGTCCCGCGTGCCCCCTCCGTCGCGGGCACTGCCGCGGGAGCGGGTGCTGCGACGGCCGCCGGGGCCGCGGAGACCGGAGCCGCCGCGGGCACGGCCTGGGTGGCTGAGGCGGCCCCGCCAAGCAGGTCGCTGATGTCGGCCCGGATGATCCGGCCGCCGGGGCCGCTGCCATGCACCTGGGACAGGTCGAGGTGGCTCTCGCGCGCCAGCTTGCGAACCAGCGGTGAGGCGATCTGCCGGGTATCAACGGTGACCGTCCCGTTGGGCGGGCCGGCCACCGCGCCGTTGACCACCGCGTCAACCGCAGCCCCGTTCTCGGCGCTACTCGCGACCGCGGCGGCCGACGGGGCGGGCTCGGCGGCGGTCACGGCCGCGGCCGGCGCCTGCGCGCTGACGGCCTCGCCGGTGCCGTCGTCGACCAGCGCGATCGCGGCGCCGATTCCCACGACCTGGCCCTCGTCGACCAGGATCTTCGACAAGGTTCCGGCCTGGTAGGCCTCGTACTCCATGACCGCCTTGTCGGTCTCGATCTCGACGAGGACGTCGCCCACGGCGATGGTGTCACCGGGGTGCTTGCGCCAGGTGGAGATCGCGCCTTCCTCCATCGTGTCGGACAGGCGCGGCATCTTGATCTCGATCACTGGGCCGCTCCAACCGTGCTTACTCGGGCCGCGCTCGCCCCGGTGGCCCCGGTGCGGTAGCCGACCGCCGCCAGCGTCTGCCGGATGGCCGTGATGACGTCGTAGCGGGACGGCAGCGCGGCGGTCTCCAGCGGCTTAGCGTATGGCATCGGCACCTCGGCCATCGCAACCCGGCGCACCGGCGCGTCCAGGTAGTCGAACGCACCGTCGGAGATCGTCGCGGCGATCTCCGCGCCGATGCCATAGGTCAGCCAGTCGTCCTCAAGCACGACGGCGGCGTGGGTCTTGCGCACTGACTCCACGATGGTCTCCCGGTCAAGCGGGCGGAGGCTGCGCAGGTCGATGACCTCGATGTCGATGCCCTCGGTCGAGGCCAGCTGCTGTGCGACCTCGGCGGCGACGTGCGCCATCCGGGAGTACCCGATCAGCGTCAGGTCGCGGCCCGGGCGGGTGATCGCGGCCTTGCCGATCGGCGCGGGGACGTCCTCGTCCGGCACCTCGCCCTTGGTGTTGTACAGCGCGAGGTTCTCGAGGAACAGCACCGGGTCGTCGTCGCGGATCGCGGCGAGCAGCAGCGCCTTGGCGTCGGCTGGCGTGCTGGGGGCCACTACCTTCATTCCGGGGACGAACGCGTAGTACAGCTCGATGTTCTGCGAGTGGGTGGCGCCGAGCTGCTGGCCGCCGCCGCCGGGGGTGCGGATGACCAGCGGAACCTTGCACTGGCCACCGAACATGCCGTAGATCTTGGCGGCGTGGTTGACGATCTGGTCCAGGGCCAGCAGGGAGAAGTTGATCGTCATGATCTCCACGACGGGGCGCAGGCCGAGCATGGCGGCGCCAACCGCCGCGCCGGTGAAGCCCTCCTCCGCGATCGGCGTGTCGCGCACCCGCTTGGGGCCGAATTCGCCGAGCAGGCCCGCGGTGATCTTGTAGGAGCCCTCGAAGACGCCGATCTCCTCGCCCATCAGGAGGACGCTGTCATCGCGCAGCATCTCCGCACGCAGCGTGTCGTGCAGCGCCTGGCGGTAGGTCATGATGCTCATGGAGTCACACTCCCGCTGGTGTCCGGCAGTGGCGCTTGCGGGAAGAGGGCTTGCCCGGGCAGTCGCCTGGAATCGTTCGGTACGGGGGAAGCATAGGTGTAGTCGAAAAGAGTCTCTATGGAAGGGCTCGGGCTGCTGGCCGCGAAGGCCGCGGCGTCAGCGACGATCGCGGTGACCTCCTTGTCGATCTCGGCCAGGTCGAGCTCGTCGAGAACCTCATCCTTGACCAGCTTCTCGGCGTACAGGTGCACCGGGTCGGCCGCCTTCAGGCGCTCGTTCTCCTCGGCCGAACGGTACTTGGCCGGGTCGACAACGGAGTGGCCCTTGAGCCGCTCGGTGATGACCTCCAGGAGGTACGGCTTGCCGGTCCGCGCGGTCTCGATCGCGACCGCGGCCGCCTGCTGGACATCCACTGGGTCCCAGCCGTCGACCCGCGCCGCCGCCATCCGGTAGCCGGCACCCCGCTTGTACAGGTCGGGCTCGGCGGCGGAGTGCTCTACCGTGGTGCCCATGCCGAGGTGGTTGTTGATCACGACGAAGACGACGGGCAGGCTCCACAGGGAGGCGATGTTCAGCGACTCATGGAACGCGCCGATGGCGGCGGTGCCGTCGCCCATCGTGCACATGACGACATCGCCGGTGCCGCGGTAGTCGATCGCGAGGGCCGCGCCCGTCGCCAGCGGAAGCTGACCACCGACGATGCCGTAGCCGCCGAGCAGCCGGTGGGTGATGTCGAACATGTGCATCGACCCGCCCCAGCCCTTGGAGACGCCGTCAACCCGGCCGTAGAGCTCGGCCATGACCTTGTTCGGGTCGATGCCGCGCATGAGGGCGTACCCGTGCTCGCGGTAGTTCGTGAAGAGGTAGTCGGTTCCCCGCAGCGCCGCCATCAGGCCGACGACAGCGGCCTCCTCGCCCAGGTTCAGGTGGCAGTAGCCACCGATCAGGGCCTCGGTATAGGCCCGGGCGGCACGTTCCTCAAAGCGGCGCACCAGCAGCATGTCCCGGTAGTACTGGCGCAGCTGGGCATTGTCCGGGGCGGTCGCGGTGCCCCCGCTCGCCTTGCCCGCCCGGCCCGCCTGGCCATCACCTCGGCCTGCCTGGCCATCAGTTCGGCCTGCCTGGCCATCAGTTCGCTTGTTGCTGTTATCAGCAGGGTTGCTGCTGCTCCCGCGGGACGGCGTGGGGCTGGTGTCAGCCGCCGTCACGTCAGCGGCGACGCTGACGTCGTTGCCGTCAGCGGCCTTGCTGCCAGCCGCGGGTGCCCGTCGCTGGCGTGCCTGACTTGCCATGGACTAGACCTTTCTCGACCCGCATGGGCCTGATGGTCACCATTCGATAGTAATGAGACTATACAGTGTCATTTAATTCTGGCCGATGATACCGCGCCGCCCCATCGGGGTGCGGTAGGAAGGAACGCTTGGAGTCCGTGCAGTCTCAGGTCCCTGAGTCGGTGGGACCGGTCATCGCTCCCCCGGTGGCCCCCGCGGCGGCCGCCTCCGCGGGACTCCCCGCGGCTCCCTCGGTCCCCGCGGCTCCCTCGGTCCCCGCGGCTCCCTCGGTCCCCGCGGCTCCCTCGGTCCCCGCGGCTCCCCCGGTCCCCGCGGTTCGCAAGCGAGGACGGCCCACGGCCGCTGAGCGGCGTGCCCGCGAGGCCCAGATCCTCGCGACCGCCCTGGATGTCTTCCTGCGCTCTGGCTTCGGCAACTCCACCATCGAGGAGCTGGCCAGCGCGGCCAAGGTGACGAAGCGGACCGTCTACGCCTACTTCGGCGACAAGTCGGGGCTGTTCGCTGCGATGGTGAAGGACCTCGCCGTGGACGTGAGCCTGGACGCCGCGACCGACCACGGCACCCTGGAGGGACTGGCCGCGCGGATCGTCTACCGCGTGCACTCCGATGAGCTCGTCGGTCTGCACCGCCTCGTCATCGCCGAGTCCAGCCGGTTCCCCGAGCTGGCGCGCGTCTTGTACTCCCAGGGTGACGCCCGGCACATCGCCCGGCTCGCTGAGCACATCCGGGCCGAGCGGGGGGACGCGCGCGCGGCCCTGGCCGAGCCGCTGTTCTCGATACTGCTCGGCGAGCGGCACCGCCGGCGGCTGCTCGGCATGGCGCCCGCGCCGTCCCTGACGCAGGCCGCCGCCCACGCCGAGGCCGCGCTGGCCTGGCTGGGGCTTGGCCTGACGCAGCGGTGAGCTGACCGCGCCGCGGCAGCAGCCCGCGAGCGGTACTGGCAGGCTCGGCTTCACTATCGGCAACCGTCCTTATGACGTACGCGTGAGCGCATCTGGGCGTTCATCAGCCTAGCTATCTTCCCACCGCACCCGCCGGACTGCTGGCACGGCCAGCGTCCCCAGCGTGCCAACCACCGCCCACGCGCCACCGAAGCCCAGTACTGCCCGCGCCCCGGTCGCTGGGCGTTACGCTGCGGTACCGGTCAGGAGGACGGCGGAGAAGTGAGGCGAGATTCTGGCGGGGAACCGGCGCGGACCTCGTTCAGCCATCGGCGGGCGTCACGGCCTGACTGGAGGCGGATCACGGTGAGCTGGGGATGCCGGGCTGTCCGGCCGATGATCTCGCGCCTCCTGGATTCGCGCTGTGACCAGGCAGCCTTGCGGGTCAGACCGGCCGGGTCCGCCAGCCAGGCCGATCTAGCTGGCCTGGCCCAGGCTTTCGCCCCGAATGACCCGGAGCCGTCAGCTCGGCTGAGAAAATGCCTTTGACCTGGGAGAATAGGGCTAGTCGAGAGTCCTGTCCGTACCCGAGCCGAAGGCACTTCCTGCCGGCAGGATAACGCGCGCCAGGAAGATCACCGTGTCCGCGGGCGGCCGGTGAGCTACCCGGCGAGGCTTGGGGTGTCGCCCTCGGCCTTGGCGTAGGCGCAGTCCCGGGTGGCACAGGTGACCACGGTGCCCCTGGCCCTGGTGTTCAGGGTGTTGCCCTCCCGCAGCAGCACCTCGTCCTGCCGCAGCGCCGCCTGTCCGCACAGCGGGCAGTCCCCCGGTGCCGGGTCACCCCAGGCGGGACGGGAGCGCGCCCACCGGACCGCGGTCACGAGGAGCAAGGCGGCGGCCATGAGCTCGGCGATGCCGAAGACGGCCAGGACCGGCCCTAGGGGGAACGAGCTGGAATCAGGCGTACCGTACGTGATGACGCCCCAGTGAAAGACCATGAGGTAGCCCGCGACACCGAGGAAGGCGGCAAGGGCGACCATGCCGCCAAGGAAACCGCCCGAGCGGTCCCGCTTGCGCTGCCTGATCGCTTCCTGGACCAGTAGCTCTTCATCCGTGCACGGCGCTACCGCCGGGGTGTGGACCGTCATATCTCTCGATATTGCCCAGACTTGGGCGAATCATTCCGAACCATATTCTTACGCCTGCCCTGGACGCTTCCATCTGTGTCGAACACGGTTGCCGCGCATGACCGCCTCCCGTCTAAGATGATGTCGGGCCGTGACTGGCGCGATGGTGGAGCACCACCGGGGAGCGGCCCCCCGGCTCGCGAGCGCCTTGAGCCCGGAAGTGCCGTGCGCCTGGGCGAGCATCCGACGACACTCGAAGGGGCGACGCCCATGAGCGAAGAGACCATCTCCACCGCGACTGCTGCCAGCAAGACGGCCGCCACCGCGTTCAGCGCCGGGCTGGAGGTCATCGCAGCCGTCGAGCCAGACATCGCGGCCGCGATCGTCGGCGAGCTGGGAAACCAGCGCCGACAGCTGAAGCTGATCGCCTCGGAGAACTACGCCTCGCCCGCCGTGCTGCTGGCCATGGGTAACTGGCTGTCGGACAAGTACGCCGAGGGCACGGTGGGGAACCGCTTCTATGCGGGCTGTGAGTACGTCGACAAGGTCGAGGCGATCGCGGCCGGGCACGCCAAGGCGCTGTTCGGCGCGGATCACGCCTACGTTCAGCCGCACTCGGGCATCGACGCGAACCTGGTGGCGTTCTGGGCGATCCTGGCCAGGCGGGTCGAGGAGCCGACCCTCGCCGAGGCGGGGGCGCGCACGGTCAACGACATGACCGAAGCGGACTGGCAGCGGCTGCGGAAGGCGTTTAACAACCAGCGGATGCTTGGCATGTCGCTGGACGCCGGAGGCCACCTGACCCACGGCTTCCGCCACAACATCTCAGGCAAGCTGTTTGAGCAGGCCTCCTACGGCACCGACCCGCAGACCGGGCTGATCGACTACGACGCGCTGGCCGCGCAGGCCCGTGAGTTCAAGCCGCTGATCCTGGTGGCGGGATACTCGGCCTACCCGCGAACGCCGAACTTCCGTGTCCTGCGGGAGATCGCCGACTCGGTAGGCGCGACCCTCATGGTGGACATGGCCCACTTCGCGGGCCTGGTCGCCGGCGGTGTGCTAACGGGCGAGGAGAACCCGGTCCCGTTCGCCGACGTGGTCACCTCGACCACGCACAAGTCGCTGCGCGGCCCGCGCGGCGGCTTCGTGTTGTCCACCCTCGAGTACGCCCCGTATGTCGACAAGGGCTGCCCGATGGTGCTTGGTGGCCCCCTCGCCCACATCATGGCGGCCAAGGCGGTCGCCTTCGCCGAGGCCCGCCAGCCCGCGTTCGCGGACTACGCGGCCCGGATCGTCGCGAACTCGACGGCGCTGGCCGACGGGCTGATGCGCCGTGACGTCCGGCTGGTGTCCGGCGGGACAAGTAACCACCTGGTGCTCATGGATGTCGAGTCCAGCTTCGGGCTGACCGGACGGCAGGCCGAGTCGGCATTGCTGGACTCGGGCGTCGTTACCAACCGCAACAGCATCCCGCGTGACCCCAACGGCGCCTGGTACACCTCCGGCGTCCGGCTGGGCACCCCGGCGCTGACCACGCTGGGCCTATCGGCCGACGAGATGGACGAGATCGCCGGCATCATCGCCACCGTGCTGCGCGCCACCACCCCTGCCACCGCGACGGCCAAGGCCAAGTTTGTCCTGGATGCCGATGTCGCGGCGACGAGCCGCCAGCGCTGCGCCGACCTGCTGGCCAAGTACCCGCTGTATGCGGGGATCGACCTGTAGGGTCCCCTGCCGGCGCTGTCAGTCGCCGGCATCGGGATCACCGGCGACACCTGATGGCGGCTCAGGCACTAGGCCGGCGCTTGAGCCGCCAGTATCGTCTCTTTTCGTGAACGAAGCTCATGACAAGCTGCTGTCGTCGCCGGAATGGGCTGAGCACCTGCACACCGACATCTTGCCCACCGTCACGCAGGGCGTTGACCTGGGCCGGGACTTGCTGGAGATCGGCCCGGGACCCGGCGCTTCCACCGACTGGCTGCGCCACCGGGTCCGTCGACTCGTGGCCATCGAGCTTGAGCCGGACGCCGCGGCCAGGCTCGGCCAGCGGTTCGCGGGGACGAACGTCGAGGCCGTCGCGGGTGACGCGACCGCGCTGCCCTACCCGGACGAGTCGTTCGACACGGTCGCGATGTTCACCATGCTGCACCACGTGCCGACCAGGGCCTTGCAGGACGCGCTGCTGGCCGGGGCACTGCGGGCACTGCGCCCTGGCGGCATGCTGATCGGATCCGACAGCCTCGCCAGCGAGCGGCTGCACCGCTACCACGAAGGGGACATCTACAACCCGGTAGAGCCCGCCGCGTTTCTCACCAGGCTGCAGACCGTTGGCTTCGATGAGATAACGCTCATGGTCGGCTACCGGCTGCTGTTTCGTGCCCGCAAGCCCGGCCTCGACTGAACCGATAGTGTCCGGAGAGGACCTTCCGCGTCGAGGTAACAGGAGACTGTCCCGTGTTCACTGAGGCTGAGCTCGACTACCTAGCCAGCCAGCGGCTTGGCCGGCTCGCCACCGCCAAGCCGGATGGCACGCTGCAGGTCAGCCCGGTTGGGTTTCGGGTAAACCCGGAGACCGGCACGATCGACATCGCCGGGCGAGGGATGGCGGGGAGCAAGAAGTTCCGCAACGTCGCCGACAATGGCCGGGTCGCCTTCGTGGTTGACGACGTCGCCTCGCTCAGCCCATGGACGGTGCGGTGCCTGGAAATCCGCGGGCGCGGCGAGGCGATCGCCACCCCGGTGGATTCCGCGTACGGGGGCTCCTCTCCGGCTGGCTTCGACGGCGCGATCATCCGGATCCACCCGGCGCGCATCATCAGCTTCGGCATCGGCTCGGAATCCGGCAGCCGGGACGCTCGCTGACGCCAGTCAGGGATTGCCAGCCGGGCCTTGCACTTAGGCTGGGTTGGTGACCGACACTCCCGACATTCCCCACTGGTCAGCCGGAACTTGGTGGATCGCGGCTGGCGTCGCCGGGCTCGTGCTGATGCTGGACCAGGCCAGTAAGGCCCTCGTGGTCATGGCCCAACCCCGTGGTGATGGCGGGGTGATCTCGGTGCGCCTCGTGCGGAACACCGGGGCCAGCTTCGGCATCGGGGCGGGACATCCGGTCGTCGTGGTGCTCGTGTCCGTCGTGATCATCGCGGTCGTCGTCGCCCTCCTGGCCCGCAGCCGAGGCCGGGCGATGACGACGTGCCTGGCCCTGGTGCTGGGCGGCGCGGTCAGCAATCTCGCCGACCGGCTCGTCCGCGGGCCCGGCCTGGGCCATGGCGGCGTCATCGACTGGATACACGTCTGGGGCTACCCAGCCACGTTCAACCTCGCGGACGTCGCCATCCGCGTCGGCGCGGTCGGCGCGGCTGCCCTGGCCCTCAGGATCCAGCGGCTGAACTGGCCACGACCACTGCGCCTGTGCCGGGCGTCGCGATAAGCCCTCAGCCTTATCAGCGGACCACGTAGTCGGGCACGGCACAGCTGGGGCGGGTGCACGCGTAGCCCACGGCTGGGCCTCGGTCGTTCAGGATGCTGGCGACGTCGACCGCCGTCCGGCACATGTCCTCGCTGGTCCGCAGGTGCTGTACGCCGAACCGCACCGTGACGACCCGGTGGTGGACCAGGTTCCACCGGTCCCGGGTCCTTGTCCTCCCACTGCTCCTCCCGCGGGTGCGCCACCGCCCCGTCCAGCTCCATGCAGGCCTTGTACTCCTTGTAGAGGTTGTCCAGGTACCTGTTGCCGGTGTCTTGCCTGACCCGCACCTGCCGCGACGCCTTCGGCAGGCCATGCGGAGCCTCCACCCCTCGGACGTAGCGCAACTCCAGCCAGGACAAGGCACCACCAGCCGCCTCAAGGACCCGCTGGATGTCCCGCCGGTAGCGCACTCGCCTTCGCTCGCTCATTGCCAGCTGAAAGCGCTGGACGGTAGTGAACCCGCCGCCGAGTGCCTTGCATATCCAGTCGTAGGCGGCGTCAAAAGTCACGCAGGTATTGATCAGGTCAATGACCGTGTCGTCGAGACTGGTGCAACGCAGCGTCTTGGCCGCCAGCCGCTTCTCATCGAGGATGACATCGGATCGGTGAACCCTGACACCGGGGATTTTGCCCCAGCGGGTAGGGTCCCGGGCTTCCGGGACCGTGATGTGGATGACCGGGAACTCCCTGTCAACCAGCTTGTGCAGCTCAGCGGCCGTCCAGTGGCTGAGCACCGCGCGATCTCCGGCCCTCAGCAATGCCGCACGCAACTGCGCCTCACGGGTCACAGCCCCGGTGACGGTCACGTAGATACCACGGTAAGGTCGCCGCCAGCGCCCGGCCTTCAGTCGCCTCTCGATGAACTTCTTGGTCAATCCGGCCTCGCGGGCCTGCTTCCTGGTGATGACCTGCTTCTGCGCCCGGAGGACCTCCTGGACGCGTTGCCTAGTCGCTGGCTTCATGTCTCACAGCGTCCGCCAGGCCAGATAGGCGGGCGAATAAAAACATCTCGCTTGTGGATAACACCTACGGCTTCCTATCGCCTGTGGACAACACCGCCATTCCGTCACCGGCTCCCGCTATTCTTCGCCCTCAGCTCGGGCGGCCTGGGCGGCTCGCATGATAGTGCGACGCTGACCACTCAAAATGGCGGCTCAATGTCTCAGTTACTCGCCGGTAACACATGGCTCGCGAGCGGAGGAGGCCCCCGAGTCTGAAGGGGCCACCGAGTCTGAAGGGGCCACATAGGCCAAGGAGGCCAAGGAGGCCACAGAGGCCACAGAGGCCAAGGAGGCCACTGAGGCTGCAGAGGCCAAGGGGCCACCGAGGAGAGCGGCCACCCAGGAGGGCGGGCCGGTCCGGCGATAGGGGAATAGAGCGGCGCGGGCGACCGCTACACTGGGACGCAGCAGGCGTTGATCCGGCCATCACCGGGGAGCCCCTGGAAGAACGGGTGGCAGCACCTTAGTAGAACCGGGCGGGTCCGGCCCGTGACAGCCGGCCGATGAAGCGGTCGTCCCCGGAGCAAGCCAGCGCGAAGCCAGTCGGCGGAGCGCGGGCCAGCAACTGGGCGGCAAGCGAGGTGGTACCGCGGTGTGCTCGCGACGGGAGCGGGCGCGTCGTCCTCGCGGCAGCGTGCCCCGCAAGGCGGCACACCCACGCCGAAGAGACGGACGACAAGCAGATGGCCACCTACCCGCGCGTCGGCGGTGCCGAGGCACCCGCGCAGCCGGACTTCCCTGAACTCGAGAACCGCGTGCTTGCCTACTGGATGAGCCACGGCACGTTCGGCAAATCGGTTGAGAATCGTCAGGGCGATAGCGAGTTCGTGTTCTACGACGGCCCGCCATTCGCCAACGGGCTGCCGCACTATGGTCACCTGCTGACCGGCTACGTCAAGGACATCGTCCCCCGCTACCAGACGATGCGCGGCCACAAGGTGGACCGGCGGTTCGGCTGGGACTGCCACGGCCTCCCGGCTGAGGTCGAGGCCGAGCGGCTGCTTGGCATCAATGGCAAGACGGACATCCTGAAGATGGGCATCGAGACGTTCAACGAGTCCTGCCGTGACTCGGTGCTGCGCTACACGCGCGAGTGGCAGGACTATGTCACCCGGCAGGCCCGCTGGGTGGACTTCGACAACGACTACAAGACGCTTGACCTCCCGTATATGGAAAGCGTCATGTGGGCGTTCAAGCAGCTGCATGACAAGGGCCTGATCTATCAGGGCTTCAAGGTCCTGCCGTACTGCTGGCGGGACGAGACGCCGCTGTCCAATCATGAGCTGCGGATGGACGACGACGTCTACCAGGACAGGACCGACCCCTCGGTGACGGTCCGGTTCCAGCTGGAGACCGGCGAGTGGATCCTGGCCTGGACGACCACGCCGTGGACGCTGCCGTCCAACCTGGCCGTCGCGGTCGGCCCGGACATCACCTACGCGGTCGTGGAGACGCCAGCCAAGGAACGCTACGTCCTGGCGCAGAACCGGCTGAAGGCGTACGCGAAGGAGCTCGGGGACGCCGACGGCGTGCTGAACGTCGTCGCGACCCTGCCCGGCAGCGAGCTGCTCGGCCGGAGGTACACGCCGCTGTTCGACTTCCTGGCCGACGCCGAGAAGTACGGCACGCAGACCGCCTGGAGGGTTATCCCCTCCGACGACGTGACCACGGAGGACGGTACCGGCGTCGTTCACATGGCCCCGGCCTACGGTGAGGCGGACGCCGCCGCGTGCCAGCAGGCGGGCATCCCGATCGTGCTGACCGTCGACGAGCAGGGCAAGTACCTGCCGATGGTCCGCGACTGGGAGGGCATGCACGTCTTCGAGGCCAACAAGCCGATCATCGCCAGGCTCCGCGAGGACAGCGCGCTGATCAGGCGGGATGACTACACCCACTCCTACCCGCACTGCTGGCGCTGCCGTACGCCGCTCATCTACAAGGCGGTGAGCAGCTGGTTCGTCGAGGTCACGAAGTTCCGTGACCGCATGGTCGAGCTGAACCAGGAGATCACCTGGGTGCCCGAGCACGTCAAGGACGGGCAGTTCGGCAAGTGGCTGTCCAACGCGCGCGACTGGTCGATCAGCCGGAACAGGTTCTGGGGCTCGCCGATCCCGGTGTGGATGAGCGACAACCCGGACTACCCGCGCACCGACGTGTACGGCAGCCTCGATGAGCTGGAGCGTGACTTCGGTGTCAGGCCCAAGGACCTGCACCGGCCGAGCATCGACGGCCTGACCCGGCCCAACCCGGACGACCCGACCGGTCACTCGACGATGCGCCGGGTGCCTGAGGTGCTTGACTGCTGGTTCGAGTCAGGCTCCATGCCGTTCGCGCAGGTCCACTACCCGTTTGACAACCGCGAGTGGTTCGACAGCCATTACCCGGGCGACTTCATCGTCGAGTACATGGGGCAGACCCGCGGCTGGTTCTACACGCTGCACGTCCTCGCGACCGCCCTGTTCGACCGGCCGGCCTTCCGTACTTGCGTGTCCCATGGCATCGTCCTTGGCGACGACGGCCGCAAGATGTCCAAGAGCCTGCGCAACTACCCCGACGTCAACGAGGTCTTCGACCGCTACGGGTCGGACGCGATGCGCTGGTTCCTGATGGCCAGCCCGATCCTGCGCGGCGGCAACCTCGTCGTGTCCGAGCAGGGCATCAGGGAAGGCGTAAGGCAGGCGCTGCTGCCCCTATGGAACTCCTACTACTTCTTCGCCCTGTACGCCAACGCGGAGAACTACGCGGCCACCGCCAGCACGAGCAGCGAGAACGTCCTCGACCTTTACATCCTCGGCAAGACGCGGACCCTGGTGGCAGAGCTGGCGGCGCGGCTCGACGTCTTCGACATCGCCGGGGCCTGCGCGACGCTGCGCGATTACCTGGAGCTGCTGACCAACTGGTACATCCGGCGATCCCGGATGCGCTTCTGGGCAGGCGAGCGGGCCGCGCTCGACACGCTGTACACGGTGCTCGAGACTGTCGCGCGGGCAGCGGCCCCGCTGCTGCCGATGGCGGCCGAGACGATCTGGCGTGGCCTGACCGGTGGCGAGAGCGTGCACCTGACCGACTGGCCGTCGGTCGAGGGCTGGCCGCAAGACGATGCCCTCGCCGACACCATGGACCTGACCCGGGCCGTGTGCAGCGCCGCGCTTGGCCTGCGCAAGAGCCAGCAGCTGCGGGTGCGCCTGCCGCTGGCCAGCCTCACCGTCGCCGACACCCGCGCCGCCGCGCTTGCTGAGTTCGCCGACATCGTCAAGGACGAGGTCAACGTCAAGGACCTGGTCCTCGTGCCTGACCCGGCCTCGCTCGGCGCCAAGACGCTCACGGTCAACCCGCGTGCTCTCGGCCCGCGGCTGGGCAAGCAGGTCCAGGAGGTCATCAAGGCAGTCAAGGCAGGGAGGTGGACCGTGGCGGCCAGCGATGTCGTCACGGCCGGCGGGGTCGAGCTGCGCCCGGGCGAGTATGAACTGAAGCTGACCGCCGCCGACCCCGGCTCGACGACCGCCCTGCCGGGCAGCGGTGGCCTGATCGCGCTGGACACTAAGGTCACCCCGGACCTCGCCGCGGAGGGCACGGCCCGTGACGTCGTGCGCGTCATCCAGCAGGCCCGCAAGGACGCCGGCCTCGACGTCTCTGACCGGATCACCCTGCTCGTCGGGGCGGACGGCCTCGTCGCCGAAGCGGTGCGGGCTCACCAGGCGTTCATCGCCGGCGAGACCCTCGCCACCGACGTGCGCCTGCTGCCCGCCGCGGACCTTACCGCCGCCGCAGCGCCGGTAGGCGAGGGCGGTCAGGTTCGCGTCCAGGTGACCCGCGCTTAGGGAACATAACGGTCCCTCCCCCGGTCCGGCCGGAGGCTCACGGCTGGGCCTCCGGCCGGCGATCACGGCCGCTGCCCTTGACGCAAAGCGCCCGCTGGCCGACTGTGAGTGAATGAATACTCCCCCGACGAATGAGCTGACGGGGCCCGCGCGCATGTGGGCGGATCTTGACGAGGCGTGGCTGGTGGCGTTCGGGCAGGCGTGGGAGGCGCTGCGCTCAGGGAACATCGCCGTCGGAGCGTGCATCGCGACCCCGGACGGGGAGATCATCCGGGCGGCCCGCAACCGGGTCACCGACACCGGCGGGCCAGTGGGAGAGGTCTTCGGCACCTCGCTCGCGCACGCCGAGATCAACGTGCTCGCGCGGATGCCCTTCCGGGGGCGCCGCGACCTCGTCTTGACGACGACGCTGGAGCCGTGCCTGCAGTGTGCCGCGGCGATCAGGCTGGGCCGGGTGGCCGCCGTGCGCTTCGCCGGAGCGGATCGCTACTGGGACGGCTGCCACGAGTTCGGCAAGCTCCACCCGCGCGAGGTGACCTGGCGGCAGCCGGAACGGTTCGGGCCGCGCCACGACGAGCTCGGCCTGTTCGCCACGCTGATCACGCGGTTCGGCCCGGGACTCGAGTTCCGCCTGGAAAAGGCCCTGCGCGACATCGGGGAGGGCCCGATCATCGACCTCGCGCTGGGCATCCAGGGCCGCGGCGAACTGTCGCGGCTGGCGGCGATGGAGCCGGGCGAGGCGTTCGAGCACCTGTGGCCGCGCCTGGCGGAGCTCGCCGACCGGGAGCAATCAGTCCCGTCCTGAGCCGTGGCCGGGCCCGACGGTCCATCTGGCGGTTCCCAGGGGCTAGGCCGCCCGCATCCGGGTAAGGGGCAGGGGTGACGAACATCGTGCCGCGGCCCCGGGCCGTCCGGCGGGCCTTCCATGAGGAACTCGACCCGGCCCAGCGGTCAGCCCTGGTCAGCTGGGTGGCCTTTACCGGTACCTTCGCCGGGCTACGGGGCCTGACCTACAGCATCCGGGCCGGGAAGGGTCCCTTCGGCAACATCAGCTTTGGCGGCGAGCACCTCCATCACTACATGTGGGGCATCGCGCTGCTGGCGGGCGTCGGTGCGGTCGCGGTCCGGGGCGAGGAACGTCATCGCCGGCATCCGGCGGTAGCCGCCAGCTACGGAGGCGGCCTGGCCCTCATCGTGGACGAGTTCGCTCTGCTGCTGGACCTGAGGGATGTCTACTGGGCCAAGGAAGGCCGGGTCTCTATCGACCTGGGCGTCGGCACGATCGCCCTGGCCGGGAGCTACTTCGCCGCGCTGCCCATGCTGCGCCGCCTGCGGCGCGAGCACCAGTCTCAGGCGGCTAGCGCCTAGGCCGGCGCTCCCCGGGCGGCAAACCGGGCTTGCCGGGCACTTCGCCCCGATGGCCAGGCCGGGTCCCGTTGGCGGATGGCCCGGATTCGGCGGCCGGCAAATCGACCTGGTGGCCAGATCCGGACCCATCGGGTGAGGACCCGGGCTGCTCCGGCGGCAACTCCACCTCGTGCGGGGACCGGGCTCCGTCCGGTGACAGCTCAACCTGATACTGGGACTGGGACCCGCCCGGGTACGACACGGGCTGGCCCGGCGGCAACTCGACCTCGTGCGGAGGTCTGGCCCGGGCGCCGGATGGCTCGGGCTCACCGTCCGACGAATCGGACTTGTGGGATGAAAACATGCTGGACACGGTCGACCTGACCGCGCCCCAGCCCGAGTGCGGCTTGACCTTCAGCGACACGTAGGCGGCGGCGCCGGTCGGGATGGGGAGCCAGAAGTTAACCACCCGCCAGCCGAGGACACCCAGCGTCGCCACGCTCGAGGTGGCACCGAAGCCGACCAGCAGCACCGGCGTGATCGAGTCGACAACCCCGAGGCCGCCGGGGGTGATGGGCAGGGCCCCGGCCACGTTCCCGATCCCGTAGGCGGCGAACAACTCGACCGGGTTGATGAGCGAGCCGAACGCGGCCACAAAGCACCACAGCGACGCGGCATCGAGCAGCCAGTTGAGCGAGGCCCAGACCAGCGCCCAGGTCATCACCCGCCGGTCCCTGGCCAGCAGCGCGAACGAGTCCCTGGCCTTCAGGACGGCCTGCTCGAGCCGGTCGCCGCTGAGGCCGGGAGTCTTATCGCCGATGACCCGCAGCGCCCGGGACGCGAGCCCGCCGCCGCGGGCGACGCCGACGATCAGGGCGGCCGCCCCCAGCAGGACGATCGTCCCGACGATCGTGATCGTCCCGTAGGTGGCCCGGAATCCCGACAGCCCAATGGAGATGACCAGGGAGCCCAGCAGAAGGACATTCAGCACGACGGTTGAGCCGACGCCCTTGGCCGCCATCATCACCCCGGCGTCATTGCCGGAAATGCCCTCGTTGGTGAACAGCCGGAACCCGAGCGCCGCCGTGCCGAGCGTCCCCGCCGGGATGACGTGGGCCACGGCGGCGGCCGTCAGGTCGATGCGGAACAGCCGCGACAAG
>Ga0335072_10001586_pt1 | contig 36715 bp, 31 predicted proteins | sample Lox_Sample_21_FD_206725 | JGI IMG/M metagenome (GOLD analysis project Ga0335072, IMG submission 206725) | Soil microbial communities from Loxahatchee National Wildlife Refuge, Florida, United States - Lox_Sample_2.1 | ecosystem: Environmental > Terrestrial > Soil > Wetlands | place: USA... | reverse complement strand
CTGACAGGTCCCGTTCGCGCATCCCTTGTTAGACTCGGGGCGGTGGTAAGTGCGGTCGCACTTCTTGACGATTACCGCCTGAACGCTCGCGTTGGCCTCTGATGATGACTTACGGGGCACTTTCCCGACTCCTGACTATTTGCCTGACTCCAGAATACCAGCAGGGTTCTGACCTGCATTAATAACTATTCTGGCGGAAAAGACAACTTCGCAATCGATCGGGAGACGGCCGAACTAGCCTTGCGGAGCTGGCCGGGCGGGCGTGTCGCGGCCCAGGAGAACCGAAAGTTTCTGGCCCGGGCGGTGCAGTACCTGGTGGGCGAGGCCGGCATACGGCAGTTCCTCGACATTGGCACCGGCTTGCCAAGCGCGAACAACGTGCACGAGGTTGCCCAGAAAAACGCCCCGGAAAGCCGGGTCGTGTACGCGGACAATGACCCGCTCGTGCTCGTCCACGCCCAAGCGCTGCTGCGATCGACGGCGGCGGGGCGAACGGCGTACATTAACGCCGACCTGCGCGAGCCGGAAAAGCTGCTGGCCCACCCCGCGGTCCGCGAGACACTGGACTTCGGTCAGCCGATCGCGCTGATGCTCGTCGCCATCTTGCACTTCATCTCCCATGAGGAAGACCCGGCCAGGATCGTCGCCACCCTGGTGTCCGCCCTTCCGCCTGGCAGCTACCTGGTGTCCTCGCACGTCACACCGGAATTCGACCCGGAGGGCGTGGGTGGCCTGCAGGCCACCTACCGCCGGGGCGGCGTGATGGCCCAGGCGCGGACCGGGGCGGAGTTCGCCAAGGTCGCCTTTAGCGGGCTTGAGCTGGTGGAGCCGGGGATGGCCCTGGTCTCTGAGTGGCGCCCGACCGGTGCGGGACCGCGCCCGTCGGCGGCCGAGGTCAGCTTCTACGGAGGCGTCGCGCGCAAGCGGTAACCGGTCGATCAGCTGGCCCGCACGGGCAAGACGACCGCGGACGGGCGGCTGGGATCGTGGTACACGCACTGGTCGGCGGTCAGCAGCCGGGTGGCGGTAGCGCGCGGCTCGCCGCTGCCACCGTTGCGGGCGAAGCGAGGGAAGGCTCCGCTTGAGACCTGGACCCTGATCCGATGACCGCGGCGGAACCGGTAGGCCGTCGGCCAGAGCCGCACGATGACGGCCGAGGGGACGTCGGCGCCGGTCACGCTGGTCAGTCCGTCGCAGACGTTCCAGGACTTGCCGCTCGCGTCGACATCGCACAGCCGGACGAACACGTCCGCGTAGCTGAGGCTGGAGGAGAACCAGATCTCCGCGCTGACGTCTCCGATGACCTCGGTGTCCGCGTCCAGGGCCGCCGTGGTGTAGGTGAGCACGTCCGGCCGCGCCTCAAGCGCGGAGTTCTCGGCCCGGCCCGCGCCCCACGGGAGCATCCGCACGCCGCCCACGGCAGGCGTCGGATCCTTAGGGTCATAACGGAAACGGTCTCGGTCCCCACCCTCGCCCACGCTGGTCTCGAGCAACCCTCCTGGCCGCAGGTAGAACCGCTGCGGCCCGAAGCCCGGCGGTGGCCAGGACTCCAAGTCGCGCCAGGCTTCCTCGCCCATCACGAACACCCGAACCGGGGCGCGATCCGCCGGCCGCTCGCCGCGCGCGTGCGCCAGCCCGAAGGCCAGGGCTTCCCCTGCGCCCTGGCCGCTCCCGCTCAGATGGTGCCAAGGCCCCACCGTGAGCCGGACGGGCCGGCCGAGGTCCTGCAGGACGCGAAAGTCCCGCAGCTGGCCCGGCAGGAAGATGTCGTACCAGCCGCCGACCGAGCTGACGGGGATGGTGACGCCAGCCACCCGGTTCCGGTGGTCGAGCGGCGCCCAGTACGGATCGTCGGCGGCATGGGTCAGGATGTCCTGCACGTACCCCACCCGGTGCCCGGACGCCATCACGTCGGCGTCCCGCAGCGGCAGCGCCCGCATGGCCCGCAGGTTCCTGCGGCCCGCCGTGAGCTGGCGCAGCAGCGCGCCGGGCTTTTCCTGCGAGTCAGTCAGGACGCCCCAGCCGAAGGGCGTCTCAAGCGACATCCCGTCGGGGCGCAGGAACTCAAGCGTGATCGCCGACTCGGTCACCACCGGGATGATCGCCTTGACCTCGGGCGGCAGCTGATCCGCCACCGCCCACTGGACGTAGCCGAGGTAGCTGGGACCGTAGAGCACGATCGAGCCGCCGAACCAGGGCTGCCTGGTGATCCAGTCCAGGGTCGCGAGGCCGTCGGCGCGCTCGTTGCGCATCGCCTCGAAGGTTCCGCCGGAGCCGAACGTGCCACGGCAGCTTTGCATGATCACCTGGTAGCCGCGCTCGGCCAGCGGGCTAGCCATGCTGGCGATAGAGCCCCGCCGCCCGTAGGGACTGCGCAGCAGCGCCACCGGGAGCCCGTCACCGCCGACGCGGGGGGCATACCTGTCGGCCAGCAGCACGACACCGTCGGGCATCGGAACCCGAAGGTCGCGCTGGGCGGCGATGTCGCGGGTCAGCGGCGGGCTCAGCTTCTGGACACGCTCGGTAACCCGGCTGGCGAGGTGCGGTGAGAGGCGGCTCATGGGGCCGCGTCTCCGGCCGGTTCCTGCGCGGATTGCCCGGCCGGCGCCAGCGCGGCCTTCTGCTCGGCGATCAGCTCAGACAGCGCCTGGGGGGCACTTCGGCACAGGCCGGGGAAGTTGAGAAAACCGTGGGGCATGCCGACGTAGTCGGTGAGCCTGACTGGTACTCCGGCGGCGCGCAGTACCCGGGCGTAGCGGACGCCGTCGTCGTGCAGCGGGTCGTGCTCGCCCACCACGATCAGCGCGGGCGGCAGACCCTCGTGGCTCGGCGCGAGCATCGGCGAGGCCAGCGGGTTGCTGGCGTCCCCGCCGGTGCCGAGGTACATCCGGTGGTAGGCCTCAATCTCGTCGGCGTGCACAAAGGCCGGGTTCTTGCTGGCCCGGGCGGCAGCGGCCGACGTGCCGCTGGCCGACATGTCGGTGGCCGGGTACAGCAGCGCCTGGTGCGCGATCGCCGGGCCGCCGCGGTCACGGGCGGCCAGGGCGACGACGGCGGAAAGGTTGCCGCCCGCGCTCTCCCCCATCACGCCGATCGGCCCGCTGGCGCCGAGCCCGCCCTCGCCTGCCGCCCAGGCGAGGGCCGCATAGCAGTCCTCGACCGCGGCAGGGAACGGATGCAGCGGCGCGAGCCGGTAGTCGACGGAAACGACGACCGCGCCCACCTGCGCGGCGACGTTGCCGCACATCCAGTCGCCCATGCGAAGGCCGCCAAGGACGAACCCGCCGCCGTGGAAGTACAAGACGAGCGGTCGCTGGTCCTGGCCGCCGCCCGCTGAGCCGCGGTACACCCGGATGGGGATGTCTCCGGCGGACCCCGGGATGACCTGGTCACTTGCCGTCACGCCGGCCGGCGTGACGCCGAAGATCCAGTTCGTCAGCTTAGAGTCAGGTACCGGGCGCTTCTGCAGCGCGACGACCTGCTCGTCGGTCATGCTTGCGACCGATCCCTGCCGCCGGGTCAGCCAGGCGAACGCCCGGGCCCGCAGGTCCATCCGTGCCATCGGCACTCCCTTCAGCCTCGCGCGGCGAGATGAGCACTTCCCCCGCCTGAGAATTGTGTTCGCCAAGAGCTGGCCGACGCAATACCCTGCGCGCCCGGTGCTACCTGACTTCCACGCTGCGCAGCACCGCGCGGACGAAGTTGTCGAGGATCTCGGCCCGGGCCGCCCGCGAGTGCCCGTGGCTGGTGATGAGCACCGCGTACAGGCCGAGCATGAAGAACTGGGTGGTGCGCAGCGCGTCGGCCTCGGGATATGCCTCTCCCCTTTCCCTGGCGAGCTCGATCGCCCGCACCACCAGGGTCATCATCGGGTAGTCCGCCCACTGCTCGGTGCCGGGCAGCACCTCCGGCCGGCGAGGCGAGAAGTGCAGCGCGAGCATCTCCCTGAACAGCACCTTGCCCACCCGCCGCTCCAGCTGGATCATCAGCCGGACCACCTCGGCCAGCGCACCCGCGAGATCATGCGGGCGGCTGAGGAAGCTGGTCAGCCGCTGCGCCAGCCGTGCCTCCTCCTGGCGCTCCAGCTCGGCCAGCACATGCTCCTTGGCCGGGAAGTGGAAGTAGAACGTGCCACGCGCGACGCCGGCCTCCTTGGCGATGACGCCGACGTCGGCGGCGGCCATGCCCACCTTCTTGAACTCGGCGATCGCGGCCAGGTACACCCGCTGGCGGGTCTCCCGCCGCTGCGCCGCACGCCCGCTGATATCCCCCGGCGTGGCTGGCTTGTCTTCCGCGCTTGTCATCGTGCTCACCTTCTTACCCAAGTCGCTGACAGACGTCAATGACAGTACTCAGTGAGGTCTTGCCAGCGGCGCGGGCATTGCTCTATACAGGTGAGTGATTGCTCACCCCAAAGATGGGAGGCCACGGCGTGGACGCTAGCCCGCTCTACTGGGACCCCTACGACGCTCGCTTCGCAGCGGACCCCTGGCCGCTGTTCAATCGCATTCGCGAGGAAGCCCCGCTGTACCACAACGAGCAGCACGGCTTCTACGCCGTCAGCAGGTATGCGGACGTGGAGCGGACGCTGACGGACACCGAGACGTTCTCCTCGGCCCGTGGCGTCATCCTCGAGCTGATCCAGGCGAACATCGAACTGCCGCCGGGCACCCTCATCATGGAAGACCCGCCCGTCCACAACATTCACCGGCAGCTGCTTGCCCGGGTGTTCTCCCCGCGCCGGGTGGCCGACCTGGAGCCACAGATACGCGAGTACTGCGTCGGCTGCCTGGACCCGCTGGTCGGTGAGTCCCGCTTCGACCTCATCGAGAAGCTGGGCCTTGAGATGCCGATGCGGGTCATCGGCATGCTGATCGGCATCCCTGAAGAGGGGCAGGCCGCCTTCCGCGACGAGTCCAACGCCAAGCTCCTGACCTCCGACGGCGGCAAGATGGACTTCAGCGACGAGGTCATCCTCACCCACGAGGCGATGGGCGACTACATCGACTGGCGCTACAAGAACCCGTCAGACGACGTGATGACCGAGCTCATCAACGCCGAGTTCGAGGACGAGAACGGCGTGACCCGCACGCTGACCCGCGACGAGATCCTCATGTACGTCACGGTCCTGGCCGGGGCGGGCAACGAGACAACCGGCAGGCTCATCGGCTGGATGGCCTCCACCCTGGCCAGGCACCCGGACCAGCGGGCGGACGTCGCCGCCGACCTGTCGCTCGCAGCCGGTGCGGTCGAGGAGGTTCTGCGGTTCGAGCCACCCGGCCCGTTCAACGCCCGCTACGTCACCAGGGACGTGGAACTCCACGGGCAGACGGTCCCCGCGGGCAGCGCGATGCTGACCCTGCTTGGGGCGGCGAACCGCGACCCGCGCCGGTACTCCGATCCCGACAGGTTCGACATCCACCGCAAGAAGAGCATGCACCTGACCTTCATCCTCGGCCCGCACTACTGCCTCGGCTCGGCCCTGGCCCGGCTGGAGGGGCGGGTCGCGCTGGAGGAGATCGTGAGGCGCTGGCCGTCCTGGGAGGTCGACTGGGACGGCGCCAGGCTCCAGCAGACCTCCTCGGTACGCGGCTGGGAGACGCTACCCCTGGTGGTCTCGTGACGGCCGCGGCCGCGCCGGCAAACGGCGCGGCCCGGTACGCGGGCAGTCGAGTGCAGCGCGTTGAGGACGCGCGGCTGCTGACCGGCGCGGGCACGTTCGTCGACGACATCACCCGGCCCGGCCTGCTGCACGCCTGCTTCGTCCGCAGCCCCCACCCGCGGGCGCGGATCGTCAGCGTGGACGCCGCGGCCGCGCTGGCAGCGCCCGGCGTCCACGCGGTCTTCACGGCGGCCGACCTCAACGGCGAGGTGAAGGAGGCCTGGTACACGGGGACGGGCAAGATGGTCCCCGATACTCCGAGGCCGCCGCTGGCCGAGGGCGAGGCCCGGTTCGCGGGCGACATCGTCGCGCTCGTCGTGGCCGACAGCCGCTACCTGGCCGAGGACGCCGCCGAGCTGGTGGACGTGGACTACGACCCGCTGCCCGCGGTCGCCGACTACGCGCGGGCGCGGGCCTGCGGCGCGCTCGTTCACGAGGGCTACCCGGGCAACCTGGCGGGCGAGCTGGCCGGGGCGCCCGCCGACACCATCGCCAGCGTCTACGACGGCGCGGCCTGGACGGTGCGCGAGACGATCTGGGAGCAGGCACAGGGGGCCGTCCCGCTGGAGACCCGCGGCCTCGTCGTGGAGTGGTCGGCGGGCAGCGGCGAGCTGACCGTCTGGGCCGCTACCCAGGCACCGCACGAGGTGCGCATGTTCGCCGCCCGGCTGCTTGGCCTGCCCGAGCACAGCGTCCGGGTGATCACCCGCGATGTCGGCGGCGGCTTCGGGCAGAAGGTCATGCCGCTGCGCGAGGACACCTGCCTGCTGCTGGCGGCGAGGAAGCTGCCCGCGGCGGTCAAGTGGATCGAGGACCGCCAGGAGAACCTGCAGGCCGCAGGCATCGCCCGGCGCGAGCACGGCGAGGCAAGGCTGGCCTTCGACGCTGAAGGCAGGCTGCTGGCCGCGTCGCTTGACCACGTGCAGGACGTCGGCGCCTACCCGACCCCGTGGCCGGTCGGCACCGGGGCGGCGGTCGGGATGATCTTTCCCGGCCCTTACCGGGTCGCGGCGGGCACGTTCAGCCACGCCTCGGTGTTCTCGAGCAGCGCGGGCCGTATCGCCTACCGGGGACCGTGGGCCTTCGAGACGCTGGCCCGCGAGGTCACCCTCGACATCGCCGCCCGCCGGATGGCCATCGACCCGGCGGAGCTGCGGCGCATGAACCTGCTGCGCCGCGATGAGATGCCGTACTCAAGCCCCACCGGCATGCCCTATGACCACATGGACCCGCTGGAGACGCTGGAGCGGGCGCTGGCGACCGTGGACTACGGCGCGTTCCGCCAGGAGCAGGCCAGGGCGCGCGAGCGGGGCCGCTACCTGGGCCTCGGGATCTCCTGCTATGCCGAGCCGACGACACCCGCGTTCGGCTACTACGCGACGGAGGGCGCGACGATCAGGATCGAGCCGTCCGGGCGGGTCAACGTCTACGTGGCGGGCGGCTCGACCGGCAACAGCCTGGAGACGACGACGGTCCAGCTCGCCGCGGACGCGCTCGGCGCGGAGATCAGCGACGTGCACACGATCCAGGGCGACACGGCGGTCACGCCGTTCGGTGCGGGCACGGGCGGCAGCCGCAGCGGCTCGATGATCGCCGGGGCCGTCGGCGTGACCGCGACGGAGCTGCGGGTCAAGCTGACCAGGCTGGCCGCGCACAAACTGGAGGCGAGCGAGGCCGACATCGAGCTCAGCCGCAGCCGGGCGGCCGTGAAGGGCGACCCGGATGCCGGGGTCAGCTTCGCCGACCTCGCCGACATCGCCTACTTCCAGCCGATGGCGCTGCCGCCGGGCATGTCGCCCGGCCTGGAGGCCAGCGCCCGCTACGCGGCCGCCGGCATCGGCCTGTGGGCGTGCGCCACCCACGTGTGCACCTGCGAGGTTGACACCACCACGGGCCAGGTCTCCTTGCTGCGGTATGTCGTGGGCGAGGACTGCGGCCACATGGTCAACCCGGCCGTCGTCGAGGGCCAGATCGCCGGCGGCGTCGTGCAGGGCATCGGCGGCGCACTGCTGGAGGAGCTCGCCTACGACTCCGAAGGCAACCCGGTCGCCACCACATTCATGGACTACCTGCTGCCGACCACAACCGAGGTACCCCTCATCGAGTACGCGCACGTCCAGACGGCACCCGGCCCCGGGCCTGGCGGCTACAAGGGCGTCGGCGAGGGCGGCGCGATCGGCTCTCCTCCGGCCGTGGTCAACGCCGTGGCCGACGCGCTGGCCCCGTTCGGCCTGACGATCACGAGGCTGCCGCTCACCCCGGCGTCGATCGTCGAGCTGATCGGGCGGGGCCGCGGGCAGGACACCGGAGCCACCCGGTGAAGCCGGCCCCGTTTGAGTACCACGCGCCTCCCACCGCGCGGGAGGCCGTCGACCTGCTGGCCCAGCTGGGTGACTCGGCGAAGGTGATCGCGGGCGGGCAGAGCCTGGTGCCCGTGCTGGCGATGCGGCTGGCGGTCTTCGACCACCTCATCGACATCGGCCGGATCGAGACCTTGCGCGGGATCCGCGAGGCCGACGGGCAGGTCTGGGCCGGAGCGGGGACGACCGAGGCGGAGATCGGCCAGTCGGGGCTGATCTGCGCCCAGGTCCCACTGCTGGCCCGGGCGACGCCGCTGATCGGCCACTTCCAGATCAGGAACCGGGGCACCATCGGCGGGTCGCTTGCCCACGCCGATGCGTCGGCGGAGTACCCCGCGGTCGTTATGACCCTTGATGGGATTGTCCATGCGCTATCACCGCGGGGCGAGCGGACCATTGCGGCCGGAGAGTTCTTCACCGGCATCTGGAGCACGGCGCTTGCGCCGGACGAGCTGCTTACCGGGGTCAGCTTCCCGGCCGCCCGCAGCCGGCAGGGCTTCGCGATCGAGGAGCTGGCCCGGCGCCGTGGCGACTTCGCAGTCGCGGGAGCGGCGGTCGCGGTCGAGCTTGACTCCGGCGACGTGATCACGAGGGCCAGCATCGGCCTGTTCGGGCTGGGGCCGACCCCGCTGCGCGCGGCGGGCGCCGAGGCGTCGGTCACCGGCGCCGCCGCGCGTGCCCGCGGCGGCGAGCAGATCGGGCGGGCCGCTGTCGCCGACCTCGACTCGGTCCCGGCTGACCGGCACGGCACCGCCGATTACCGCAAGAAGGTCGGCGCCGCCATGGTGACGCGCGCCTGGGAGAGGGCCGTACGGGAGGCTACCGGTGAGTGAGGTCAGCATCGAGGTCACGGTCAACGGTCGACGGCGGCGGGTGACCGTCGAGCCGCGGCTGACCCTGGCCGACTTCATCCGCGAGCGCTGCCACCTGACCGGCACGCACCTGGGCTGTGAGCACGGTGTCTGCGGCACCTGCACGGTATTGCTCGGGGGGGCGACCCCCCGTACCCCCCGATGCATGCCCGATGAAAAGGCAAGGATATCGGGCATGCCCGCAGACGAGGCGGTGCCCGGGGGGGCGACCCCCGGTCCCCCTCGAGGCATGCCCGCGGGCGAGGCGGTGCGCAGCTGCCTGATGTTCGCGGTACAGGCCGACGGCGGTGAGGTCACCACCGTCGAGGGCATCGCCGCTCCCGACGGCACCCTGTCCGTCGTCCAGGCCGCGTTCCGCGAGCACCACGGATTGCAGTGCGGCTTCTGCACGCCCGGCTTCATCATCTCGGTGACCGCGTTCCTGCGCGACAACCCAAGCCCCACCGACGAGGAGATTCGCGAGGCCCTGTCGGGCAACTTGTGCCGCTGCACCGGCTACCAGGGCATCCTGGCGGCCGTTCGCGCGGCCGCCGACACCATCAGCAACGAAGCGAGGTAGGTCAGCATGCCAGGAAGAGTCGAGGGCAAGGTCGCTTTCATCACCGGCGCCGGCCGCGGCCAGGGCCGCAGCCACGCGGTGCGGCTGGCCGAGGAAGGGGCCGACATCATCGCGATCGACATCTGCCACGATGTCGAGGGGGCGCTCCCGATGGCCACGGCGGAAGACCTGGCCGAGACGGCGAAGCTGGTGGAGGCGCTGGACCGCCGCGTCATCACCCACCAGGCCGACGTGCGTGACGCCGACGCGCTCAAGGCGGCGGTCGACGACGGCGTCGCGCAGCTGGGGCGGCTTGACATCGTGCTGGCGAGCGCGGGCATCGCGAGCATGGGCGGGCCGGCCCACAAGATGAAGGCCGACAACTGGAAGCACACCATCGACATCAACCTGAGCGGCCTGTGGAACACCGCGCGGGCCGCGATTCCGCAGCTGATCGCCGGGGGCCAGGGCGGGTCTATCGTCCTCACCAGCTCCGTCGGCGGACAGCGCGCGATGCCGAACATGAGCCACTACGTGTCGGCCAAGCATGGCGTGGCTGGCCTGATGCGGTCGCTGGCGGTCGAGCTGGGCGAGCACGGCATCCGGGTCAACGCGGTCCTGCCGACCAACGTCAACACGCCGATGTTCATGAACGAGGGCACGTACCGGATGTTCCGTCCCGACCTGAAGAGCCCGGGCCTCGACGACATCCGGCCGATCGCCCAGATGATGCACGTCCTGCCCATCGGCTGGGTCGAGCCGGTGGACATCAGCAACGCGATCGTGTTCCTCGTCTCCGATGAGGGCCGCTACATCACCGGCGTGGAACTGCCGGTCGACGGCGGCACCCTGCTGAAGTAGGCCGTCTCACGGACCCGGCCGCCTTCGAGACTCTTACTTCCCAAAAGGGAGAATGGTATTCTCAAGCTCAGCGGAGCCCGGCCGGAGGTGGCCGCCGAGGGCAAGGCGGCAAAGGAGTGACCGATATGGCAGATGAAGACCAGATCCTCTACGAGGTCGCCGACAAGGTCGCGGTCATCACGCTCAACCGGCCGCACCGGGCCAACGCCCAGACGATGGAACTGCTCGACGACCTGAACGCGGCCTTCGAGCGGGCGGCGGGACAGCAGGACGTGCGCGTCATCGTGCTGCGAGCCAACGGCAAGCACTTCTCCTCGGGCCACGACCTGACCGCTGGCGGCGAGGCACGGCCGGACAAGATCACGCTGGAGCATATCTACGCTCTGGAGACTCGCAAGTACCTGGAGTACTCGCTGCGCTGGCGCAACATCCCCAAGCCCACGATCGCCTCGGTCCAGGGCAAGGCGATCGCCGGCGCACTGCTGCTGATCTGGCCGATGGACCTGATCGTCGCGGCCGAGAACGCGGAGTTCTCCGACCCCGTCGTCTTCATGGGGATCGGCGGCGTGGAGTACCACGGCCACACCTGGGAGCTCGGCCCGCGCAAGGCCAAGGAGATCTTGTTCACCGGCCGCGCCGTCTCGGCCCGCGAGGCCGAGCACGTCGGCATGGTCAACAAGGTCGTCCCGCTGGAGTCGCTGGCGGAGGAGACCATGAGGCTGGCGACCCAGGTCGCGCAGAACGACCCGTTCGGGCTGCGCCAGGCCAAGCGAGCCGTCAACCAGACACTGGACGTCCAGGGCTTCTACGCGGCGATCCAGTCGGTCTTCGACATCCATCAGACCGGCCACGGTAACGCGCTGTCTGTCACTGGCTACCCGATCATCACCCGGCTTGAAGGCATGAAGGAGAAGCTCAAGAGCCAATGAGACCGCAGCTGAGAGCAGGGTTCATCGGGCTGGGCAGCCAGGGCGCGCCGATGGCGCGCCGGATCGTCGAGGGCGGGCTCCCGCTGATGCTGTGGGCGCGGCGGCCCGCCGCGCTGGAGTCGTTCGCCGACACCCCGGCCACGGTGGCGAGCACCCCGGCTGAGCTGGCCGCGGCAAGCGACGTGATCGGGCTGTGCGTGCGAGACGACAGCGACATCAACGAGGTCACCGCGGGGGACGACGGCGTGCTGGCCGGGGTCGCCCCCGGCGCGATCATCGCCGTGCACAGCACCGTGCACCCGAACACGGTGCGGACGCTGGCCGAGGCCGCCGCGCTCAGGGGCGCGTTCGTCATCGACGCGCCGGTCAGCGGCGGCCAGCCGGCCGCGGCGGCGGGCCGGCTCCTGGTCATGGCGGGCGGTGACGCTGAGCACGTCGAGCGGGCACGGCCGGTACTGGCCAGCTACGGGAGCCCGGTCGTCCACCTCGGGCCGCTTGGTGCGGGCCAGGTGACCAAGCTGCTGAACAACACGCTGTTCACGGCGCACCTCGCGGTCGGCGCCAGCCTGCTCAGGCTGGGCCGGGACCTCGGCGTGGACCCGGCGGGCCTGGCGGAGGTGATCGCCAGCGGCAGCGGCGAGAGCTTCGCCCTGGCCCGGGTCGCCGACGCGGGGGGAACGCTGGACCGGATCGGCGCGCACGCCGGCCCGCTGCTGGCCAAGGACGTGCGACTGGCGGTGGCCGTCGCCGAGGCGGCCGGGCTGGCCGGCGTGGGCACGGAAGCGGTCGTCGCCGCGGCGGACGCGGCCCTCGCCATGATGAGCGTCGCCCGCTGACGGGGGAAGCCAGCGTGGAGAGCAGCGTCGTCCTGGAGAGCAGCGTCGTCCTGGAGAGCATCGTCGTCGTGGGGGGTGGCGCGGCCGGCCTGGCGGCGGCCGAGGCACTGCGGGCGGCGGGGTTCAGCGGGTCGCTCACCCTGGTGTGTGGCGAGCCTGAGCTGCCTTATGACCGGCCGCCGCTGTCCAAGCAGGTCCTGGCGGGCGCGTGGGAGCCCGAGCGCACCCGCTTGCGCGACGCGGCCCACTACGCCGAGCGCGACATCCGCCTCCGGCATGGGCGGGCCTCCTGCCTTTCCCTGGCCGAGCGGACCGTGACCATGGCCGACGGCTACCAGCTGGGCTACGACGGCCTGATCATCGCCACGGGTGCCCGCCCGCGCCTGCTGCCCGCCGGCCACGACCTGTCCGGCGTGCACGTGCTGCGCGGCCTGGCCGACGTGACCGCGCTCAAGACGGCCTTCGGCTCAGGCGGCCGCGTCGTGATCGTCGGGGCCGGCTTCCTCGGGATGGAGGTCGCGGCGGCGGCGCGCGGCCTCGGCCTGGAGGTCACGGTCGCGGACCCGCTGCCCGAGCCGATGACCCGCCAGGTCGGCCCGCTCGTCGGCGCCGCGGTGGCCGAGCTGCACCGTGCCCACGGCGTCATCGTGCAAGCCGGCACCGGGGTGGCGGGGCTGCTGTCAGGCAGCGGGTCGGTAACGGGCGTGGCCCTGCACGACGGTCGCCTGCTGCCGGCCGACTGCGTGCTCATCGCCATTGGCGCCCGGCCGGAGACGGGCTGGCTGGCCGGCTCGGGCCTCTCGCTGGCCGACGGGGTCGACTGCGACGAGTACCTCAGGGCGGCGCCTCGTGTCTACGCCGCCGGCGACGTGGCGTCCTGGGCCAGCTTCAGGTACCGGCGGCGGCTCCGGGTCGAGCACCGGATGAACGCGACTGAGATGGGCACGGCGGCGGCGGGGAACCTGATCCGGGAAGCGGCCGGAGCTGACCTGATCCCGTTCGACCCGGTGCCGTACTTCTGGAGCGACCAGTACACGGTCAAGCTCCAGGTGCACGGGCACGTGAACCCTTCCGGGGCAGTCACGATCCCAGAAGGAGCGGTCGGGGACGGGAAGTTCGTCGCGGTGTTCCACCACGACGGCGTGCCGACCGCCATCCTGGGCTGGAACGCGGCCGCCCGGATGCCCGCTTACCGTCGGCAGCTGCTCGGATGACCGGGCGGACATTGTGACCAGTGCCTTCAGGTAACCGCACTGGCGGCCTCGGCCGGAGCCTGTAACGTAACAACGGTTCGGGGCAATGGAGGCTTTTGGTGGAAGCTGGGACCGTTCTGGCCGACCGGTACAGGCTGGCCGAGCGGCTAGGCCGCGGGGCGATGGGCGAGGTTTGGCGTGCCCAGGACAGCAAGCTCTACGACAGGGACGTCGCGGTCAAGATGCTGCTCGTCCGCGACCCTAACCCCGACGACCTCGAGCGGTTCACCCGGGAGGCGGGGGTCGCGGCCCGGCTGGCCCATCCGGGGATCACGGTGGTCCACGACATCGGCCGGCACGAGGACCAGGTCTTCATCGTCATGGAGCTGCTGCGGGGCGAGAACCTTGGCGCACTCCTGGCCAAGCACCCGCGGGGCCTGCCCGTCAGCCAGGCCGTCAGCTTCGCGGTCCAGGTAGCCAGCGCGCTGGCGAGCGCCCACGCCGCGGGTGTCATCCACCGTGACCTCAAGCCCGCCAACCTGTTCGTGCAGGGCGACCACGTGAAGATCTGTGACTTCGGCCTGGCCAGGGACGATGCCTTCCGTACGATCACGATGGCCGGGGAGGTGATCGGCACCCCGGCCTACATGGCACCCGAGCAGTGGAACGGCGAGTCGGCCACCTCAAGCAGTGACTTGTACGCGCTGGGCGGCATCATCGCGCAGATGCTGACGGGTGAGCTGCCCTTCCCCGGCCCCAGCATCGCGGCGCTCCTGAACCAGCACCTGAACGTGGCCCCCACCCCTCCGGCCAGCCGCGTGCCGCATGTCCCGCCCGCGCTGAACGACCTGGTGGTCTCCCTGCTCGCGAAGGACCCGGCCGACCGTCCGCCGAGCACCACCTGGGTCCTTGAAACACTCACGCGGATCAGGGACTTGCCCCGCGACTGGCCTGACCTTGGGCTGCCACCGGCGCAGCAGCCCGCGAAGCCGCCGAAGCCCCGGCAGCACACCGAGAAGTCACCGCGGCACCCGGCGAAGCCCGGCCGGCCCGCGGCTAAGCCCGTGCGGGCCGCCAGCGCGGCTCAGGTGACCGCGGTCCCTCGCTTTCAGCCCCACCCACCGCAGGCCACCCGGGTCGGACCGGTGGCGGCCATCGCCTGCGCGCCACTCGGGCCAGAGCTGAGGGTCTTCGCCCTGACCTCGGCCGGGCGCATTCGGCTCTCCTCCCGCACTGACCCGTCCGCCGCTGCCACCGGGCCCCCCGAAGTGGTTCTCACTGACGCGTTCTCCCCGGATACGGCCGCCGCGGGAGCTGCCGCCCAGGACGCCGCCTCGCGTGATGGCGGCGACCCTGATGGTGTCACGACTGAGGGGGACTCCCCCGGTACCGCTCCCGGCGGCGCTGCGCCGGGAGAAAACGCGCCGGGCCGGAGCGAAGCCGACTGGACCAGCTGGACCGACGTTCTGTCACCGACCGGGCAGCAGCCAGTGGCCGCCATCGCGGCGACTAACGCGCACGCCACGCACTACTCCCTCCTGACCGACCACAATTCCGCGCTGGCCGCGGTGGCAGGCGACGAGCTGTACATCAGCCGGTCGGGCAGCGCGTGGCGAAGCATGGACGGGCCGGGCGGCCAGCTCGTCCCCGCTCACATTCTGGACGTCGCCGTGGCCTCGTGGACGCGCGCGGCGGTGAGCTCGCAGCCCGGTGAGCCCCGCGGCCTGCCCAGCCCGGCGTGCGTCTTCGCCCTTGACGCGGACGGAAAGGTCTGGAAGAACTCGCGGGCCGGCTGGCGAGGCGTCCCCGTAAGCCGCCCGGCCAGCGCGATCGCGGCGTGTTCCTTTCGCAACGAGGACCAGCTCCTGCTGTGCGTGGCCGATGGCGCGGTCAGCGTCGCGCACTACGAGTCGCTCGGTGGCGCGGCCAGCAGCCTGCCGGCCTGGCCGCACGCTCCGGCCGTGCGCGTGGTCGACGTCGCCTGCCTGTCGCTGGCAGCCGGGCACCAGGAGGCCTTCGCGCTCGACGCGGGCGGAAACATCTGGCACGCCCGCGCCCACGCTCCCGCGGGGTCCGGTCCCGACCAGCAGTCGGCCCCGGCACCGTGGGCCACCTGGACCCGGATCGAAGGGACGCCCGCGAACGCGACCGCCATCGCGGCAGGCGCCCAGGGAGATGGCGATGCCAGCCAGGGGACACTCCTCCTGGCCACTGCGGACGGTACGATCCACCACGCGTCCTGTGACCTGGACACGACCGGTCAGTCAGCCTGGGCCGACTGGTCGCAGCTGCCTCCGTTTTAACGCTCTTGGGTGCTCTTGGGTGCTCTTGGGCCGCCGTCTCGCCCGGGACTGGCGCCGTGGCGCACGCAGAAGTCCCTGCCGGTCACTTACCGAGCCTCGTGGGGGAGATGTTACGAAAACTTTTCCGGTTCGGTAAACATTTGCCCCCTATAGTGTGGAAATTCTTACCAGAAAGGGAGCATGGCGCGGTTGCGGGGTTCGGGCCGGGGCATGGCGCTGGTTGCGGGGTTCGGGCCGGGACACTAGCCATCGATGAGCTTTTCCAGCTCACCGAGCGCGGGCTCGATGACGCCGAGGCTCGCGCCTAGCTCGGCGGCCACCTCGCGGACCACCTTGACGTCCTTGCCGAGGAACTCGGCCAGCATCCGCGCGGACGCGGCGACCGATCCTCGCCCGGCCACGACGGACAGGCCCCGGCTCGCGGCGCTGCCGTGAGGCAGGGCGGCCAGCAGCCCTTCCTCGGGGACGCCGAGTTGCTCGCCGAGCCGGACGGCCTGCGCGACCAGGCCGATGCTGGCGGCGAAGACGGCGTTGTTGACCAGCTTGACGGCCTGCCCGGCGCCCACCGGGCCGACGTGCAGGATCGGGTCACCGTAGGCACGCAGCACCGGCCGCACCCGGTCCACGTCCGTCTGCGCGCCGCCGACCAGCAGGGTGATGTGCCCCGCGGCGATGTCGTGCGGGCCACCACTGACCGGCGCGTCGACAACGGCAATGCCCAGGGATGCTCCCGTCGCCGCGATCTCCTGGGCCGTGCGCGGGCTGCCGGTGGTGTGAATGACCAGGGCGGCCCCCGCGGGGAGCGCGGCGGCCAGTCCACCGGCCAGGCACACCTCGCGCACCTGCTCGTCACTGAAGACGCAGACGCAGGCCACATCGGCCGCTTCCGCGACGGCGACGGCCGCGGCGACCGGCCGCGCGCCCGCCGCCGCGAGGGCCTCCCGCGCCTGCTGGCTTCGGGTAAGCACGGTGACCTCATGCCCGGCCGCGACCAGCCGGCCGACCATGGGCCGTCCCATCCGCCCGGCACCGATAAATCCCACGCGCATAGGTCGAGAATATCATTTCCGTTTTCCCGGAATCTAGTTCTCGGACGATGCGGGCTGGTCATGGATCTCGCCCGCGGAGACGACCGCGCGCACCGGGCCCGGCGTCCTGAGTGCCTCGGCCAGCGGTACCCGCAGCAGGACCAGGTCGGCGGCCTTCCCGGCTCGCACCCGGCGCGGCGCTCCCCCGGGATCGTCAGCGGCCCCCAGGTAGGCATCCAGTGCCTCCCGGGCGCTGATCCCTTCCCCGGTCCCGACAACGCGGCCGGACGCGGTGCGGCGCGAGACCGCCGCCGGCATCACCTTCCACGGGTCCACCGGCCCGTAGGGCGCGTCGCTCGACAGCGCCAGGGGCACGCGAGCGCGCAGCAGGCTCCCGCACCGGTACAGGTCCCCGTGCTCCGCCGCGGGCAGGCCGTCAAGGAAGTCATCGCCGCGGTCGGTGAGGAAGCCGGGCTGGGTAACCACCCGCAGCCCGAGCAGCGCCAGCTCACGGACCATCTCGCGGGCAACGATCCCGCCGTGCTCGACCCGGTCTCCCCGCAGGGTCCCGACCTCCCTCAGCACCGCGATGAGCAGCACAAGAGCCTCGAGGGTCACGCAGTGCACAGCGACCGCGCGGCCTTCCCCATGGGCGGCCGCCACCCGCTCGGCCAGCTCCGGGTAGGTGAGCATCCCCGAGTCGGCCAGCACGATCTTGTAAGGCCCGACGGTCAGCCCTGGGGTTGGCGGGACGCTGCCGCCGAGCGGGACTCCGAGCAGCTGAACCCGCGGTGGCACCTCACCGCGCCGGATGGCCGCGCTGATCGACGCGATGGCCGCCGGGTCCAGGTCTGGGGTCGCATCGGTGACGGTGGTGATGCCGAAGCCGCGCAGCTGTAGGCCCACGGCGCCGAGCGGCGGCAAGGCTCGGGGTTCCCGGTGGCCCTGGCCGAGGCGGCGGCGGAGCCAATCGTCGGCCCGCCACAGCCGCCCGGTCGGCCTGCCGGCGGCGTCCCGCTCGACGCCGGGATGCCCGGCCTCGGGGCCGGGACGGCCGACCTCGGGGCCGGCGAGATCGCCGTCGGCCAGGCCGACCTCGGCCAGGGCCGCGGAGTTGAGAATCCACAGCGCGCCGCTGCGGTGCTGCACCCGGACGGGACGGTCAGCGCGGGCCCGGTCGAGCGCGCGCGCGTCGAGGTCCCCGGCCACGGACTCGAAGTAACCAGTGCCGCGAATCCACCCGGTTGGATCGGGCCGGGCCGAACCCAGCGCCGCCGCGAGCGCGCCCGCGTCGCGCACCTGCGGCGGGCCGCAGCGCACTGACGCCGTGGCGGCCGCCATCGCGTGCAGGTGCAGGTGGTGATCACACAGGCCGGGCAGGACCGCGCCGCCGTCGCAGTCGATGACTTCCTCGCCCGCCATCCGGCTCAGTCCCGGCGCGACCTCGGCGATCACCGCGTTGGCGACCCGGATGTCAGCGCGGCGCACGCCGTCGATCTCGGCGTCACGAAGGAGCAGGCTGCTGGTCACGGCAGGCATGATGCTCGGGCCTAGTCATCGGCCAGGGACGCGCGGCGATACCACTCCCTGGCCTCTGCCGGCCGGCCCGTCTCCATCAGCAAGTCACCGAGGACTTCCATGGCCAGGCCGTATCCACCCTCCGCGCCACGCCGCAACCACTCCTCGGCCTCGGCGTCGCGCCCAGCCTCCCTAAGCGAGTCACCAAGACGCACCATGGCCAGGCGGTAGCCAGCCTGCGCCGCCCGCCGGAACCACTCCTCGGCCGCCAGAGGCCGCCCAGCCTCAGTCAGCAGCTCCCCAAGGTCCACCATGGCCACCTCATAGCCGACCTCGGCCGCCCGCCGGAACCACTCCTCAGCCTCCCCCAGTCGGCCAGCCTCCCTCAGCAGGTCCCCCAGCTTGTCCATGGCCAGCTCGTAGCCGGTCTCAGCCGCCCGCCGAAACCACTCCTCCGCCTCCGCCACCCGCCCAGCCTTCCTGAGCAGATCCCCCAGGCGCACCATCGCCAGGCTGTATCCGGTCGCCGCGGAACGCCGGAACTCGTCTTCAGCCTCCGCATCGCGGCCAGCCTTCTCGAGCAGATCCCCCAGGTGCACCATGGCCACCTCGTACCCGGCCCCGACCGCACGCCGGAACCACTCCTCAGCCTCCGCAAGCTGGCCAGCCTCCTCAAGCAGATCCCCCAGGCGCACCATGGCCAACTCGTATCCGGCCTCCGCGGCCCGCCGGGACCACTCCTGCGCCTCCGCATCGCGTCCGGCCTCCTCAAGCAGATCCCCCAGGTGCACCATGGCCAGCTCGTATCCGGCCTCGGCCGCACGCCGGAACCACTCCTCAGCCTCCGCAAGCTGGCCAGCCTCCCTGAGCAGATCCCCCAGGTGCACCATCGCCAGGTTGTATCCCGCCTCGGCCGCACGCCGGTACCACTCCTGCGCCTCGGCCGGCCGGCCAGTGGCGCTGAGCAGATCACCGAGATCATCCATCGCCAGGTCGTACCCGGTCTCGGCCGCACGCCGGAACCACTCCTCGGCCTCTTCCAGCCGGCCAACCTCCCGCAGCAGATCACCGAGATCATCCATCGCCAGGTCGTATCCGGCCTCGGCCGCACGCCGGAACCACTCCTCGGCCTCTTCCAGCCGGCCAACCTCCCGCAGCAGATCACCGAGGTCACTCATGGCCAGGTCGTTGTCCATCAGCGCACCACGGCGAAGCGCCTGCTCGGCATACTCCAGCTGCCCCGCCGTGCGGGCAACGGCACCGAGCCGCAACAGATCACTTATGTCGGCGTGGGCGATGAGTATGGGCCATATTTGCTCCGGAATATCATCAAGCCCGCCGACCCGCTGGACATGGTCGAGCAGGTAATCGAACGGCTCGTAGGTGGTGTCCGTGACGGGAAGAAGGCAGGCACTGGCTCCCCTTACCGGCTGCACTGCCCACTCCAACGCGGCGTCGAAGCCGGGCAAGCCCGCTTGATGCCTGATCCGGTAATCCAGGTAAAACGTATGCAGCTCGTCAAGTACGGGACGCGAGATCTGCTGGTAGCCGGCCCGCCGAGCGTCGACGGCAGCGCTGATGATGGCGCCGGCCACGGGATGCTCGCCACGGCGAGCGGATTCCCAGCGATCCAGCGTGGCCGGCCCGGCCGAGAGGTATTCGGCAAACCCGGCTCGGGTGGCGTGATCGAGCGCTTCCGCAATCCGCGGATCGGCGCGCAGGTCCCGGGCCCGTGCCGTCTCGGGTTCCGTCAGCTCACGGTCGAGCCAGATAACGCGAGCCCGCTGCATTACCTCATTAAACGCCCGCCCGATCGAAACATCGCGGCCGGCCGCATTCAGCTCACTTCGCGCTTCCGCCCGCAATGTCGCCAGCACGACGACATCGGAACTGCCGGGCGGGCACAATTCGTCAAGCACCGCCGCACCCAGCCCGCCATCACCGAAATACCGTTCCATGTCATCCAGCCAGACCACGGCATTCTTCAGTGGAGTGGCAGCTTTCGCGATTTCCCGCAGGGAGTCGTCGGCGGCGGGCACGACGAGCCATCGATCCGGGGCGCGTGCGCGCATGCACTGGAAGGCCAGGCGAGTCTTCCCGGCAGCAGATGCCCCCTCGATGATGACCATGCCGCCGCTCAGGAAGATCTTCTCCAGTTCTTCATGGGCATCGCGTCGCACGTAGTCGGGCAGTCTATCCGTGTTCGACACATCATTTCCGGCAGCTGCCGAGGGGTGGACGCCAAGGGCCATGGCGTCACCGCATTCACGCACTCGCCGCAATCCGCCATGACGATTGTGCATGCGGGTATTAGCCAGCAGGGCATCGCTTTGCTGGCGCGGCCGTTCAACCAGGTCCGTGGCTAGCTTCTTGAATGGGTCAAGGATCAGGCCGGTGGCGAACGCCGTGGCGGCAATAAACGCATTGGCCCAGGTAGGCAGGTGCGGCAATTTGGCTAGCGTCACTGCCGCGATCGCGGCGACCACCACGACCACCAGCACAAAGCCAGAGGCAGCTCGCCGCCAAGACATCATCAGACCACCCCAAAGACGATCATCGCCCACCTGGTGCAGACATGCTAGCTTTTGCGAGATGGGCGTGGCTTACTCTAGCGGCCGGGCTAGGGGCCTGCCAGCATCCGACGCGTCCGGACCGGATCCTGCGGGCACCGGGTCGGCCATGCGCGCTGACCGAAGACGGCCGCACTCTTTGTCAGGCATCTCCTCGCTGGCCATAGTCACAGGGACCAGTGCGCCGATCGGCCATAGGGCCAGCCCGGAAACTCCAGTCGATGGGCCGCGAGCGGCGCTCAGCGCGATCCGCGATATCCCTCAGGCTGGTGGCGGCTTGTTGTGTCCGGTTATCAGGCTGGCCCGGCCTGGCCTCGATGATCCGGGCGAGCAGGCGGAGATGCTCAGGTGCGACGGGGAACCAGTCAAAGGCAACGAGCAAAAGGCGAACCGGTGGCTGACTGCGGTCCTGACGGACCTCCAAGTACCTGAAGAAATCGCCGGGCCCTTGCTGGAGGATCGAGCGGCGGACCCTGATCACAGCGGCCGTCGCCAGGTCACAGCGTCCGTTCTTCGTGTCCAGGACAGTGCCCTCAAGCGTCGCGAAGTCAGGGAGCAGGCGGCTGATCTGCCACTTATTAAGCGCGGTGGAGGGTATCCAGCCCGACTTAGGCTCCCGGCCGATCGGCACCGGGCGCGAATACCCGTCAAGTCCCACGAGCGCGACCATACCCGCCCGCGCTGACCTGGGCCGCCCGCCGCAGTCGGAGAGGCAAGGCCTCCGCTCCTCGCATGCAATACGCTGTGCGCCATGCTGGACGAGGGTGGCCGGGTCGCGGATCCGCTTGTCCTGGTTGACCTTGACGATCCGGACGTCACCGCGCCCGCGGCGGACGGGCGGCTGCTTGTCGGGGTCGGGACTGGACCGCTGACTTCCCGGGCGCGGCTGGCGGTCGAGGGGCTGGACCTGAGCCTGGTGACGGAAGGCGCGGCGGCCGAGGGGCGAGGGGTGCCACGGGAGTGCGTCGCCGTTATGGACGTCGAAGAAGAGGTAGCGGCCACCTACGCGGTCGTGCGGCGCAGCCCGCAGGCGGCGCTGGTCCTGGGGCAGGTACTGCGGGCGAGCGAGGGGCTGCCGGTCGCGGCGGCGCTTGATGTTGAGTCGTTCGCGTACTCGATGCTGCTAGCCGGGGATGAGTTCCGGCGCTGGCTATCCGGCAACGTCGGGCGGGCGATACCGCCCAGGGCGGAGGAGCCGGTGCTCCTCGGGCGGGACGGGAATGTGCTGCACGTGACGCTGAACCGGCCAGAGCGGCGCAACGCCTACGGCAGGCAGGTGCGGGACGGGCTGACCGAGGCGCTCTCGGTCGCGCTGCTTGACCCCTCGGTTGAGCGGGTCGTGCTCGACGGGGCCGGGTCATGCTTTTGCTCCGGCGGTGACCTGGCCGAGTTCGGGACGGCACCGGACCTGGTGACGGCGCACTTCGTGCGGACGATGGCGGGCGCCGGGCGGCTGGTTCACGCGCTGGCGGCCCGGGCCGAGGTCAGGATGCACGGGCCTTGCGTCGGGGCGGGCGTCGAGATCCCCGCGTTCGCGGGCACGGTGACCGCGGCCAGCGGGACGACCTTTACGCTGCCCGAGGTGGCCATGGGGCTGATCCCCGGAGCCGGCGGTACGGTGAGCATCCCGCGCCGGGTGGGCCGGTGGCGGGCCTTGTACCTGGCCCTGACCGGCCGCCCCCTTGACGCCGCGACCGCTCGGTCGTGGGGTCTTATCGACCATATTGCGACAGCGGACTGACGTCCGCCGTGCGCCTCCTTACGGCACGTTGGGCTGGTGGCTCGCAGCCCAGGTTGCCCAGTCGCCGAGAGCCTGGTGGAGCTGGACGCCCGCCTCGGCGGCGATCCGGATCGATCTGGTCTGCGGGCTGTCGCCGTACTCGCCTCGGTCCTTGGCGGCCGCGATCGCGCGGTACTTCTCAGCGAGGTCGCGGTAGAACGCCGCCTCCTTCTCCAGGTAGGCGGCAAGCTCCCCAGGGGTCATGAGCCAGAAGAAGACCGAGCGGAGCACGGGCTCCAGCCGCAGTGTGTGGTCCACGCCGACGGCGGTCAGCCAGCGGCGCACCTCCTCGATCCCGGATTCGGTGGCACGGTAGGTCTTGCGGCGCCGCGGGCCTTCGGAGTCGATCTGGATGAAGCCGTCGGCTTCGAGCTTGCGCAGCTCACCGTAGATCTGCGGGTGCCCGGCGGGCCAGACGGTACCGAGCAGGTCCTCGAAGCGCCGGGTGAGATCCCAGCCGCTCGCCGGCTGCTCGGCCAGGAGGCCGATGAGCGCGTGCCTCAGCGACATGACGCGACCACCCGTTCATGTCGACATGTTCCTATTGACATGTCGATGCTGCCCTGCCACACTGTATCCATATGTTCATCCTAACATGTCGAGATAGACATCAGGAGGGCCGGATGACGCGGACCGCGAAGGGAAACGTATTCATCACGGGAGCAGCCGCGGGCATCGGCGCCGCCACCACAAGGCGATTGGCCGAAGCCGGCTACCGGGTCCTGGCGGGCGTGCACCGGGAGGCTGGCTCGCTGGCGAGCATCCCAGGCGTGCAGCCTGTTGCGATCGATGTGACTGACCCGTCTAGTGCCGGGAACGCGGCCAAGGCGGTGGCGGAGACGACCGGCGGGAGCGGCCTGCAGGCGGTGATCAACAACGCGGGCGTGATCGTCCGGGGGCCGCTCGAGCTCGTGCCCCCGGAGGAGCTGCGCCGCCAGTTCGAAGTCAACACGTTCGGGCCGGCGCACGTCATCCAGGCGTTCCTGCCGCAGCTGCGAACGGGCAAGGGGCGGATCATCAACGTCAGCGCCCCGACTGCCCGGGTACCGGTCCCGTTCATGGCGCCGATCGGCGGCAGCAAGGCGGCACTGGCGTCATTCTCGGACTCACTGCGGGTCGAGCTTGGCGCTTGGGGCATCCCGGTGGTCGTGATCGAGCCGGGCGGGACCGACACCGCGATCTTCCAGAAGGCCGATGCCGCCGCCCAGGCAGCGCTCGCGGCGGCAGACCAGGCCAGGGTCGCGCTTTACAGCCACCAGCTCGGCGCCGTCGCCAAGGCAGCCGCCAGGCAGAAGCTCGGCCCGGCCGATGCGGTCGCCAGGACGATCGTGGCAGCGGTCGAAGCGCGCAAGCCGAAGCGCCGCTACATGGCAGGGTCAGGTGCCGCCGTGTTCGGCGTGCTGGCGCATCTTCCGGCCGGCGTCCGGGAGCGGCTCATCAAGACCGTCTTCGGGCTGGGATGAGCGATCACACCGGCATGTCTGAGCCAGCCCGCACGATCGCCTTCATCGGGGCCACGTCAGGCCTCGGGCTAGGCGGGACTCGAGGCCTGGCGAGCTAGCCGAGACCACCTAGGACGATGAACGGGCCGCCGGAGTAGCAGGTCGTCCCGTCCTCAAGCAGGGCGACGCTGCTGGTGGACACCTGGTCGGTGGTGTAGTCGTCCTGGTACAGGCCATTCCACTGCCCCTCCCAGCTGGTGCGCTCGGCCAGCGTTCCGCTGCCACCCTGGTGTGAGGTGCCGTTAGCGTCGCTGAGGGAGATGACCCAGTTGTAGGCGATGGCCGGGTCGGTGACGGTGAAGCCGCTTTCCAGGTCGACGTGGTCGGTGCCGGCCTGCGTGCCATAGATCCACGACTCACCGCAGTCGCCGGTGACCTCGTCGTATCCCGAGTTGGCTGGCGCGAGCGTCCCCCGCGTCGCGGCCGCCTTGACCACGAGCGGCCCCTTCTTCTGGCCGGACCTGGGATTTACCGGGACGGCCTGCTGGTCCCCGTTGGCGTAGGTGACGATCTTGTAGCCGTGCGCCCTGGCGACCGCGGGATCAAAGCCCCCGGCGTACATGCCCCGCTCGACCTCGAACTTCGGCACGGAATGGGCGGGCGGCGTCGACGCCGACGTGGTGGATGCCTGGGCCGGGCCTGCCCCGGCGAGGGCGACTGTCACGCTAGCGGCAGCTACCGCGACGGTGGCCGCCCGGCGAGCGATCGGGTGGAAGGACATGCGTAACCTCCGGATTTCCTGGTTTCAGCAACCGATCAAAACCGGAACCAGTACAACACACAGATAACGTCATTTCTTGGACAGAACACGACACGTAATTGACAAAACGCGACATCCGGCTGGCGCGGTCAGACGTGCCTGGTGACACCGCCGTCGACCCGGATGATCGCCCCGGTCGTGAAGCTGGAGGCAGCGCTGGCCAGGTGGACCACGAGGGGAGCAACCTCGTGGGGGCGGCCCATCCGGCGCATCGGCAGGTAGGGCACGTCGCCCTCGGTGGCCCAGTCCCGGCTGATGTCGGTCAGGAAGGGCCCTGGCAGGACCGCGTTGACCCTGACCTTCGGCCCGTAGGCGTTAGCCAGGCCGACGGTCAGGAGGTTGAGGCCAGCCTTCGCGCAGGCGTAGGGCAGCTCACTGACGCTCGACATCGTCGAGCCGGACGTGCCGATGTTGATGATGGACCCACCGTCATGGTCGGCCATGTAGGCGGCCGCCAGCGCACCGAGCCGGAACGGCCCCTTGAGGTTGACGCCGATGGTCTTGTCGAAGAGCTCCTCGGAGACCTCATGGATCGAGCGGTAAAGCGGCGACATGCCCGCGTTGCTGACCAGCACGTCCAGTCGGCCCATTCGCGCGACGGCCTGCTCGATGAGGCGGTCACACTCCGCCCACCGGCCAACGTGACAGCCGATGGCAACCGGCTTGGTGCCGGTCGAGGCGCGGATCTCGGCCACCGCCGTCGCGCAGGCCTCGAGCCTCCGCGAGGCGACGACGACGTCGGCGCCAGCCTCGGCCAGCCCCTGCGCGATGGCGCGGCCGATGCCGCGGGAGCCGCCGGTGACGATCGCCACCTTGCCGGTCAGGTCATGCAGCTGCGCGAAAGAGGCCACGGGCCGATTGTGTCACGCATTCCCCGCAAGCGGGAAACATGATACTCATTGAGGAGAATCTTGTTCTCACATGAGGGATGGCAGGAGGTGCTCCCACCCGTGTCCGTGCTCCGCGCCGCGGGCCTGCTCGACGTCGACTCCGGGCAGATCGTGAGGCCCGGCATCATCCGCGTTGACGGGACGCGCATCGCCGCCGTCGGCGGGCCGGTTGACGACGCCGACGACGTCCTTGACCTCGGCCCGCTGATCCTGCTGCCCGGGCTCATGGACATGGAGGTCAACCTGCTCATGGGGGGCCGCGGCGAGACCGTGGAGTACTCGCCCATCCAGGACGACCCGCCGACCCGGATGCTCCGGGCCGTCGGCAACGCCCGCCGCACCCTGCGGGCCGGGTTCACCACCGTGCGCAACCTCGGCTTGTTCGTGAAGACCGGCGGCTACCTGCTCGACGTGGCCCTGGCCAAGGCCATCGACGCCGGGTGGATCGACGGCCCGCGGGTCATCCCGGCCGGGCATGCGATCACCTCGACCGGCGGGCATCTCGACCCGACGGCAATCTCCGCCATGATGCCTGGCGTGCTGCCGATGACCGTGGAAGAGGGCATCGCCGACGGCGTCGATCAGGTCCGTTACGCGGTGCGGTACCAGATCAAGCACGGTGCCCAGCTGATCAAGGTCTGCGCCTCCGGCGGCGTCATGTCCGACAGCGGCGCGGCCGGCGCCCAGCATTACTCCGATGAGGAGCTGCGGGCCATCGTGGACGAGGCACACCGGCGCGGGCTGAAGGTCGCCGCGCACACGCACGGAGCCGAGGCCGTCAAGACGGCCGTCCGAGTCGGCATCGACTGCGTCGAGCACGGCTTCCTCATCGATGACGAGACCATCGCGCAGATGGTCAAGGCCGGGACCTGGCTGGTGCCGACCCAGGCCCTCACCGAGTACATGGACATTTCCAAGGCGTCAGAGGCGTCCAAGGCGAAGGCGGCCGAGTTGTTCCCCCGCGCGCGGACCTCGGTGAAGGCCGCCGCCGACGCCGGGGTGAAGATCGCGCTCGGCACCGACGCGCCGGCCATCGCGCACGGGAAGAACGCCAGGGAGCTTGAGGTGCTGGTCAAGCGGGGTCTGACCCCCCTGCACGTGCTGCGAGCGGCGACCGCTAACGCGGCTGAGCTCCTCGGCAAGGACGACCGTGGCCGCCTCGCCCCTGGCCTGCTTGCCGACATCATCGGGGTTCCGGGGGACCCGCTACAGGACATTTCCGTGACACAGGACGTACGGTTCGTTATGAAGGGCGGGAAGATCTTTGATCGGTAGAACCGACGACCTGGTCGAGATCGGCCAGCTGCTCGCCCGGTATGCGGCGACGATTACCCAGGGCGACATTGACGGGCTGATCGGGGTGTTCACCGCGGACGGCAGCTACAGCGCCTTCGGCGACACCTACCCGCTCGCGGAGTTTCCCGACCTGGTCGCCGCGGCACCCAAGGGCCTGTTCCTGACCGGCACTCCCGCGGTGGAGTTCACTAGCGAGGACAGCGCGACCGGCACCCAGCCGCTGTGCTTCATCGACCAGGCGACCCACGACATGCGGATCGGCTACTACAACGACACCTACCGGCGGACCGAGGCCGGGTGGCGGCTGCGGACCCGGGCGATGACGTTCATCCGGCGCAACGGCGAGCACAACTCCGGCATCCCGCACGCGCATAGAGCCTCCCGGGAGTAGAGGTGGAGGTCGCCGCCTTCCGCAGCGCCGTCCGGGCGTGGCTCGACCGCCACGACCTGACGCCGCCCGCCGGCTCCCGCCACTCGCTCGAGGCGGAACTGGCTCAGCTCAGCCGGGTCCGGCGCGCCCTGTACGAGGCCGGATGGATGCGGTACGGGTGGCCGGAGGCGGTGGGCGGACTCGGCGGCTCCGCACTGTTGCGGGCGGTGCTCGGCGAGGAGATCGCCGCCCGCGACCTGGCCGATCCGGGCAGCTACTCGATGATCGAGGTCCTGGTGCCGACGATGATCTCCTATGCCCCGCCAGGGCTGGCCGCGCAGATGGTGCCGTTGCTGCTGAGCGGAAAGGAGCAGTGGTGCCAGGGGTTTTCTGAGCCGGGCTCGGGCAGTGACCTGGCCTCGCTGTCCACCCGGGCGGTGCAGCGGGGCGACGAGTGGGTGATCACTGGCCAGAAGGTATGGACGTCACTGGCGCAATACGCCGCCCGGTGCGTCCTGCTGACGCGAACCGCCCTGGGGCCGCCGGATAAGCACAGCGGCATCACGGCCTTCTTCGTGGACATGTCCTGTCCCGGCATCACGGTGCGCCCGCTGCGGACGATGCACGGAGTGGACGAGTTCGCCGAGGTGTTCCTGGACGAGGTCGTCGTGCCGGGCTCGCGGATGCTCGGGCAGCCCGGTGACGGCTGGCGGCTCGCTTGCGACTTGCTTCCCTACGAGCGGTCGACATGCTTCTGGCACCGCAGCGCGTACCTGCTGCGCCGGCTGGACCGGCTCGTGACGTCGGCCGCGCTGACCCCGGCCGACGAGGCGGCGATCGGCGCGGCGTACCTGGCGCTTTACACCACCCGCTGCCGGTCCCGCGAGACCCAGTACCGGCTCGCGAACGCAGGGACGCTCGGGCCAGAGACGTCGGTGGACAAGATCTTGCTGCAAGCCGCGGAGCAGCAGTTGTACGACACCGCCCGTGACCTGCTGCCGGGCGAGGTAGAGCTGAACTCATCGCGGTGGCGCTCTGAGTACCTGTACTCCCGGGCGGCCACGATCTACGGCGGCACCGCGGAGATCCAGCGCAACATCATCGCCCGCCGGCTGCTCGACCTGGGGAAGGAGTGACGCCCGTGGACTCGCAAGAGCAAAGCCTGCTGGCCGAGGCGCTTCGCCAGACGATGACCTCGACCGCGCCTGGTGCCGCCCTGGACGCCGCGCTGGTCCGGCTGGGCTGGCCCGACATGCTGGCCGAGAGGCCCGAGACGGTGATCCCGCTGGTGTTCCTGCTGCTCGGCGAGACCGGCACGCACGCACCGGTGATCAACGACGTGGTCGGCGCGACCGCGCTTCCCTATGCCGGAGGCTCGTGGGTGGCCTGGCGTCGCGATGACTTCACCGGAACCGCGCTCGAGCTCCCGCTGCAGCGGGTTACCGAAGCGGCCTGGATACCGCCCGCGGCCCTGGCCGCCGGGCGCCGCGCGGCGGGCTGGTGGCTGCTTGGCAGTGGCCGGGCCATGCTCGCGCTCGCCCGCCGGCACGCGGTGGACCGGGTGCAGTTCGGCAGGCCGATCGCGGCGTTCCAGGCCGTCCGGCACAAGCTCGCGGAGACGCTGGTGGCGCTGGACGGCGCGGAGGCCGTCCTGCGGGCCGCCCGCGACGATGACCTCAGCTCGCTGCTGGCCAAGGCGGCGGCCGGCCAGGCAGCGCTGCTGGCGGCCCGGCACTGCCAGCAGGTCCTCGGTGGCATCGGCTTCACCGCCGAGCACGCGCTGCACCATCACGTCAAGCGCGCCCTCGTGCTTGACGGCCTGCTCGGCAGCGCCCGTGAGCTGACCCGCGAGGCGGGCCGCCTGGTCATCGCGGCGGGTGCGGCACCCCGACTTGTCGACTTGTAGCGCTGGTGGCCGAAATTGGCTTCTAGTAATCCTACGGGAAAGGGAACCTTCAATGGCGGAAAACTCCAGCGACGACCTCGGGGCCGGAGGCCTGCGGTTCGAGCGGGAAGGCCCGATCGGCTGGCTGTACATCGACCGGCCGCAGGCACGCAACGCGTTCACCCCGGCCATGTACTGGGGCATCAAGAAGGCGGTGCACCTGGTCAACTCGGATGCGGACCTGGCCGCCCTCATCATCACCGGCACCGGCGACGTGTTCGCCCCCGGCGGCGACCTGGGCGGCCGCAGTGACCCCGGGGACGAGCCGACACCGCGCATCGGCCCGGACATGCTGCCGTTCCTGACGATCAGGGACAGCCGCGCACCGGTCATCACCGCCGTCAACGGTATCTGCCAGGCGGGCGGCCTGCTGATCGCCATGCTTTCCGACGTCTGCGTCGCCAGCGACCGGGCCACCTTCCGCGCCCCCGAGCTCATCAGGGGAATTCCCGATGCCACCTACGCGGCCGTGCTGCCCGCCCACGTTGGCATCGCCGTAGCCCGTGACCTGCTGCTGACCGCCCGGCGCTTCGACGCGGCCGAGGCCCAGCGGCTGGGCGTCATCTCCCGCGTGGTCCCGCACGCCGCGCTGCGTGAGGCCGCCCGGACGGCCGCCAGGCAAGTCCTGATGACCCCGCCGATGACCCGCATGCTGGTCAAGCGGATGCTGAACGAGCGCTACGGCTTCATCGACTACCAGACGATGTTCTGGGCGCTTGAAGAGTCCCCCGAACCACGGGAGGGCATGCGCGCGTTCATGGAGAAGCGGTCCCCGAGCTGGGTGCCTGACGAGTTCGCGACGGGCAACGGCCGCCTGTTACCCGGGGCGCTGTCGAGGCTCGCGACCGCACGGCGCGAAGACGTCGCCGAGCACCGTGCCGCCGGAGGCCGCGCCGGGCTCGGTGAACCACTCGACGCCGGGGACCCAGCCGATGACGGGGAGCGGCAGTGCGACCGCGAGACGGAAGAAGCGCGAGCTCCGGCCCTTGCCGTTGACCGGCGTCACGTGCGCGGCCAGCGCCGCCTGCTTCAGCGACGCGTAGCGGCGGACGCGGACCCGGTGGGTGATCTGCTGGCGCGGGGTTCCGTACGACAGCCGAGCCTGGCGCGCGGAGTGCCGCACCACCAGCCGAAGGGCGCCGAGGACCGCGACCGCCACGAAGGCCAGGTGGCGGGGGACGGTCGCCTCGAGCAGCCGGACCTCGGCCAGCTGGGCGGCGAGCCTGCCCACCTCATGCACCCGCCGGTGGTCGGGGTGCCCGTAGCCACCGGCGGCATCGTAGCTCAGCAGCAGGTCCGCCTGCTCCGAGCGCAGCACCGAGATCAGCAGCCCGGCCGCCTCGTCAAGGTCGGCCCGCGCGAACCGCGTCCGCCCGGGCGGGTCAGCGAACAGGACTGGCCCCGCGCCGCTGTCGGCGTACCCGAGGTGCTCGGCCCGAGCCGCGCCCAAGATCGCGGCCGAGCGGCGGAACTCACTGAGCCGGGCCGCGTCAGCGTCCCACATGGCGCCATCGCAGGCGACGACGATCACGACCCGGTGTCCCTCGGCCGCCAGCCGCGCGAGCGTGCCCCCGGTCAAGATGACCTCATCGTCGGGGTGCGCATGAAACGCCACGATGGTCGCCACCACATGCCCCCTTAGCCGCGACGGCCCGCCGCGACGTCTCCCACGGTCACACCGAAGACGGGCATGGCAGCCATGAGTGGCATAGTAACCACTGCGTCGGCCCGCTGATACTCGGGATCGTCGCGTCGTCTGGGGCCAGCGCGACGGGGGCGACCGGACCGCGCGGGGCGGGCCAGGGAGGCGGGGTCAGGGGGCTGGGACCTCGATGACCAGGGCGCCGCCCATGCCGCCTCCGGCGCACATCGCCGCGACGCCAAGGCCGCCGCCCTGGCGGCGCAGCTGGTAGATGAGGGTAGCGAGCATGCGGCCGCCAGTGGCGGCGATCGGGTGGCCGATGGAGCAGCCACTGCCGTTGACGTTGACGATGTCCGGGTCGATCTCTAGCAGCCGGACGCAGGCGACGCACATGGATGCGAACGCCTCGTTGATCTCATACAGGTCCACGTCGTCAACGTCGAGGCCGGCCCGCTTCAGCGCCTTCGGTATCGCCTTCACCGGGGCCGACCAGGTCTCCTTCGGGTCCACCCCGACCGAGGCCCAGGAGCGGATGACCGCGAGCGGCTCCCGGCCCAGCTCGCCCGCGACGGCATCCGACGCCACGACCAGGGCCGCGGCTCCGTCGTTAGACCCGCAGGCGTTGCCGGCCGTCACGGTGAAGCCCTCGATCTCGGGGTGCAGAACCTTGAGCGCGGCGAGCTTCTCCATCGAGGTGTCGCGGCGCGGGTGCTCGTCCGCGGAAAACAGCCCGTGCGGGGTCTCGATCGGGACGATCTCCTCGGAGAACCGGCCCTCGTCGATGGCGCGGACGGCGTTGCGGTGCGAGCGCAGCGCCCAGGCATCCGCCTCGGCCCGGGTGACGCTGGCCGCCTTGGACGCGCCCCACCCGATCGTGATGGACATGTCGAAGTTGGGGGCGTCGGGCCGGTCCGGGTGGGTGGGCGAGTACCAGTCGATCCACTCCTCGCCCCGCCGGATCTTCGATCGTGGTGACGTCGAGCCGGATGACGTGCCGCCCGCGATGATCAGCTCGTCCATGCCGGAGCGGATGGAGCCGGCCGCCGTCGCCACCGCGGACAGCGAGGCCGCGCAGTGGCGGTTGACCGCGAGGCCTGGCACGTCCGGCAGGCCAGCGGTCATGGCCGCGTAGCGCCCGATGACGCCGCCTCCGGCTAGGCCCTCGGCCATGATGACGTCGTCGACTCGCCCCGGGTCGAGTCCCGCCGCGGCGGCTCGCACCACGTGATCGGCGAGCTCGAACGCGGTGGTGTCGCGCAGCGTACCCCGGCGGGCGGTGCCGATGGGCGTCCGGAGTGCGGACACGATGACAGCTTCGGGCATGGATGGCCTCCCAGTCACACTCGCCTCTCGAATCGGCGATGGCGAGAATGCTATTCTCTTTTATACAGAGTATCACTGGCAAGATTGGGAGACCTGGATGCAGCTCTCTGGTTCCTCGGCGGTCGTGGTGGGCGGTACCGGCGGCATGGGCGAGGCCACCGTTCGCCGCCTGCACGCGGCGGGCGTCCACGTTGTGATCGCCGATATCAACGACGACAAGGGCAAGGCCCTAGTGGACGAGCTCGGCCTGCGCTACCTGCACACCGACGCGGGAAGCGAGGAGGACGTCGCAGCGGCCTTCGAGGCGGCGGCGGAGCTGGCCCCGGTCAGGATCAGCGTCGATGTCCACGGCGGGCCGGCCAAGGGCGGCCGCCTGCTGAACAAGGATGGCACGCCGCACAAGCTCGAGGACTTCCGCGTCACGCTGGAGTCGTACCTGATCAGCGCGTTCAACGTGATGCGCCTGGCAGCGGCGGCCATCAACAAGTCCGAGCCGTTCAACGACGAGGGCTCACGGGGCGTCATCATCCAGACCGCGTCGATCGCCGGCTTCGAGGGCCAGATCGGCCAGGACGCCTACGGTGCGTCCAAGGGCGGCATCATCGCGCTGACGCTGATCGCGGCCCGCGACCTGTCCGCCGCCGGCATCCGGGTCGTCTCGATCGCACCAGGCACGATCAACACCCCGGCCTACGGCAAGGCGGCCGAGCAGATCGAGGCCTACTGGGGACCGCAGGTCCCGCACCCCAAGCGCATGGGCCATCCGGACGAGTACGCGCGGCTGGCCCTCGCGATCGCCGAGAACGACTACCTGAACGGCGAGGTCATCCGCCTCGACGGCGCCCTGCGGTTCCCCCCCAAGTAACCATCGGACCGACGTTTTCCCATCGCTAGGAGGCCCCGGTGCAGGCCGACGAGGACCGCAAGAAGAACCGCTACCACTTCGACAGGCACACCCCGGAATACCGGCTGCAGTTCGAGGCGATTACGACCGAGATGCAGTCGCGGTGCCCGGTCGCGTGGAGCGACACCTATGACGGCCACTGGGTGGCCGCCTCCCACGAGGCGGTCTTCGAGCTGGCCCGCTCGGCTGATTACCTGTCCAACGATCACGACATCACCGGCGAGCGCCGCGGCTACCGGGGCATCACGATCCCGTCGCCCAAGGAGAACAAGTTCCAGGGCGGCTTCCTTGAGATGGACCCGCCCGCGCAGCGGTACTACCGGCAGGCGCTGAACGCCTACCTGTCCCCGGCCGCCGTCGCGCGCTGGGTACCGGTGGTGGACGAGGTGGTCCGCGCCTCGCTCGACGAGAAAATCGAGACCGGCCAGATCGACTTCGTCGATGACCTGGCCAACATCGCGCCCGCCGTCTTGACCCTGGCGATGATGGGCGTCCCGCTGAAGGACTGGGAGCTCTACTGCGAGCCCGCGCACGCCGGCGTCTACACCCCGCCGAACTCGCCGGACCGCGCCCGGGTCACCGAGATGTCCATGCACAGCTTCATGAACCTGCACGCCCGCCTGCAGGAGATCAAGGCCAGTCCCCGCCCGGGCCTGATCGACGCCCTCGCCACCATCGAGATCGACGGCAAGACGCCGCCGGACCTGGAGTTGCTCGGCGTGCTCATGCTGCTCATCGGCGGCGGCTTCGACACGACGACCGCCCTGACGGCCCACTCCCTTGAGTGGCTCGGCGAGCACCCTGGCCAGCGGGAGCGGCTGTCGCGGGAGCGTGGCGTGCTGCTCGACCCCGCGACCGAGGAGTTCCTGCGGTTCTATACGCCCGCCCCCGGTGACGGCAGGACGATCTCGCAGGACTGCCTGCTCGCAGGCACCGAGTTCAGGGAGGGCGAGCGGCTGTGGCTGTCGTGGGCCATGGCCAACCGCGACCCCGCCGTCTTTCCCGACCCGAACGAGGTCGACCTGGCCCGCCAGGGCAACCGGCACATGGGCTTCGGCCTCGGCATTCACCGGTGCATCGGCTCTAACGTGGCCCGCATGGTGTTCAAGCGAATGATCACCGCGGTCCTTGACCGGATGCCTGACTACGTCTGCGACCCCGCGGGGACGGTGCACTACGACACGATCGGCGTCATCCAGGGGATCAAGAACCTGCCGGCGACATTCACCCCGGGCAAGCGACTGGGCGCCGGCCTGGACGAGACGCTCGAGGCCATGCAGCAGGCCTGCGATGAGCAGCGCCTGGCCGAGCCGGTCACCGTGCGCAAGTCCGCCGCCCGGATCGGCGACTGACGCTTAATCCGTTGCCGCCCTGGCCTGGCTCGGCCAGGATCTACCCATGAGCGAACGATTCGTCATCGCCGCGGATGGCTGCGACCTCGCCGGGGAGCGCTGGGCCGGGGGCAACGAGCTTGTCCTGCTGCTGCACGAGGGGGTCTCGGACCGGCGCGGCTGGCGGGAGGTCGCGGGCCTGCTGTCACCACAGGTCAGCATCGTTGCCTACGACCGGCGCGGGTATGGCGAGTCCCCCGTTAGCGCGGCGGAGTTCCGGCACGTCGATGATCTCCTGTCCGTTCTGGATCGCGAAGGCAGCGAGCGGGCCTGGCTCGTCGGCGCGTCGGCAGGCGGTGGCGTCGCGCTCGACGCGGCGATCCTGTTCCCCGAGCGGGTCGCGGGCCTGGTGCTACTGGGCACGGCGGTCAGCGGGGCGCCTGAGCCGCTCCCTGACGAGGAAGTCGAGCGAATCGACGCGCTGTGGGAACAGGCTCACGCCGCCGGTGACCTCGACGAGCTCAACCGGCTTGAGACCTGGCTGTGGCTGGACGGGCCGGCCTCGGAGGGCCGGGTCACCGGGCCGGCCAGGGAGCTAGCCCTGGACATGAACGCGATCATCTTGCGCAACGGTGACAGCGAGGACAGGGGCGACAGCGGGGTAGACGCCTGGGGGCGCCTCACCGAGGTCACCGTGCCGGTGACGGTCGCGTGCGGCAGCCTGGACGCGACGTTCCTGGTCGAGCAGAACAAGGAGCTGGCCACCCGGCTGCCCGATAGCCGCTATGTCGAGCTGCCCGGAGTCGCCCATCAGCCCTACCTCGAGCAGCCCGGCGCGGTGGCGGACCTGATCAGGACCGCGCTCAGGCCAGCAGGTGCCTGAACGACATCCATTCCTCGAGCCGACCAGCCAACTCCGGATCGGCCAGCGCCTCCAGGTGCCACTGGGCGGCGCTGAGCAGGGCGTTGGCCTGGCGTGAGGGCAGCACCACCGCCCGGTCGAACGTGACTAGCCTTCCGTCGCCATCGCGGGCGATGGCCTGCCGCGGCTCCACAGGAATCGCGTCGAGGCAGGCCGTGACCACGTCGTCGGCCGTGGGCAGGCTGGGCGACGCCGCGCGGGAGGCGCGCATGGCCAGCGCGAAGTAGGCCATGTCGCCGGCCTGCCAGGCCGCGGAGAGCACGCCGCGGGTGACGCCCTCGCGCATCAGCCAGACCCGCAGGTCGATCCACTCGGGCCGGTTGCCGGCCTGGTCGCTGAGCCTGCTGTCGATGACCACCAGGAGGTACAGCCACCAGTTGAGCCGGTCGGCCGGGCCGGGCTGGCGGCGGTCCAGCCAGTCCCGGCGGCAGGCGTCATCCAGGCTGAGCAGGTGCGCGAGGCTGTCGCGGATCGACTGGCGACGGCTTCGCATCTGGTCCGCCGCGACCGTGGCCGTGGTGTGCGGGGCGTGGATGGCGAAGACATCCCCGGCCCGCAGCACCCCGGTCCAGGTGGTGCGGGCAACCTGGATGGCGGTGAGCGCTTCCGCGTGCCAGTAGCGACGCCAGTCGGGCCGGTCGGCGTGGACGGTGATATCGGCGCACTGGAAGCCGAGCGGAGCCAGCTCAGCCCGCAGCGAGGCGAACGGCACCCGCGGCCCGAGCCGCCCCCAGCGGCCGTCCCGCAGGCCCGGGTCCGTGGCCAGCCGGTGGACCTGGACGGTGAACCCGGCGGAGAGCCATGGGCCGCGGCCGGACATCCGGCTCCAGAAGAACTCCACGAGGCCGTAATCCCGGCGCATGCTTGACCGGGTCTTGTCCTCGAGGAAACTGTCACCGAGGCGCCCGGCGACCTGGTCAGGCGTGTCCCCCACGCCCATGCCAAGGATCGAGCCGGTCGCGACGACGTCAACGAGGAAGCTCCTGTCCCCTTCCTCGGGCACCGATGCCCTGGACGCGCTCGCTGACACAGTGTGGTAGTACCCGCACTTATAGGAGCAACTTCGAAAGCTCGTCGATGTTCACGCGGATGAAGTGCGACTTTACGCCAGACGTTGCTTTCGCGTAATACGACACGTGTCGCACGTGCATCAGCTCGCGCGGGGAGGAGTGCCCCCGGGGGCCGCACATGACGACATAGTAGAACGCACCCCCGAGGCTGTCAGCCCTGCCGCGGCCCGGCGCGGGTGGGTGCGTCGCCGGTGGGGCCGTCGCCGGTGGGGCGCTGCATGCCCAGCCGATTGGACCGTACGGCTGGGCGGTGAACGGTGCAGGACGACGAAGCCCGCCCCGTAGGGCGGGCTAGCGTCGCTGGCCTAGC
>Ga0335072_10001585_pt1 | contig 36729 bp, 35 predicted proteins | sample Lox_Sample_21_FD_206725 | JGI IMG/M metagenome (GOLD analysis project Ga0335072, IMG submission 206725) | Soil microbial communities from Loxahatchee National Wildlife Refuge, Florida, United States - Lox_Sample_2.1 | ecosystem: Environmental > Terrestrial > Soil > Wetlands | place: USA... | reverse complement strand
GCCGCAGCTGGAGAATTGGAGCTTTCTGAGCGACCCGTCGAAGCGAACGGAGTTCTTCGACTCGATCAAGTACGTCCCGATCGGAAGTGGAGAGTCCTATCTTAGTCTGGGCAACGAATATCGTATCGAGTACGAGCGATACACGGCCTATAACTTCGATTCGGGCCCGCAGGATCAACAGGGATATTTGCTTGAACGCATCCTGCCTCACTTCGACCTCCATTTATCGAACCATTTCCGTCTGTATAACGAGTTTCAGTTTGACTATGTGAACTTCCGCGATGGGGGACCGCGGCCGGGAATTGATGAGGACAAGGGCGATGTGCATCAACTCTTCTTTGATGTAGGGACTGATGTTCGATCAGGCAGTGGAATTCAACTGCGTGCAGGCCGGCAGGAACTGGTTTATGGTCGCGGTCGCCTGCTGGACAACAATGAAGGTCCAAATGTGAAGATCAGCTTCGATGGATTCAAGCTTAGCCTGAGTGGGTTCTCGGGTACGTTGAATATCTTTGCGGTAAAACCCGTGGGGATATCGCCCGGCTTTTTCGACGATGCTCCAGTGCACGGAAAAAGTCTGTGGGGCGTGTATGGAAGCAATATTGCGTTCGGACTTAGCAAGCCAAAAGTCGATGTCTATTATATCGGTTTCGATAACAAGAATGCCGTGTATGACGTAGGCTCAGGCCGCGAGATCCGTCATACCTTCGGTGGCAGGCTCGCGCAGCCGATCGGCGAGGGAGTCGACTTCGATTGGGAGAGCGCGTTTCAATGGGGCGCATTCACTGACAAATCAATCCATGCTTATACCGTGCAGACAGAGACCGGATATACATTCACCCGCGCGCCGGGGAAGATTCGGCCTTTTCTTCGGTTTGACGTCTCCAGCGGGACGGGCACTAATGACCCTGGGGGTCACAGCCTCGGCTCCTTCAATTCTCTGTTTCCCCGAGGCGCCTATATTACTCCGAAGATGGCCCCGCCCTTTGCTTTAGATAATGTGATCGACCTCCACCCAATGACATGGTTCCGGCCATTCCCGCATGTTGAAACCTCGATCGGATGGGACTGGTTCTGGCGTTATAGCGCCGGTGACGGACTCTATGGTTTCTCTGGAGTTCCGGTTGTTCAGGGCAATCTCTCGAAGGCCCGCTATGTGGGTCAGCTCGGCGATGCTGAAGTGCGATGGTCCCCAGTCACACATGTCATCCTGGCTTTCAACTTCGCTGGCTTCATCAACGGCGGGTTTATCAATACCGCCACGCATTCTCACGACATCACGTATGTGAACGCGGGCCTTACTTATCGTTTTTGATTGACCCGATAACACGTTGTCGACTGCAACATTAGTCGTATTGTGGACAAATTGTGAACGCAGCAAGCCGGTGTTGCTCGGGTAAGGGATCTATGGAGGCGAGGGATCTATGAACTGGTTAGAACCTTTCCTAGGCTGTGTGGGATAGGGTCTTGACGCAACTGGGAGAGCGCAGCTCGGGACTCGCGCGGGAAGGAGCCAGAATCAAACTGGTATGAATGCATTTAGAAGGCCGCTCAATGGACTATCATTCGATGACGACGGCAAGCAAGATCGGACAGCTCAAGTCGCCAGAAAGAGATGAAGTGGTGAAGGTTGGCTATCTATTCTCCGCTGCCGTTCTTGCCGGTGGACGTTCCGTACGGATGGGCACCGATAAAGCCTTTTTACGTTTGAGTGGAGAATTCCTCGTCGAACGCCAGCTTCGGTGCCTACTAGAAGCCGGCGCCGCGGAGTTGCTGATATCGGGAAGGGCTAATGCAGACTACTCGCGGTTCGACGTAAAGGTCATTCACGACGAGCATTCCGCTGCTGGGCCGCTCGCCGGGCTGGCTGCAGTACTCAAGGCTGCAGCCTTCCAGAAAGTACTGGTACTAGCGGTGGATATGCCGGCAATGACGTCGAAAATGCTCGTGAAGCTACTTACGCTCGGCGAAACAAACTCAGGTTGCGTGCCGACCGGAGATCATAAATTTCAGCCCTTGGTTGCCGTCTATTCAAAGACCCTGCTGCCGATCGCCGAAGCACAGCTTGAGTCCGGGCACTACTCCATGCAGGAATTTGTAAGACAAGCAATCGTGAAAGACTTAGTGCGGCTGCTCCCGGTAGAACCGGCTGAAGAAATCTGCTTCACCAACTGGAACCAGCCGTCTGATTGCGTTGATATTTCCAGCTAGGGCCTGTCATCTAATTCCCAGGGCGCAGCGCCGGGAGCCATTTTGTCACGTTTCTAGAAGTGAGGAGCAGCGACAGATAAAGGTCGTCGCGTCAACAGCGTGCATGCCGACGGTGATCCGACTCAACCCAGCACTTGTTAAGGAAGTAGCTTGCTCTTCAAGCAAATGGCCATTAGTGGTAATCGCAAGGTCGAGAGGGTCTCCACTAGGAGAAGTGCGTAGCTTCGCGAGTTCCCGGACCAGGCCAAAATGTCTTTCCTCAGCAGAGGCTCTCCATCGGTGAGCCGTATCTTGCGGATGCCCATGTTAACGAACAGTCGCGCGATGTGCAGATAATCTTACATCGGAAGCTCGAAATATTGAGCGGCCGTATTACCCGTTCTGCAATAGACGCACCGATAATTGCAGCGGTCTGTCACCGAGATGCGCAGGTCAGTAAGTGTGCGGCCGTGGCGGTCTAGCAGTGGAGAAAAGCAGGACGATTGCGGCCCTGCCAATACCGAATGCTAACTGGAGACCGAAGACATGCCTACCACTACAGTAGTTCATGCTTGGGGGAAATCGTAGATCTTGCACTCTTCAGACGGGTTGTCGGAATCGCCGCAAAGATATTAACAGACTGTCAGTCTGGGTCGTGTCATCGATGTAAGGAAAGAGTCCGTCGATGACAAGAGCGCGGTACTGCGAGATGCCTTCAAACGAAACTCGTACCTACGTTGCTCACAGTCGCAAGCAGCCGATAGCCCGTGCAAGATTACGACTGCGGCCGTTTAGAGACTCCACCTACTATTCGGATCAGGAGCGGTGACTCTCTTATGACGGCTAATACCGATCTAGAACCAAACGCATTCAGTTCCTCTTCCGACGCAGCTCCGGAATCAACTGCAGCCGATTTCCTGGTAGATCTGCTCATCTCACGATGGGGTGTTCGTCACATCTTCGGATATCCCGGAGATGGCATCAATGGCGTCATCGAGGCGTTACGCCGACGTCGCGACGAGATTCAGTTCATTCAAGTGCGTCATGAAGAGGCTGCTGCCTTTGCCGCGTGCGGATATGCGAAGTTCAGCGGCAAGCTTGGCGTCTGCCTAGCCACCTCCGGTCCAGGCGCGATTCACTTGCTGAACGGCCTCTATGACGCGAAAGCAGACCAAGCGCCTGTACTAGCCATCACAGGCTTGCAGTATTCCGATGTAACTGCGACCCACTTTCAGCAGGACTTCGACACCGTTCGGCTTATGGGCGAAGTAGCGCCCTTCTCGGAACGCGTCATGCAACCGGCGCACGTGGAGAACATGGTGAACCTGGCCGTTCGCTCTGCGCTTTCCTATCGCGGTGTTTCGCACCTGGGTATCCCTATCGACGTTCAGGAGGCGGCAGCATCGTCCGGCCACTTCGCCGAGGAAGATCAGCCTCGCCACACCTCAGCGGACTATACAGTCCCTCTCGTGACCCCACAGCAGAGCGATCTGGAGCGGGCCGCGGCAGTTCTCAACGCCGGGCGCAAGATTTTCATCATGGTCGGGGCCGGAGCTCGCGGCAGCCGCGCGGAGGTAGAGCAACTCGCGGAGAGACTGGGTGCTCCGGTTGGAAAGGCGCTTCTCGGGAAAGAAGTTCTTCCCGATGACAGTCCATACACCACCGGCGGTGTCGCCATCATTGGCACTGCTCCGTCGCAGCAGATGATGAAGACCTGCGACACTCTCCTGCTTATCGGCACCTCGATGCCTTACACCGCCTACTACCCGAAGGTGGGAAGCGCACGCGGCGTGCAGATTGACGTTGATCCCGCACGCATCGGCTTGCGATATCCGGTGGAAGTTGGACTCACTGGCAACACCCGGGAAACAGTGCTCGCACTACTTCCCTTCCTGAAACGAAACGAAGATCGCAGCTTCCTTCAGGGAGCCCAAGAAGCCATGGAAAAGTGGCGCGGTCTGATGGAATCCCAGGAGCAGAGTAAGGATATTCCGATGCGTCCGCAGGTCTTCGTAGGCTCGATTAGTAAACATCTGAATGCTGATGCGATCGTCTGTGCTGATGTTGGTCAGGTGACCCACTGGTCCTCGCGCCACATCAGCATTCGCGAGGATCAGAAGTTCTCTTGTTCTGGCACGCTCGCCTCCATGGCCAACGCTCTTCCTTATGCGATCGGTGCGCAGGTTGCCTTTCCGGATCGCCAAGTCATAGCGTACGCAGGTGATGGCTCGACCACCATGCTGATGGGTGAGATCGCAACCTGCGTCAAGTACCACCTTCCCGTAAAGATCTTTGTTTCCAAGAACAATGCTCTAGGGTTGATCCGTTGGGAGCAAATGATGTTCCTCGGCCACGCGGAGTATGGCATCGAGTTGCAAGATATTAACTTTGCGAAGGTCGCGGAAGCGTGTGGTGCGACCGGGATTCGCGTCGAGGATCCAACGCAGGTCGATAGCGTGGTGAAAGATGCGCTCGACGCGGTTGGTCCCGTGCTGGTGGAAGGTGTCGTCGATCCATTCGAACCGGTCATGCCAGGACATATTCGTCCCGCCCAGGCCGAACATTACGCGAAGGCATTGCGGATCGGACTACGCTCGGGCCAACCCGCCGAGAGACGTATCGCGTTGAATATGTCTCGCAACCTGCATGAATTGAACCCCAAGGACTTCAAGGTGCTCTCCGAGAGCCTCGAAGCCGGTGTGCCCGATCTGTTTCCCAATGCTGGTCCATCCACTAACGCCGAGTTGGAACCCAAGGCTTCGTTTGATATTCAACGCGAGTCTGCGCTTGAACGCCGCTCTGGACATCCGAGCAACTCCACGACGTAACAAGAACGATCATTTCGCCCATTTGACACAGGAGATTTGTTTATATGAGCACCACAACAAAGTCGAACGAGTCCGCATCGCACGCGAATTCAGGTCAAAACAATCTTGAGGGTGAATTGCCCGCGTACACATATGCCCTTGAGGAGGCCGAGGCGAAAACCATCGGAAAAAACACCGCTCGGGAGGCGACTGTCGTTGAACTGCCACTCTCAGTAGGTCTGGCTGGGGTATCCATGCGCTTGGAACCAGGCGGCATGCGGGAGCTGCACTGGCATGCAACGGCTGCGGAATGGGGCTTCGTCGTTGAGGGAAACTGCCGGACAACGCTGGTCGATCCACATGGACGATCGGAGACGAACGATTTTGGACCGGGCGACATCTGGTACTTCCCGAAGGGGCATCCACACTCGATCCAGGGATTGGGTCCAGGGATCTGTCATTTCATCCTTATCTTCGACAATGGGTATTTTTCCGAGTTTGGGACCTTCAGCATCACAGACTGGCTCGGACATACTCCCAAGAGCATTCTCGCCAAGAACATCGGCTGTACGGAGGGTGATCTCAAGAACATCCCGGACCATGAGGTTTATTTCGCACAGGGCCCGGTACCGCCGGCTGTTCAGGCCCTCCCGATCCAGGGAAGACTGTCCGACTGTCCGCAGACCCACAAGTTCCGAATGCTTGCCCAGGAACCACACCTATCGACAGCTGCTGGACGGGAATATCTTGTTGATTCAACTTTCTTCCCAATCCAGAGCACTATAACTGGGGTAGTTCTCGAGCTTGAACCCGGAGCATTGCGGGAGCTTCATTGGCACCCGACTGCGGACGAGTGGCAATACGTACTCAGTGGCAATGTCCAAGACACGTTGTTTGGCTCTCACGGCCGCTACCGCATCGAGGATCTCAAAAAAGGTGATGTCGCCTACATCCCCATGGGGTATGGTCACTCGATTGAGAACTTGAGCGATACAGAGCCTGCGCGAGTCTTGATCGGTTTCAATACCGGAAAATATGAAACGGTAAACCTATCCAATTGGTTGGCCGGTAATCCTGAGTATGTCCTCTCCGAAAACTTCGGCTGGGATAGCGAAGTCATCAAGAAGCTGCCTCGTTCAGAGGTCTTTTTGGCGGGCAAAGGCGGACCGATTCGATGAATCACATACACACGGAACAACTACAGCAGGATCCTCCCGTCATTCGATCGGCCAAGCTTGTCCCGGCGGGGCAGGGGTACTCCATCTGGTGGATGGGAGACGACAAGATCACATTCCAGACCCTATGTGAGGACACGGACGGCGCGTATTCCTTTTGGATTGACGAACCCCCTCCCCAGGTGGGCCCGCCAAAGCATGTCCATAGCCGCGAAGAAGAGGGCTTCTATGTCATCAGTGGCGAAGCCACCTTCAAGGCGGGACATGTCGCGGCGGTTCTGGGCCCAGGAGCGTTCATTGCATTGCCGGCGGGTATCCCGCATACCTGGACCAACACTTCCAAGGAGAACGCGAAGCTTATCACGTTCACCGCGCCTGCAGGCAACGAAGGGTTTTTCCTCGCACTGGGCGAACCGGGGGCCGGTTCTCCCGGTCCGAGAAAGACCATGCCCGTTGACGAGATCAATCTTATGACTCCGCGTTTTGGCGTTACCTATCTCGAAAACACCCCAAATCCACTCGACGGGGCGCTTGTGCTGGGTGCCGGCCGCAGCCCCACCCTGGTCATGCCGGATGAAGGTGATGAACGATACTCCGCTCACGTCGTTTATAGCATCAAGGCGTACGGTCCAGTCACCGCCAATGCCTACACCCTGGTTGAGATTGAGCTCGAGAGCGGCGGAGCCATCCCCTTGCTACGACACGCAGCGTATGAGAAGGGTGTCTACGTTCTCAGCGGCACGCTCACCGCGACGATTGCTGGCCAGCAATTTGAAGTTTCTGAAGGAGGATTTCTCAATATTCCGTGGGGCCTGCCTCACGAGTTCAGAAATCTCGGCGCAGGGCCCGTGCGGCTCTTGCAACTGACCACGCCCGGAGGCATCGAGGATTTTTACAGAGCCGCATGCCGCGTAACACGTCACGGTTCTTCCGTTGACATGGAAGCCGATCTCGAGCGTTTCCGCGCTTTGGGGCCGCGCTTTGGAATCTTCAGCTAACCCAACTTGACTTGTAAGAGAGGAATGAACTAATGAGCAAGCATTCAGCAGGTGACTATATTCTCGTGGCAGTCGACAAGCTGGGCTGCGGGATCGAGTTCGTGGATGTCCAAACACGCAAGTCGCTAAAACGCCTCACTATGCCCTCGCGGCCACATGAGCTCGTCATTTCTTCTGACGAGGCAACGGCTTATGTCACTATCTACGGCGATGGCATCTACGGCAATAATGTTCATCGCGGACATCAGATCGCGATTATCGACCTGAAAAAGCGGGAACTCTCAGGCTTCATCGACATCAGCCCCTATCAGGCGCCACACGGCCTGTCCTGGGACGCGAATGGCAAGCTTTGGATCACCGTCGACAAAAGCCGGCATGTGCTGTGTGTCGATCCCGAGACACGGACGATTGAAGACGCCGTGGCATGCGACACGGACGGCTGCCATTGGGTCGTGGCCACACAAGGTGGAAAGAAGATCTACACCTCCAACAAGGACACCGATAATCTGTGCGTCATTGATCCGATCACCCGCAAGCTGGTGAAGCGAGTGACCGTGCCGAATGGGACCGAGGGTATCGACTCTTCCCGCAATGGCAAGTGGATATATACGAGCGATCATAAGGATCCAAAACTCATCATCATCGATACGCACAAGGATGAGATTAAGTGGACGATTGATCTTCGTGGCTATAAGGAGATCTCGTTCTGGGAAGACCACGAAATGCGGGTTCGTACCACACTCGATGACAAGTACGTCGTCATCTCGGGTTACAAGTGGGATGTAGCCGTGATCGTCGATGCGGCGGACCCGGAAAAGCAAACGCTCCTTCAGACCAAGAAAGGTCCGATGGGATTTGGCTTTCCTCCATTCGACACCAATCAGGTCTATCTCGCCGATCACGACTCGGGATCAATCTCTGTGATTGATCTCACGACCAAGCAGTTCATCGAATCCTTCCCATGCGGGACAGGAGTCGAATGCATGGAATTCATCTTAGCCAAGTAACGGGTGCCTACATGGAATTCCAACAAGCAGATTTCGTCGTGCACAATTTTCAGTTTGCTTCGGGCCAGGTTCTGTCTGAACTCAAGCTGCACTATCGTACGCTCGGTTCTCCGACGTACGACCAGACCGGACAGATCAGTAACGCCGTCCTGATGCTGCATGGGACGACGGGGAGCAGTGCGCAGTTCGCTCAGGCCGAAACGGCCGACTTCTTGTTTCAGCCTGGTCAGCCTCTGGACGCCACAAAGTTCTTCGTCATTCTCCCAGACGCTATTGGTCATGGAGGAACGAGCAAACCGAGTAATGGCTTACGCACTCAATTTCCGAGATATACCTACGACGATATTGTTGAGGCGCAGCATCGGCTTGTCACGGATGGGCTGAAAATCACCAAACTGCGGCTCTTGTTGGGTACATCGATGGGTGGCATGCAAACCTGGGTATGGGGCGAGCGCTATCCGGCTCTAATGAGAGCCCTTATGCCGATTGCGTGCTTCCCCGAACGGGTCAAAGGTCGCAACCTCCTCTGGAGAAGGATGTTGATCAACATCATCGAGCAGGATCCCGGCTATGAGGATGGTAACTACAAGAAACAGCCGGCAAGCCTTGGCATCGCCTGGAGCCTCTTCAATTTGATGGTAGACAGCCCCCTGCACCTGCAGGAGGCGTTTGCGGATGTCGCTGCTGCAGACGCGACCGTCAAGCAGACCTTTCAGACCGGCCTCAAGGAGCAAGATGCGAACGACGTCATCTATGAGTTCGACGCTTCGCATGACTATGATCCCTCTTCCGGTCTTGAGAAGATCAAGGCTCCTCTGTTTGTCGTCAACTTCGCCGACGATGGACTCAACGCGGCCGAATTAGGCATCATCGAAAAGTCCATTAAGCGAGTGCCTCATGGGCGCGCGGTTCTTGTTCCGATGGGACCCAAAACACGCGGGCATCAGACGCTCAGGGTGGCCGAGGTCTGGAGTCAATACGTTCGGGAGATCCTCGAAGCGACGGAGGAACAGCCCGTCACGGCAGAGGCCACGCATGTTTAACATCCAGCTGCCCCAGTTTGTGCAGGGCCAAGGGGCCATCGGCCTGCTGCTCTTTCGGGTCATCCTGGGCACCGGCTTCGTGCTTCATAGCTTGCCTAAGCTCAAACACCCGACCCGCTGGATGGAGGCAGAAGGGACATCTCCGAATATTCCAGCGGTTCAAGTGATAGCCGCCTTCACGGAATTCGCCTCTGGAGTGGGATTTTTTCTTGGACTCTTCACACCTTTAGCGTGTCTGGGAATGTTGGGAACGATGATCGGAGCCATAGTCAAGGTTCATATACCTCAACGGCACTCCTTCATCGGCCCACCCGGCGCAAACACGGCAGAGAGCTGTGTCACCTATACAGCGGCAGCTCTACTTATGCTGTTGCTGGGGCCGGGGCAATATTCAATGGACAGAATCTGGACGGGAATCTTCTTCAAATAAACATACACAGCACAACTCAGAAGGTCACGATATGCCTTTGACACAGATATTTCTCCGCAGCGGCAAGTCGCCCGAACACCGCCAAGCGATCACCGAGAGCGTTCAGAGGGCGCTGACGGAGGCCTTGGGTGTGCCTGCGGAAGAGCGATTCCAGCTTATTACGGAATTCGGCAAAGACAACTTCATCTTCGATCCAAGTTTCAAGAATATCTCAAGGTCCCAGGATCTAGTGATGATCGTCATCACGCTAAAGGCCGGACGCCCCAACGACCTGAAGAAGACACTGTATCAGGCAATCGTCGCTGAACTGGGCAGTCGCGCTCAGGTCCGTCGCGAAGATGTCCTGATCGTATTGCACGAGAATGGGCCGGCAGACTGGTCCTTCGGCGATGGCAGGGCGCAGTTGCTTGATTAGTGGCGTATCACCCATTCGCATAGAAAAGAATTGTGTGGAGTTATTTTTGTTTGGAGGAAATTTGACGAGTGCGAAGATTGTCCTTGCGGGGACGGTTCTCTTCCTCCCATCGACGCTGGCATTCCCGGAGTGGGCCCAAACGGGAGCGAGCCTATCCGGCGTGGTGACGAACCAAACCGGTGCAGCCCTTCGCGATGTCGCGGTGACAATCAAGGACGTCGACGCAAATTCATCGCGCACAATCGCAACACGATCAGACGTTCCCCCTATCTTCGGGGGCTTTGAGATTCGAGCGGCGAAAAAAGGGTTCGCCGATGAAGCGCGCACGGATTCCCACGAATAACGAACTTGCCAATGAGCGACGGAACTACGTCTGAAATAACACGCTACCCGCCATGATGAACAACTTTCTGTTGGCTCACATCGTTCCCATCATCCACATGCAGGCCACTAAATACGACCGTTGACACGATTGTTAGAGCGCCCAGGACAAGAAACGCGTCATGGATGCCATGAATCACCTCAACTTGATTTGGGGCGTGAGTGTTTGACATAAAGAACGAAGTTGTCAGACCCGCACCCGCTACGCCAAAACTGATCGACATCTGCTGCATGGTGCTCGCAATCGAACTTGCACTGCTCGCCTGTTCTTCGGCGGTGTCTGCATAAACGAGCGTGTTCATGCTCGTGTATTGGAGCGATGTGAACCACCCATAACCGAACGCCAACAAGACAATAATCCAGATCGGCGTGTGCGTCCCGATCTGTGCAAATGCCAGCAATAAAACGCCGATGATCGCCGTGTTACAAATTAGAACGCCGCGATAGCCAAAAACCCTGAGAACAGTCCGCATCACAGCTTTGACTCCCAAAGCGCCGACTGCCTGAGGCATGATCAGCAACCCAGATTGGATTGGTGTGAAACCGAGACCGAGTTGGTACAGGAGCGGGAGGAGAAATGGCACGCCTCCGATGCCTATACGGGTAAAGAAGCTCCCGCTCACGGCCACTCGGAACGTGCGAATCTTAAGCAAACTCAGTTGCAATAATGGAGACCGAGTCTCTTTCGCGTTAAGGCCGTAGCCCGCAAGGAGTGCCAGCGAGAGAACCAGGAGTCCGGAGATCTCACGTGCACTCAGGGTATGCTCCCCGAATATCTCAAGGACATAGGACAAGAGTGCGATCCCCGATCCGAATAAGATGAGACCAACAATGTCGAGTGGGTTCGTTCGCTCCTCGCGGTAGTTGGGCATGTGCAGATAGACCAGGAACAAGCCCAATAAGCCGACGGGAACATTCAGGAAGAAGATGAAGCGCCAGTGCAGGTAGCCCACGATCAATCCGCCCGCGATGGGACCCAGCATCGGGGCGACGAGGGCGGGTATGGATACGAAGCTCATCGCACGAATGAGTTCGGATTTGGCAAAGGTTCTCACGAGCGTAAGCCGCCCCACAGGCACCATCATTGCTCCACCACACCCCTGGAGAACGCGGAATGCGACAAGCGAATGGATATTGCTGGATATCCCACATAGGCATGACCCACGCGTGAAAAGACCGATCGCGGATGCAAATACCTTGCGCGTTCCGAAACGGTCGGCCATCCAACCGCTGATCGGAATGAAGATGGCAAGACTCAAGGTGTAACTGGCCAGCACGGCCTTCATGCTGAGTGGGCTCACCTCGAGCGCCGCCGCGATCGCAGGAACAGCTGTATTCAAAATCGTCGTATCCAACGATTCCATGAAGAGTGCGACACCGACCAACCAAGGCAAGAGCACTTTGCCTGTCGGCGAGGGGGAAGGTGACGCCTCAACAAGTTTAGTCATGTAGGATTTCATTGACCGGTCACTGGCTACCACTCCTTGCGCTCCTATTCTGTGTCGCCCAGATTAAGGAACCGGCTATAACGTGCGCAGCTATTAGCGTCCCTTATAACAGCGCGCAATATTGCGATAGCGAGTGCAATGGCGTGAGAGCCTAACAATGCTTTGGGATCTTACTCATGATTCTACGAAGCGGTTCAATGCCCCGTTCGAAGGACTCCAAAGAGCAAACACCCCAACACGCGGGCCCCGACGGGCATCGGAGTTGGGGGGATCCATACAATGGGCAACAAGCAGCAGATTCTGGTCGACCGCAGGAAGCCCGCACACTAACGCATTGGGGAGCGCCACTTTAGGGGTAATGAAACTCGCAGATGGCGTCATGCGGCCAGATGATGAGTACGCCTCGTGCATTGTCTGACAACTCCGCCAAATGCGAACGACATAGAGGAGTCCTGCTTCAGCACCTGAAAAGCCCATCACGTATCGCATTACATCCGGAACGACGTCGGTGTAACCCCGACAATCCTTCGAAATGTGGACGTGAAGTGACTCGGTGTGGGGAATCTCAACTGCGTACTTATTTCCGTGATGGATATTGAGCTGTTTTGAAGTAGTACCTTGGCCTTTTCGATTCTTTGCTGTATCACGTATCGCTGCGGAGTAACTCCCATGCTCTTCTTGAATTCCCTGCAAAAATAGTAGCGGCTTATTCCAGCCACATTTGCTAATCTTGCAAGGCTCAGATCTCCCTCGATGTGCTCAGTAATGAACTCCACTACCTTCTTCAGCCTGCTCGGCGGCATACCGCTGTGTTTAATCGTTACATCTATGGCCTCCGAATAGCGTCTTACAAGATGCGTGCAGAGCTGATACGTCAGGCATTTCGTGAAAGCCAGATTGATGGACCTCGATCGAGTGAGTTCGGCTGCGAGCCGTGCCAGGATTTGAGTCACCAATGAATCTTGCCGGAAGCTCTCCATTCGCATGATGCCGGGCCAAAGATCCCCCGCATCGTTATCCCAGGCAAGTCGGAACATCTCCTCAGGGATGCGCAGGATTAATGTTTGTTCCGGGCGGCTGATCCACCAGGAACTCTGCTGAGAAGTGGCACGTAGCAACATGTGCCCATATCGAATTCCACTCCTGTGGGCACCCCCACCGAAATCGAAGCTCACCTCAGATCTGTCGCTCATTCGTGCCACAAGCAGATAATCGTCCCCAGAAGCAATCGTGAAGGCTAGCGGAGTAGGTCGGGAGAGCTTCGATACGTGAACTCCGCTTACCGGCGATGTCAGCTCCTCTCCGGGCAACTCGGCCGCGCCAGGAGCGGGGCCAGAGTTCACGACGACATCACGCGTAGAGTGCATACGGTCGCGTTTATCCTCTGCTGCGTCCTGTAAAGTGCCGTTGCGGGATTGGAAGAATGAATTCATAGCACAGGATTCGCGGTCGTATGCGGTTAATTCCCACTATCGAGAACCTTTCATCTTTGCCAATTGTGAGAATAGGGGACGGATGTCACGGCGTGAAGCCGTAGAAACCACACACCAGCTATGCGCTTTTCGCAACGTTGCATCAAATCCCCCATCCTGAGTCTGGAGTTGAGATCAATTCCTCGACTGGCGCTCAGCTCGAGTTCTCTCTAAATAGGCAGCGCTGGTGCCTCAATCTGCTGTCTGGTGTGAACCATTGATACATAGCACTTATTGCTGGACATACCCCTTTAAGAAATCGACGATCATCGCATGGATCTGGTCCGGCACAAAGACCGGAGAGAAGTGCCCGGAGCCTAGCGTCTGCCCGACCACAAGCTGGGGGGTGAGTCCCTTGAAATAGAACAAGTCGGCAAGAGGCACCGTCGCACCAAGATACGCGATGGGCACGTGGCATCCGGAAGCCGCCAATGCCGGATCGTAATCCGTAACATGATGGATCAACGAGGACAAGAGAACGTGCTGAGGAGCCCTCGGTATATACGAGATCAGGCTTGTCTTTTTCGCTTCGTCATCCGCAGAGAGGAAGAGGGATAACATGGCCATTCGATAGGCTTCGAGGTAGTCGGGACCCGTCAGTGCTTCGACAAGCGGTCGTAAGGCATTGAGCAAGGTCTGAGATGGGAAAAGGATAGAGTCGATAAGTATTAAGGCGTCTGGAGTGTCAGGGTAGCGAGCTGCCAACTCCAGCAACACATTTCCTCCCATGCTGTGGCCAACTAGAACAGGTCTCACCAACGAAAGCTTATGACAGAGCCACGCAAGATCGTCTGCAAATTCTGACATGGTATAGGAGCTCTCGGGAGCGTCACTCTCTCCATGCCCCCGCAGATCGACAGTGATGACGCGATAACTCTTGCCGAAAAATATCTCCTGCGCTGCGAACACTGTATGGTCACAACCCCAGCCATGCACTAGGACAATCGCTGGATATTCGGTACCAGAGTCTTTGTAGGCCAGGGCTATGCTTTCCTTCTTTAATATCTGCATGATCTCTCACACCTCTGTGTCGTGAGTCGTGTTCTTGAAGAAGGAGTCCCAATACGGCTGACAAGGCATATCGGTGTGGCTCGCAACCTGTTCGATCCACTGAGGAATCAAAGCGATCGGCGCTTTCGGAGTTCCTCCAATAGAAGGATTACTTCCAGCCCGGACCGCGAATGGGCAAGACGGGCAGCAAATGCTTTCATGCTTATCGGGGCACGTTCGTTGAGAAAGCGATGGAACGTGAAAATAGGGTCGGCTGATCTTTCGTAGATGCGATGAATAGCAGGCCACCGCACATACATACATTCTTGAAGAAGTTAATCAACTGCACGGGATAGAGCGGTGTACTGACAGCCTGCCAGAATGGATGTGCCATCAAGGTAGCCGGGATCAGAAAGGCTATAAGCGCAAGCGCTGCAAGACGCGGAAAAATACCTAGAATTAATCCGCATGCGGCGATAAGCTGAAGCGCTCTCGCCATGAGGATCGCTCCCGGCACAATGCTTGCGGGAATGCCGTGGGCGAGCATTTCTTGCGCGGCGAGAGTCTGGCCGATGATATTCAGTCCATTCATTAGAAAGATCACCGCGGCCAAGGTGCGAGCAACAATCAGGCCGGATTTTTCGATAGACAGCCAGGGAAGCTGCTTGATTGCGTCGAACTTACCTTTATTGCGTTGAGTTCCTGGCGGTTTGGACGACTCTAGATCTGACGCCGGTTGAGCGTTCTTAGGGCGCAGCGCTGCCCCAAAAACATTAAGCAATCCTATCCCTGTCGACAATCCGCGCCGCGCATCCTCAGACAACGCATCTCTCCCCAATTTCAGCAGGGAGGGTGGCTTCTCTTCCGACTCGGTCAATATGGAGTGCACCCGGTTGGTGTCGATGTTCTCGAGGAGATTGGCGACCATGAGTCCCATGCGAAGTCCTGACACGGCCTGCTTCGAACTGACCACGTCGACGAGCCGATCCACGACTGTAGTGCTTGCGCTTAGCAAGCCGTTCGCGGTATCGATCAGGCCCTTTTCATGCAACCTCTCCAATAGATCGTAGAGAGAGAGCAAGGCTTCAGCATGGTCCTCGGGTGCGTCCTGGATCCTGCGCATTAGATCCCCGCGGGAGTCCTGCGGCGTAAACTTCCGAAACTCTACTGGCTGTGCCATGACTCTTTCTCCTTATGATGAATGCGTCTGGATTTGAACCAGCGTTTCGGTGCCGGGCATCTTATAGTCGCTCCGCTGCCATTTGCGCTCGACCTCAACCCCAGTTTGCGGCGTTGGGTGGCCGGCAAAACGGAAGTTCAATACCTGGAGCGGGTTCTCTCCCTGCTCCGGCAGGACTTCGAGGCGTGCGGGAGTTTCTTTGTAAGCAGGCGTATTCGTGGCCGAGTCAGTATGCGATCCCGTCAGCACGTTGACAGGGCCATCCTGTGAGGTGAGAGGCAAAAAGATCTGCTTGCCGAGCACTCGGCTCGTGACAAGTACCTTCACCTTAACCGCACCTTGGCGGCTGACAATACGAACCCAGCGACCCGATGTGATATTTCGTTCCCTGGCGAGTTCTTCGGAAATTTCCACGTATCGCTCCGGATTTTCCTGGTGAATCCCAGCGACACGATGTGTCATGTTCCCTTCATGGAAGTGCTCGAGCACGCGGCCATTATTCAAGTCGAGGTCAAACTCGGTGTCTGGAGATTCAGCCGGCTCACGAAGCGTGAGAGGATACAGCCGCGCCTTCTTGTCAGGAAATGCAAAGCCATCCAGATAGAGGATCGGCTCGTCCGTACCGTCCTCATGCACTGGCCATTGCAAAGTCTTGTAGCCTTCCAGACGCTCGTAACGGACACCGCCATAAAGGGGAGTCAGGGACGCCATTTCCGCCATAATCTCCGAAGGATGGCTGTAATTCCAATTCGCCCCCATCTTCTTTGCTATTTCCTGCGTAATCTTCCAGTCGGCTTTGCTGTCGCCAAGTTCGGGTAGAGCCTGATAAAGCCGTTGTATGCGCCGCTCGGTGTTCGTGAACGTTCCGTCCTTTTCAAGTGCCGGAGTTCCAGGCAGCACAACGTCTGCGTAGCGGCAGGTCTCGGAGAAGAAAATATCCTGCACGACGAAGAATTCCAGCTTTTCGAAAGCGCCCGCAACATGATTGGCGTTGGCATCGGCCGAAATCATGTCTTCCCCCGCCAGGTATATGGCCCGTAATTTCCCCTCATGGGCGGCGTCGATCATCTGGTGATTATCCAGGCCATGTTTAGGGGGAAGAGATACACCCCATGCCTTCTCGAAACGTTCGCGGACCGAGGGGTCCTCGACGCTCTGGTATCCAGAGAAATTATTCGGCATTGCCCCAATGTCCCCGGCCCCTTGAACGTTGTTGTGGCCACGCAGGGGATATGCGCCGCAACCAGGTTTTCCGTAATTTCCGGTAATCAGTAACAGATTCGAGATGGCTGTCGAAGAGTCCGATCCCATCACGTGCTGCGTGATGCCCATTGCCCAGAGGACGCACATGGTCTCAGCTTTGCCGATCTCTTCGGCGACTCTGATAAGGGTTTCGAGCGGCACCTCGCATTTTTCAGCGGCGAATTCCATCGTGAAGGGTTCCAGGCTCTTTTGGTACTCGTCCAGCCCGTTCACCCATTTGTCGAGAAAGGCCTGCCTTGCATAGCCGTGCTCCAGCATGTACCGGCTCATGGCACAGAGCCATATCAGATCGCTACCGGGCTTCGGCCGGAAGAAGATGTCAGCGCGCCTGGCCATCTCGTGCTCTCGGATATCCGCGACGATCAGTCTCTGGCCGTGTAATTTATGAGCGCGTTTGATGCGCGTAGCCGCCACGGGATGGCTCTCTGCTGTATTGCTCCCGACAATTAGCACCAAGGAGGACTTGCCGATATCTTCGATCGATCCCGCATCGCCACCGTAGCCTACTGTCCGGAACAGGCCCATGGTTGCAGGTGACTGGCAATATCGGGAACAGTTATCGACGTTGTTCGTGCCGATCACCGAGCGCGCGAATTTTTGCATCAGGTAGCCATCTTCATTTGTGGTCTTCGAGGAGATCACGACGCCGATCGAGTCTGGCCCATATTGCTGCTTGATTTCGCCCAGCCGCCGCGTAATGAGCTCCAATGCTTCTTCCCATGTGGCCTCGCGGAAGTTCATTCCCTCGCGAATCAGCGGCTTCTGCAACCGGTCCTTATGGTTGACGTAATCCCAGCCAAACTTGCCCTTAACGCAAGTGGAGATCTGGTTGGTCGCACCGTGCAGAGGTTCGATCTTGAGAATTTTCCTGCCTTTGGTCCAGACGTCATAACTGCAGCCGACTCCGCAGTAGGTGCATACCGTCTTCGTCTGTTTGATCCGCTCTTCCCGCATCTTGGCTTCGGTTTGCGAGACCTGCATGATGGGCCCATATCCCATCTCAGGCTCGATCTCTTTGACGACATCGATCATTTTGTTAAGGGCCTCGTGCGGCAGGCCACTCATAAAACCTGCCTCGCCCAGCATCGACTTTTCCATGAGGGCATTGCACGGACACACCGAAACACAATGCCCACAGGAAACGCAGCTTGAACCCCCAATCTCGTGGCCGCCGTCCCAAAGCACCCGCGGATGCTCCAACTCCCATCCGATCGAAAGCGTTTCATTCACCTGAACGGTTTGGCAGGCCTGGACACAACGACCACACAAGATGCATTGGCTTGGGTCGTATCGATAGAAGGGGTTAGACATATCGACTTCGTAGGGTTTCGGCTTGTACGGGTGTTTTTGGTGCTGTACATCGAGCGCGAGAGCGGTATTGTGAACCGTGCAATTTTCGTTGTTGTTATCGCAGACTGTGCAATAGAGCATGTGATTGCCGAGAATCACGTCAAAAGCGGCCGCGCGCGCTTCCTTTGCTCGTTGCGACTCCGCGCCGACGATCTGGCCGGCAGCTACTTTGGTGCCGCACGAGCGCACCAGCTTGCCATCCACTTCAACCAGGCATGTATCGCACGTCTGTATTGGCCCCATCAGAGGAGAGTGATAGCAGACATGCGGAATCTGGACCTTCCGAAGAACGGCGTCGAGTAGCATCTCCCCGTCTTCGGCGAGGATTTTGCTGCCGTCAATCGAGATCTCAACCCGCTTGTTTGTTGAGTTGGCCGATGAGCTTTTGACCGTCAATTCTTCCATAAAGTTCCTATGTCACCTTTCAGGTGGCTGGCACGCTATGCCCATGGCTGGATTTGGAAATGTGTCATCGTTGTCCGTATCGCTTAGGTCGAGACAGGCAAAATCCTTCTCCACAAGCAAGTCCAGATGTTCGCCTTGACCCAAATCACAGGTTTCATAGATACCTACTTGGTCGCTCTTTTCCCAGGCTTGTGTCTGAGCCGATGAGAGCACGACGACGACTTCCGTAGTCTTGTATTCAAGCGTTGCCTCAGTTGCTTCGGGCCGATGTTCGACAGCGTAGGTCCACCTGGCTTCTTGCGCCGGAGCAAAATGAATTGTCGCATCGATCCGCCCGGACGCAAGTAGCCGCGCGAGATCGGAACGAGAGACACGGAACCTGAGCGTGTTGTCCTTAATTCGTAATTTCATGATGTATCTCGTTGGCTTGTTCTGCATATCCGAGGAGGTGCTCGACCCCGTGATAGACATTGAAATGATCTTCGCGGAGGAAGCCCACCAGAATGATGTCGAAATCTTTGGCAACTTGGACGGCGAGGCTGGAAGGCGCGCCTACAGAGACCACCATGGCTACGCCGCTCATCACTGCCTTTTGCAACAATTCAAAGCTGGCACGCCCAGACAGCATAAGAAGGCGATCGCGCAGAGGTGTCTGGTCCGCCAGAAACGCAGCGCCGAGGAGCTTGTCTACTGCGTTGTGGCGGCCGATGTCTTCCCGGACCGAATACAAAGCCCCGCTCGCATCGAATAGACCGGCAGCATGAAGGCCTCCGGTTCGAAGAAACACATGCTGGGTGGAGCGAAGGCGTTCCGGGAATTTGTAAAGCAAAGCTGCTTCAATCGAGAAGCGGTTTGTGCTCCTCGGCGGGCAGACAGTCTGCAGAGCGAGGAGCGACGCCTTACCGCAGATCCCGCAACTGGATGTGGTGTAGAAATTGCGCTCTAGGTTCGTCATGCTGACCCGCACTTCAGGATGTAGCTCTACGCGGAGAGTGTTACGCTCCGGCTGATAGGGCAGGATGATGTTCTCAGCCTCTCTGGATTCGATCTCGAGTATCGCCGACGGATTGCGGTCGCGAGGTGCAGAATCTCCGACGTAGTGCATGTCTGCAATATCGATGACGTCATTGACTACTCCTTCAGTCAGCAGAAATCCTGACGCGAGCTCGCAATCATGCCCCGGAGTCCGCATCGTGACCGAGATAGATTTTGCCAGTCGTTGCCCAAATGCGCTGTAGCCTAGCTGGATTTCGAGTGGCTCTTCGATGGCGAGCGTATCCATTTTCGGATGTGGCTGGACCCCCGTAAAACGCACCATCGAGGTGGCGACGACGGCTCGCCCTCCCTCGATGTCGTTATAGGCGGTATAGTCCATGGCCTGCTTCCTGAACCCCATCATTCTTCTCGTCTGTTCAATCTGGGTCTTAGAAATACCGAACAATAACTCCGAACTCTCTGTTTTGGCCCGTGATGGCCGCAAAGAGATATTTGGTGAAGCTTACTGCGCGTACTGTTCCGCTCGCTGTCATGACATTGCTTATCTATTCAAATATTGCGACTTACTCGGGTCTGGATTTAGCCGCCAATGTGGACCATGCTGCGCGATGGCTTGAGGAAGCCAGGTTCGCCGATGTGGTGGCGGGCTTCTTTCTTCCGGATGGTTGCTTCGATATAGGCCGCGAGGTCGGCGTCGGTTCCTCCCTGCTTGACGACTCCATAGAGATCGTGGTCGGACTGCGAAAAGAGGCAGGTACGGATTTTGCCGTCTGAGGTGAGGCGGACGCGACTGCATGCTCCGCAGAAGGCCTTGGAGACGGGTGCAATGATGCCAATCTCGCCGACTCCGTCGTCGAAGGTGTAGCGCATCGCCGTCTCGCCGCGGGTGCTCGCGGGCAGCGGCACGACCGGGCGGAAGCGGTTGAGAACGGCAAGTATCTCGTTGAAACCCACGACCGTGTTGGGCGCCCAGATGCGCCCTTCTTCGAGCGGCATGAATTCGATAAAGCGGACGATCACGCCCTCATCGCGCGAGAAGCGCGCGAAGTCGATGATCTGGTCTTCGTTGAAGCCGCGCAGAATGACGGCGTTCACCTTGACCGGATCGAGGCCGGCGCGCCTCGCGGCGCGAATGCCGGCGACGACGGCATCGTATCCATTGGACACGCGGGTAATGCGGGCGAACTTGGCTGGGTCGACCGCGTCCATGCTGACGGTGACACGTGAGAGTCCCGCCTGCTTGAGTGGCTCGGCAAGTTTCGCGAGGAGGTGTCCGTTGGTGGTAATGGCGACATTCAGGGGCTTGCCGGAGCTGGTGATTCTCATGGCGGCCAGCTCGCTGACCATAGGTAGGAGTTCTTTGCGCAGTAGCGGTTCGCCGCCGGTGAGGCGGACCTTCTCAATGCCGAGTGAGACGAAGACACGGACGATGCGGATGTAGTTGGTTATCGGCAGCTCGGCGAATTGCACAACTTCTTCGCCGGAGCGGCAGTAGATGCATCGGTAGTTGCAGCGGTCGGTGATGGAGACACGCAGATCCGTGATGACTCGGCCGAGTTTGTCGGTTAGGGGCATAGTTTATGCGATAGGAGGGTCAGGGGCTAAATCTCCACACTTCGGCTCAGTTCGGATGCTGGGGCGCAAGGATGACTCGTTCTCTGGCAGCGATTGTCCAATTGCTATAGAGCGCGGGAACATCGCTTAAATTCTTGATTGTCAGGTGCTCACCTATATGCAGCTTGCCACTCTCGAATGCGGGCCTTAGCGTCTCCAGTATGCTGGCGCTCTCAACACAGTTGAGAGCGGGGGATGCTACGCCGAGAATTGTCTTGCGATTTCGATAAAACGCCCGAAGATCGAAGGAAACCCGTGCCTCTCCCAGAGAAGCGACGGCAATATGCCGGCCGCCAGGCCGTAATAGTGACAGACACCGTTCGAATTGGAACCCTCCCACGCCATCGAATGTGACATGCGGCCCTCCTCCGGTTATCTCCTTAACAAGCGTTTCTACGTGATCCATGCCGATATCGTTCGAAAAGGCCCCTTTCAGCACCATTCGATCCTGCAATTCCGCTGAGAGAGGCGGATCATCCATCGTGATGACCTGTGCCCCTAGCCAATGGCCAATCTGCATGGCTGCTGCTCCTATGCCACCATTAACACCATTCACAACGATGAACTCGGAAGGCTGAATCTTTGCTCGTTCCACTAGACCGATATACGCGGTGATGTAGTTGACTCCTACTGATGCTGCCTGAGCGAAGCTCAGATTGTCAGGTTTGAGAGAAATCGCACCCTTTGGAAGCACTAGGTATTGAGCGTGCGGACCATCGCGAGTCGTACCAAGATCGCTGCCGGAGCCCCATACCTCCAGTCCGATCAATTCCTGTGGGCCCTCCTCAACAACACCGGCGAAGTCACGGCCCGGCGTCCGCGGCAGGGTGACTCCTGTCTCAACCCCTTGGAAGTTCCTTATGTCACTCGGGTGGAGCGACGTGGCTTCTACACGTACGAGCACCTCCCCGCTCTCAGGGACAGGCTGCTCGATGTCTTCGACCACGACGCCATCGAAGTCAGCGAAATAGTGAACTCGCGCAGCTCTCATCGACGCAGACTAAATCAGTCAGCCCTCGTGTGCTGTCACCCAATTGCCCAGAATATCGAAAAATTGCGAGCTGATATAACGGGAAAACCGCATCGAAATCGGGCGCTGATCGAAACAGCTAGGAAGAAGAGAAACAACCATCATCCATCGATCTTCCCGGCCAGCATGCAACTGACATAGTCCGCGCTCTACTCCGGCGGTAGCCAGACGGAACGAGCTCCGACCATGACATCGATGTGCTACTCAAGAACCTTTGGAGAATCTTAGATATGCGAATTGCCACCGCCGTCGTTACCGCTCTTGTCATTATCTGCTTCCACCCTCAGCGTGCTACGGCACAAAGAAGCCATCACGGGGGAGAACGTCATGCGGCGTCCAGAGAAACTACGACTCATTGCTACGACCCATCTGACGCCGACGAAATCAGATTATGGAACGGCAAGGCTCCAGGCGCCGTGGGGAACGATCCGTGCCGCGACATTCCCTTCCTTCAGGTCTTTCGCGCTGTCGGAACGGAACGAGGAAGCACCGCTGCGATCCTAGTGATCCCCGGGGGAGGCTATGATCGGCTCTCGGACGAGAAGGAGCAGGCTCCCGTAGCCGAATACTTCTCGCGCAACTTCCATGTTACAACTTTCGTTTTGTATTACCGCCTGGTGCAGACCGATGGGACGTACCATTATCCTGTGCCGATGTGGGACGGGCAACGGGCTCTCAAGCTTATTCGCTATCTTGCGCAACAATACGGCATCAATCCCAAACGGACCGGGGTTTTCGGCTTCTCTGCTGGGGGACACCTCGCCAGCACTCTTGCGCTCCATGCTGCAACTGACTTCGACCTTCCAGTCCACGATGCCGTGGACGCGATGAACGGCCACCCCGATATTCTTGGCCTGGGCTATCCAGTGATCTCGATGGATCCTGCACAGTTCGCCTCACCAAGCTCGCTCTCCCATCTGCTTTATGGCTATCGAGGACACGAACTCGATCGCTTGGAACACTACCTTTCAGGGCAGGACAACGTTACGCGAAATACACCGCCGGTATTCCTGTTCGAGAGCACGGACGATCAGAGGATCAGCACGCAAAACAGCGTCATGTTTGCGCAGGCTCTCCACGTTGCGAATATTCCAGCAGGCGTTCATCTTTTCTCGCATGGCGTACATGGCTCCGGTCTGGCTGTTGGCATTCCCGAAGAGGACGCGTGGCCTGAGCTCTTTCATCGATGGCTGGCCAGTCAAGGCTTCATTCAGTGAGCAGTTTGAGAACAGGCCTATAGGCGCTCAACGGAGAGAGGGAGTACGACGGTCAGAATTCTTAAGACTCACCTCGCAAACGAAACGACCAAGCCGCTCAAGAAACCCGTTGTAGACCATGCCTACGAACAAAGAGGTTATCTCGGAGACTTTCTAATGCCAACCTTTCACTTTACGAGACCGCCCAGGCGCGCGTTTATCAGTCTCATCTTCTTCCTTGTGCGCGACGAAGAGCAGAGCGAAGTACCTGCAATCGCCGCGCTTTATGCAAGCTCCGGAGGCACGACCAATCGAACCGATTCCAGACTAGGAGTGTGGCCGGAATGCGCTCGGAGTCATCCCAACCATTTTTCTAAAGGTCGCAGTAAAGTGACTGGGAGTGGGAAACTGCAACTCAGCCCCGATTTCAGTAATGGACATCGAACTATTCTGCAAGAGTACCTTTGCTCTGTCGATCCGCTGCTGGACGACATACTGATGGGGAGTGATGCCCATGGTCTTTTTGAACTCACGGCAGAAATAATATGGGCTGATTCCTGCCACCTGAGCCATCTCCGCGAGCCCGATCTCCTCTTCCAGACTTTCCGTGACGAATTCAACCACCTTCTTCAGCCGGCTTGGCGGCATGCCGCAGTGCCTGATGGATAGGTCGATCGAGTCCGAATAACGCCTTACCAGATGAGTACTGAGCTGAAACATAAGCGAGTTAGTGTAGACGCGGTTCACCGGACTGGGCCGATCCAGTTCGCCCGCCAGGCCCGCGAGGAGTTGTATCACGAGCGAGTCTTGCCTGAAGGAATGCATGCGCATCATCCCAGGCCACGACTCGCCTGTGTCGTTCTCCCATGCATGTTGAAACATCTGCACAGGTACACTCAGAATTATCGTCTGCTCCGGGCGACTCAGCCACCACCAGCTTCGGTCCAAAGCGGAATGCAGTAGCATGTGTCCAAACCTCACCTCGCCACACTGGCAGCCCCTTCCGATGTCATAGCGAACCTCGCTCCGATTGCTCATGCGAGCGACAAGCAGATATTCGGACGTCGGAGGAATCTTAAATTCAACGGGGGTTGAGACATTGATCTTCGACATGCTGACCCCTGTTGCCGGTGACGGGAGTTCCCTGCCTGGAAGGGAGCGAGTTCGCTTCGGATATATCGCGGAGCAGGCATCATCAGCTCTTGGGTAATCAATTGAGCCGAATTTTGAGGCCAGGAGTAGCTGGCCAGCAAATCTGCCCTTATCGGCCTGTAAGTCCCGAGTAGGTTCACAAGATGCGCGCGGCATGCAGAGACCACCTTTCGGAGACACCTCATAATGTGGTGCAGAAGAAGTGTGCTCTCCAAGTCTTGCGGGTTCTTCGTTTTCGCGAAATCCCTATTCGGGTAAATCTCAGCTAGCCATTTGGGATAGGGACGAGCGGCCGCCGGGACACGATTCGTGGTCGACGCGGAGCGGAGTTGGATGTTGCTGGATTGGAAATGCGTCGCGGACGTGCTCAATCGCCGTCAATATTTCTGCGTGAGGACGTGGTCAACAGTCTTCTGCCAAAGAGACGGGCGTCCACGGAATATGCGCCGGGGCCGAGTACCGCGGTGACAAGGCTTATCAACACGAACATGATGAGGTCAAATTCATTCTGTCCGCGAGTATCCCAAAGGGCCCGTAGTGCCAAAAGGACGCAAATGCCCGAGCAGTAAGGGGTGAGGACCCCTAGGCACAGTAGCCCAACTGTCAAAATGAAAAGGAGAAGAAACCAACACGAATCGATGAGACTCCAATACGCGGTCCCATCCACGAGAAGTGCTGCGGCCACTGTCACGCGCAGAACAAGTAGTGCCACGCCCACCATTCCCGCCGGGAACATGGAGTAGAGTCTTTGCACGTGAAGAGCCTATTCTGACGATCAAGACGGCGCAATCCCGAGAGAACAAGAAGAAAACTACTCTTTCGTATAGGTCGTGGATAATCCCAGTCAAAATCCGGCGGCCGGATTCGGGAGGATCTGTACGTCCTGTTTGGAGCGTTTGCATTGACTGTCTGCCTCGAGCAGTAGCGAAAGGTCAAGGCCCAGAGTGGAGTCTCATCACGATCACTAATCTCCAAGGCCGGACTGTGCGCTAAAAGAATCCTCGATTTCCCCGCGATGGCGAGCAACATGACGATAGCAATGGCAATTTTGCGACGGCGCGGTGCCCGGATCGAATGTAGGCTCCGATGATGAGGTTCCCACAGCTGGTCTCTGACAGGAGTGCGTTCACACTTTTTAGTTAGGCTCTTTGCAGGCGCTGTGTCTTGGCGCCGAGGTATGACTGGAGAGCGACTTGCATTCTGGATTCGGTAAACCCCGATCAATCCTGAGAACGTGGCGCGGGTTTGTTCTCTTGGGGATTGCATGCGCGTTCCTGCCCGTCTCTGTGAGCGCACTCAATCCGAATTCCCAAATTTCTCAATATGTGCATACCGCCTGGCGAATGCAGGACCTTGCAATCAATGCGAGAGCATCCTCATTCGCTCAGAACAGATGGAGCTTTAGCAGGTTGTCATGAATCTTGTGCTCAATGCCATCGAGACGATGGAACCGGGCGTAAATGGGCAGAAGCGTTTCACAATTCGTCTTCATGACAGAGAAGAGATGGTACTCACCCAGATCGTCGATCATGGGCAGGCATTGCTGAAGAGGACAATATCTTCGATATGTTTTTCACGACAAAGATGGATGGGATGGGGAAGGATTGCCGATTTGCCGGTCTATTATCTACGCACATGGTGGTGGAAAGCGCTGGGCGCGGCGGACTGAGCAATGCGGGTCAATTCTCTCGTCTACCCTGCCAGGGTCAAAGAGTTCTCCACTGAGATTCATTTAGGCGCGATAGTTCTAAGGAAAGGGGCATACTGACGAATGAATACCTCGAAAATGATCAAGGTTCTAAGCGTCGACGATCATCCTTTGTTCCGTGAAGGGATCGCTGCGGTGCTTCAAGGCGAGGAGGAAATTGTACTGGTCGGTGAAGCGACCAACGGCCAGGAAGCAATCGAAAGCTTCAGAATCCATCGCCCGGATGTGACACTGATAGACCTTCAGATGCCCGTCATGAATGGAATAGACGCCATTAAGGCCATCCGGCTCGAATTTCAGGATGCACGCTTTCTTGTTTTGACGACCTATGAGGGAGACATACAGGCATTGCGCGCTCTGAAGGCGGGCGCTTCAGGGTATCTGCTAAAAAGCAAGATTCGCAAAGATCTCGTGGAGACGATCCGTTCCGTCTATGCTGGACGTCGCCGGATTTCCCCCGAGGTTGCCGCAGAACTTGCCGAGCACGTCGCGGACGATGCGCTTAGTGAGCGTGAAATCGCCGTGCTAAGTAAGGTTGCAGCCGGGACCTCTAACAAGAGGATCGCCGACCAGTTGTCCGTGTCGGAGGCAACGGTCAAAGCCCATATGAAAAGCATTCTCTCCAAGCTTGATGCGAATGACCGGACCCATGCGGTAACGATAGCGATGAAGCGCGGCTTCCTGGACGGCTGATTCAATATAATGCTTTCCCGCGAATGAGACCGCTCCTTGCCCTGCGTTTGACCTAGCACGAGATACCAAGATTAGTGGTCGACTGAAAGATCAAGGCAAACTCCGATACGTTCACGGAGATGGCGGCGCGCTCTTGATACCCGGCTCTTCACGGCGGCCACACTGATCCCCAACTCCCTCGCCACCTCTTCTGTCGTGAAGTCATCGATGTAGCGCATCACGAAGGCCCTCTGAAAGGGCTGCGGTAATCTGCTGACGGCATGATGGAGCATTCCCGCTGTTTCAGTTTTCAATGCTTCCTGTTCCGGGTCGGGTCGCCATTCCGGTATTTCCAGAAGAATGGATCCATCTTCAGTCTCTATCGAAGGATCGAACCACATCAAGCCGCCACCCCGTCTCTTTCGAAGGCACATGAGAGCCTGGTTGATGGCAATCCGCGTTAGCCATGTGCCGAAGCTCGAATTTCCTTGGAATTGTCCAAGACCCCGATATGCTCGAAAAAATGCGTCCTGCATCGCATCTTCCGCATCTTGACGATGCGCAGTGATCCGATAGACCGTCCGGAAGATCCTGCTCCTGTACTGACTGACAAGCGATTCAAAAGCGAGCAGATCCCCGGCCTTCGCTCGTTCCACAAGGACCTCATCACCGCGAATATTGCGCTTTGTAGCGTAGTTAACTGGCGCCCCTTGGAGGGCGAGTCTATCTGAAGTTGTCCCCCGCTCAAAGGCCATGCTCAGTCCCTTCTCAGCTCCACATGATTGGTAAGTCGATGATTGTGTTTCGAGTTCACTCAGTTCCCCAAAAGCGCGACCCTTTGGAACATCGCTACAAACTCAACAACGTGCCCCGAACAGTTGAACATTGAACCCGCGATTTCTATGCAGCCGATGACTCATCCGAAAAGCGTAACTGTCGGCTATTCAGGCCGCCGTCGTATCATTGCCTCGGTGTCGGCACATTGCGGGCCCATCATGCATATGCAAATCCAAGGCGGTTGACTCTAAATATCGGTACAGGGCTGGCACCCTCAACTGCACGAGGAACTTCTCTACTCGATGCGCGGACCTCTCAGGGGCTCACCATCAGCTAATTGGGCGTCCCGAGTCGCTCCAGTGCATTTACAACTCGTATTGAGTACGATTCGTCTTAGTCGATGTAGTAGGAAGCGAGATATTCGTGAATCGCAGCCACTACAACAGACCCCTCACCGACCGCGGAGGCCATGCGCTTGACTGACCCGGAACGTACGTCGCCCACCGCGAAGACTCCCGGCAGGGCTGTGGAGTAAGGTGATAGTGTTTTCGAACCACCAATGTCGATGCCTGTCCGAATGAAGCCCTTGCTGTCCATATCAACGCATCGGTGCAGCCATTCGGTATTTGGGTGAGCGCCGGTCATTACAAAGACACTCATGATCGATCGCCGTTCGGCAACGCCTGTTTTCCTGTTAGTCTATGCAACAAAGCGGAGAAGGCCGTCGCCTTCGAGCTCCGTAATCTCGGTATAGATGTGGACTGTGATCTTTGGGGAGGCGAGTATTATCTGAATCAGATAATCCGACATCGTTACAGCGAGCCCAGCACCTCTAACAAGAAGATGAAGATGCGAAACAGTGCGAGACAGGAAGACAGCTGCCTGGCCCGCCGAGTTGCCTCCTCCAACGACAATTACCTCTTCCCCTAGACACAATGAAGCTTCCATCGCTGTCGCGGCATAGTAGATGCCCTGATTTTCGAAGCGATCATAGTTCGGCAGATCGAGCTTTCGATAGCGGGCACCCGTAGCGATTACGATCGCTTTCGCCCTGATCCGTTGGTCGTCCTCGAGCCGGAGCTCATAGGGATGTTCGGTGCAATTGAGCCCTTGAGCGGCGCGCGATACCGCAAGGCGGGCGCCGAACTTTTGGGCTTGCAGCTGTGCACGGCTGGCGAGCTCCTGTCCGGAGATTCCGGTCGGAAACCCGAGGTAGTTTTCAATTCTGGAACTGCTCGCTGCCTGGCCGCCTGGAGCAATGCCTTCGACCACGATCGTAGATAAGCCCTCTGAAGCAGAGTAGACCGCAGCCGCGAGACCGCCAGGACCGGCGCCGACAACGGCGACATCATAGATGTGGGAAGGATCCAAGCTTTCGGTTAGGCCCAGAACATCGGCTATCTCTGCATTGGACGGAGCGTGCAAGAGACTCCTATCGGGCAGAACGATAACGGGCAGGTTGCCCGTCTTTAGATCAAAATAGGCGAGCAGATCTTCAGCAGCCTCATCGCGGTCCGTATCGATCAGGCGATGCGGATACCCGTTTCGTACAAGGAACCGTTGAATCCGGATCGCATCTCCGACATGCGTTGGGCCAACGAGAATGACTCCGCCTTGCCCCTGCTGAATCAGACCAACACGGCGCAGGATAAAGGCTTTCATCACGATTTCCCCGATGTCGGACTCGCATGTGATGAGGCGCCGGAAGTCCGTGCGCCGTATCCGGAGAACCTCGCTGTCCACTGCAGCGCGCCCATCCACCAGATTTGCGCGCTCGTTGACCAGATCCAACTCTCCGGTGAACTCGCGTTCGGAGACCGTCGTGACTCGGATGCTTTTGCCACTCCTGTCCACACTTAATATTTCGAGTTCCCCTTCGAGGACGACGAAAAAGTCGACATTGCGATCGCCGCGCTCGAAGGCAGAAGAGCCCTTTAGAAGCACTTCCCTCGATCCGTAATTCGAGATGCGAGCAACCATCTCCGGCGATAGATGCGGAAAAATCTCAAGCTGCCGTGTGTATGCGTCGGTCGGATCGCAAGCCCCTTGAAGGGACGTCATAGTCTTCTCCTAACAGTACGTTGAGATTATTCTGCGGTCACTTCAAGTTCGGCTTTAGAACGACGCGTCCTCGCTCTCCTTTGGCTACGAGTTCATAGGCGCGCTGCGCCTCGTTGAGCGGCATAGTCTTCGCGATGATTGGAGGATGATAGCTGCCCGCGTCAAATCCATGCTTGAGCTTCTCGAGAATACGCGCAGTCGATGAGAGGTCACGCTTGAGAGTATCAACCCCGAAGAGTTGAGACTCGTTATGATAGAAGTCCACCAAATCCAGGCGCACACGACGCTCGGTTGGCGATGTGATCTCCACCTGTCGCCCACGATGAGCGAGCAATCCTAGGCCTATCTCGAACATCGCTCCGCCAGCTGCATTGAGCACTACATCCGCCCCTCGCCCCTCATTGAAAGAGCGAAGATTAGCGGCCAGGTTTAGATCGTCGGCCGAGAGGTGAACATCTGCAAGTTGGACCAGCTGACTGTCAACAGAGGGTAGAGAACGGCTGATTGATACCACGCGTGCACCAATGTGCTTGGCTATCTGCACAGCCGCGCTCCCGACACCGCCGGTTGATCCCATTATGGCAATGGTCTCGTCCTTCTTCAGTCCAGCATATTCGACCAGGCCACACCACGCGGTCACGAATGTTACTCCGATGGATCCGGCTTCATCGTGGGACAGCTTCGCCGGCTTGCGGACGAGGCTCGATCGCGGCACGACAATGTACTCGGCATGCGTTCCGTCCCTTGTGAACCCAACATCCCCTCCGGTGCCCCATACCTCATGTCCGATCCAGTCCTCGGGACCATCGACGACAACGCCCGAATAGTCACGTCCGGAGACACGGGGAAGAGTGGTCTGCGACATTTTCCCAGCAACATTCTTGACGTCGCTTGGATTTACGGAGGCCGCTTCGACTCGTACAACGGCACTCTCTGCATCTGCCGTTGGGTGTGGTCGCTCTGCTAGGTGAAGCTGGGAAGGCTCACCAAACTGTTTGAACTGGACTACTTGCATGATTTCTCTCCATCGTGCGGAACGGCCTGTGACGTGAACAGGGAGTAAGGCGGCAACGTTGGTGATCGATGAAGTAATTTCTCGGTTGCCACATAACCCGTGCTCATTGCGACCACAAGCAGAGAGCCAAGGATCGCATTTGGCGCGGGCGATGGAATCCGAACAAGACTGCATAGCGCGCCGATCGCAAACGCGAGTAAAAATCCTAAGATAATTCTCATTGTTGCCTCCATAACAACCATGCTCTTCGTTGTTGAGTAAAGACTATGATTCTCCGTTCGCTCTGAGAAGATGGAGAAATTGAATAGGAGCGTTGCTTAAACTGAAAAGACACCGCAACATGGTCGCTTGTTTGGGCCGTTCTAGTGCATGAGTTACCGGACTATGGCCACTTATTCCTCTTGGATGCTGCTTGAGCACTTGATCTGTCTTGAGATTGCGTGTCAGACCTGATATTTGGGCAAGCAGGCGACAAGACAGACAAGAATTAGACAGCGAGAATAATGGGATGATTTCTAGAATTGTTTTAGATGACCGGCGTGGCCTGTGGCTAATAACTATCAACCAGGGAAGGAGCCTACTACGATGGATAAGCCCATAGATGCCGGACACCATCACCCAAGTATTTGCGCGTTGGGATAACCGCACCGAGGCCGTCAACGAGTTTCAGAATCTGTTCTGGATGAAAACGGAAAAGCTCAGGAACGAGCGGCAAATGATGACGCTCAATCCGCGTCCTAGCTCCGCCTGAAACACAGGCGGGCAATAGAAACTGACCCGATTGGAGGACAATCATGCACAGACTTACCTATTCGGGAGGATATCAATCATGATGTATCCCACCTGATTTGCAAAAAGGGAACGGATCAGGCGGATCGAAGGAAGGAAGGCATGTCGGGCGATCCCCACGGCCGACCGATGGCTGGCCCGCACATGCACTCAGGGTCCAGCCATGCGTCGACTAAGGATAACGATGGATGAGCAGGTTGCCGTACTCGCAGTGGCGGAGAAAGGCTCGTTTGACGCCGCAGGGAAATATCTGGGCATCGGCAGATCAGGTGTTCGTAAGCGAGTCTCCGGCGTAGAAAGTGAACTGGGAACGTCTGTCTTCCGCTCCTTAGGAAATGGAATGGTGCCGACCGACGCCGGCAATCTTTATCTGCCGTCAGCGCGCGAATCGGTCAGGCAGGCTCTTCTGGGCGTGGACCGCGTTCAGGCATTTGTGAGAGCGCAGTCGAAGGAACTCCATATCGGATACTCCACGTACCTGAACACACGGTTGCTTGAAATTGTCAGGCGCCTTCAACCTGCAGGTCTGGGTCCTAAAGTAGTCACGAGAGAGAGCCTGATAACGCATCAAGCTGTCCTCGGGGTACTTCAGGGAGATCTCCATGTGGGGTTCGGAGTTCTTCCAATTCTGGAGCCTGATATTTCTTCTCGTTTGCTCGCGGAAGAGCCTCTCATGGTCTGTTTGCCTGTGGGCCATCGCCTTGCTGTGAAGTCCACGGTTCAGCCTGAAGAACTGGAGGGCGAACCCATCGTATCCGTGTCCCGAACGATTCTTCCGGGCAGGCACGAAGAGATTGCCACGCACTTCGAGAGCCTCGGCATTTCCCTGAAATTCGTGACCGATGCCTGCTCGGTCAAAGAAGCTCTGTGGCTGGTAACACAGGGGGTTGGCATTTCAATGATGACGAAATTCTCTGCGATGTCATGTCGCTACGACGTTGTAGTGAGGTCACTCTCGGATCGCCTGCTCACGGTGAAGAGCGGAGTATTTACGCGACGGGATGTCGATTACCCATTTGTACGGGATTTTATGGATCTGGCATGGGCCGAGACGGCGGCTTTACGCGCGAACCAACATTAGCGTCGGAGCGAGACAGACAAAACTCAATTCGGAGGGCTTATCATGCGAAACATCTATCTTGTGTCTATCGCGGGTTTACTCATCCTGGCTGCTTGCAACGATACGAAGAAGCCGAGTGATGTACATTTCAAGACGGCTATCAATGAATATCTCGCAAAGCATGGCGAAGCCTGTACGGTGATCGGGCAGCAGTTCCCCATCGATGTTCCTCGGTCGGAGCAAAGCGAGCAATATGGGATTGGGCCGAAACTGGCCGCTTTGGAGCAGGCGGGTCTGTTACATGTCATCGATACGACGGCGGTGGTCCACGGGGTGCTCGATCCCCTGCGGGGCTCAACTCCGCCGCAACCCGTAAAGCAATATGAACTGACCGCCGACGGCAAGAAGTATTTTCAGGAGATTCCCGGAACGCTCGGACAAACCAGCGGCTTCTGCTACGGGCAGAAGAGCGTCGATTCCATCGTCAAATGGGCTGAACCGGCGACGGTGGGAGCATCCTCTCAGAGCGAAGTCACATACACCTACAAGATCGTGAACCCCGCAGCGTGGGCCGAGCGCCCAGAGGTGCAGCAGGCATTTTCGGATATACGAGCGACTATCAACGGAGCATCAAAAACAGCCGAGATTGTGGAATTGCAACTGACCAACAAAGGTTGGGAAGTCCCCGCGCAATAACCGTCGAAGGAGGTATTTGTGGCAAGACTCAGATGTCATGTGTATCGCTAGGTCCAGCCAATGCCCGGATCTCCGTCACGTGGCGCCAACCGTCGTCATTCATCACATGCACGATGACGTCGATAGATCTGCCGCACTCCTCTTCAACGTCGTGCAACGGCACGCCTCCCCCGGAACCCCGCATCGCAAGCTGCGCCAGACGCCGTAGCGCGTCTCCAGCGCTGTTGGCGTGGATGGTTGTGAGTGACCCGCGATGGCCTGTATTCAGAGCATCAAGAAAGACCCGTGCCTCCGGCCCACGTATTTCCCCGACGATGATCCTGTCTGGCCTGTGGCGAAGCGCAGCCTTGAGCAGGTCTGCGAAGCTGATCTGACTCTTGTGAGTATCGAGTTGAGCCTCGGCGGAGATGACGTGCGGCTTCTTAATATAGAGTTCGGCGACATCTTCAAGGATCAAAATACGGTCGTCGTCCGGGATGAACGAGGACAGCACGTTGGCCAGAGTAGTCTTACCGGAGCCGGTCCCGCCAGAAATCAAAAGATTGTCGCCGCGTTTGACATGCTCTGTCAGCGTCTCCGCTTGTGCTTCTGTCAGGGCTTTCCGTTCGATCAGGTCGTACATCGTGAAGCCGCGTGAGGTGAACTTGCGGATGGTCATCATCGGACTTGGATTGACGACCGGTGGAATCAGCGCGGCCATGCGACTGCCGTCCGGTAGACGTAAGTTCATGATGGGCGAATCGGCATCGAGCTTCTTGCCGAAACGATTGGCGATCACTTCGAGACCTGTCAGCAATGCTCCATCCTCAAATCGGATGCCATCCTGCAATACGATATGACCCTTCTCTTCGATCCAGACAGAGCCGTCGGGATTGACCATGATCTCGGAGATAGTGGTGTTCATCAGCAGATGCTCGATCGGCTTCAGAAACGGAATGATGATCTCGAAGCTCACGCGTGTATCCTCTCTGGATCGAATGCAATCCTCTCCTGCTCAAACCAGGACATGGTGGCGGGAAGGAAGTCTGGCTTGAGATAGCAATAGGTCGGCGGCAGCGGACTCACACCATCAAATGCGACGACTACGGACTGCGCATTCTTGAGGTCGAAGAACACCTTTTCCTCGAACAATGGCTCCTTGTGCTTTTGGTATTGCTTGGAAGCGGAGACAGAGCCTTTGCTGGACGATGTCCTCCCCGACAGCCATCCGACGTTGGCGTTGGTGGAGGATTCGGAGACGGTATAGCTGATGCGCGTGCGGTCCGCCTTGCCGCATAACTCCGAGGCGTACCGCGCTGTTTCTGGATCAGAGGTGGTCAGAAAGACTTTCGTGCGAAATGCCTGCAGCAACGTCTTAACGCCTTCGTTCGGCAGTGCGTCCTTGAGACTCGATATGCTCTGCGTGGCGACGATGGGGATGCACTTCGGCTGCCGAGAGAGCGAGAGGAATCGCTCATCGCCTGTGGGATTGTCGCCGCCGACCGTGGCAAAGTTCTGGTACTCATCGCAGACAAAGACAGTAGGCCGGAAGTACCGCTCCGGGTGTCTGTCCATCTTTGGGATGCGCAACTGTACGGCACGCTGGTAGTCAATTTTCATCATGGTGCCGATGGTCTTCGCCAGCGCCGGGTTCAGGGCCACAGGGAAGTTCAGGCCGACGACGGCGCCCGACTCGATCAGCTCATCAAACGGCGGCAGGACTATTCCACGCGGATCGGAAGAGCATGGCTTGCCGTCGTAGAGTTCCTTCGGTGGGCAGAAGACGCGGCGCACATCGGGATCAGTCTCGAAGAGCGAGAGGAATACCGCAATGCCCTGGACGATGCTGGTCTTGACTTCGGAGCGAAAGAACTTCCAGTGCTCCCAATACCAATACTGGATACTGTCGAAGCGGTCGTGCTGCTCCGGTCTGTACGGCTTGCGGGTAAAGACATCGAACTCGGCGGACGTCTCCTGCGTCAGTAGGTTCTCCAGCGCTTCGGTCCAGGCGATCAAGTAGAGATCCGCATCTTTGTTCCACTCGAAGCCGAGCGGCGACAACAGACTTTCATATTCTCGATACGCATCCCTACCGATACCGATATAGCGGGTCGTGCTGAACTGCGAGCCGACCTCGGTCAGCATCGCTTCGAGCTTCCCAGCGCTGATGACAGTGCGGAAGAGATCGACCATCGTCAGGTATCCATCGCGGATGCGGTGGAGCATGATCACATACCGGACAAGATCGGTGTACGACTGCTGCCAGAACGGTTCCTTGCCCTTGCCCCATATTGACGTGATGATGGAGGCGATATTGAACGCCTGGGCGTAGGCATCGAGCGAGTTGTTCAGCGGGTTATAGCGGATGTCACCGTTGAGCGATACCTCGACACAATCCTGTTCCCGTCCGCACCATTTCAGGATGCGCTGGAGCTGGCGGCAAAGGTCGCCTTTGACTTCAAGGACGATGCCGGACAGTCTGCGCTCTGGATCGTCAGCACGATACGCGAACAATTGACGCATGGCTGGAAGAATTAGCCCATAGGTCTTGCCGCTGCCAATGGAGCCGAACGACGCGATGCCGGTATAGAGGCCGCGCTCAGGGATGGAGAGCCAGCGGGGATCGATGCTGGGCATGGGAACGAGCTGGCGATGAACTTCGCCCACGATCAGAAACAGGTCGGAGCGCATGCGCGGGTTGGGATAGTGCGGTAAGGAACCAGCCGCCAACTCCTGCTCGCTCCTATATAGATGGACGTACATGAGCGAGAAGACCATCGAGCAGGCCAGGAACGGAGTCGAGTACAGAAAGATTCCGTAGCTCCACTGAATCGCCAGATAGATAGACGGCTGCTTCAGCGCGATCAGGCGCAGGATGGGGTTGTCGATCTGAAGAGGAACGGTGCTGGTGAGCCAGATGCCGACTGCCGCGCTTGTGCCAAGGGACAGCAGGAAGCGATTCTCTACCAACAGCCGAACGACGTTTTGAAGATGGGACCTGAAGCGCATGGATGCCGCCTCCCTATGCATGAATCGTTGCGGTTGATTCCGGCTTCGTAGCCGGTTCGGATACAGATTTGGCCTGCGTCACCGAAGCCTTCGGACTGCTGGCAGGCCGGGCGCCGTTCGCAGAAAGACTGGCTTTGTGCTTCTGGAAGTCTTCTTCCTGGGCGAGCGCGAAACGCAGCAACTCGTTGATGACGAACCTGCGCTCGTTGTTCGACCAGCTCGCCAGCAGGTCAATGTCCTGCGAGATGGTGTCCTCGACGTTGGTCTTGAGCAGGACCAGATTGATCTTGCTCGCGCCGTGCTCGATCTTGAATTTGCTCATCGTTGGTTTCCTTCCTGGCCGCACTGCGGCCTGGTTTGGTACTCGTTTGGGTCCGGTTCAAGTACTGCGTTGGGTCCAGAGTTGGTCTGTGCCGGGCCG
>Ga0335072_10001584_pt1 | contig 36730 bp, 18 predicted proteins | sample Lox_Sample_21_FD_206725 | JGI IMG/M metagenome (GOLD analysis project Ga0335072, IMG submission 206725) | Soil microbial communities from Loxahatchee National Wildlife Refuge, Florida, United States - Lox_Sample_2.1 | ecosystem: Environmental > Terrestrial > Soil > Wetlands | place: USA... | reverse complement strand
GGCCAGCATCCGGCGCAGGTCGACGACCATCTGCTCGTCGATGTCCTTGCCCGCCGGCGGGTCAAGGAACTCCAGCTCGCTGCCCACCTTGACGGCGAGCTTGCCATCGTGCCGGACGGTGACCGAGCCGATAGCCTCCAGGAGCGAGGTCACCGCGTGCCACTCGATGTTGTGACTCGTCGGGTGCTGGAAGATCTGCCGCAGCGTGTCCCGGTGGCGGCCATCGAGGTGTTCCGAGCTGGGTGAGGTCATGTCCAGACCTTAGCCGGTCTGCGCCCCGATGGTCAGCGACAGGTCCCGTAGCGTAATAGCTCCCGATCTGGCCTGCTGCGCTAGGTCACGCCCCCCAGTTGGCCGAAAATCCCTGATGCTGTTGATCGTGCCGTATTTCGCGGCACAATCAACAGCGTGGGTCTTGGGCATCAAGGCGAAGGCCCCCGCCCGGGGCGGGCGGGGGCCTGCGGACGGCTAGTTCGAGAAGGCCTCGAACTCGGCGACTTGAGGGGCACCCTGGACGTCGTTGTTGCTGATGTCCAGGCGCAGGTAGCTCACTGTGGTGGATGGGACGGAGATGGTGACGACATTGTTGCCGTCAGCGTTGCTGGCGCTGAACAGGTAGGCCGCCGACGGGACCAGGGTGGTCCAGGTTGAGCCGTCGGTGCTGCCGTCCACCTCGATGGTCTGGTGGCGGTCGCCCCAGCCCTGCGGGAGCTCGACCACGACCCGGTCGACCGGGGCGGGCTCGGCCAGCGCCAGCGTCAGGTCGCCGGTGCTGTTGGCGGCCTGCCAGTAGGTCGCCTGGTTGCCGTCGTTGGCGTTGCTGGCCGGGAAGCCGGCCAGGGTGTTGTCGGCCGAGGCGGTCGCGGTCAGCCCTAGGTTGCCGTTCGGGTTGTAGACGGCCGCGCTCAGGCTGACCACGTACGGCGCGAACGGGTTATTCACCGGGTTGGCGTCGAATACCAGGTTGCCCAGGTACTGCTGCACGGCCGAAGGCGTGATCGTGACCGTCGCCGTGCAGCTGGCCCCGGCGGCCAGGCTGGCCGGGCAGTTGTTGGTCTCGTTGAACCCGCCGGTCGCGTAGACGCTGGAGATCGGGGCCGAGTCCGGCCCGGGGTTGGTGATGGTGACCGTCTGGGCCGGGCTCTGGGTGTTCAGGTCGACCGTGCCGAAGCTCAGCGACGAGGTGGACGTGCTGAGGATGTTGAACGGCGGGAACGTGCATTCCGAGCCGCTCCATCCGGTGTTGCCCGGCCCGTAGGTCGGGGTGATGCCGTAGCCGCAGGCCATCGTCCCGTCCAGGCCGACGGTCCCGGTCGAGACCACGTTGGAGATCGTGTCGTTCGTTCCGGCCGACTGGAGCTGGAATACGAACGTCCCCACGTTGTGGACGATGTTGTCGTTGATGTGGACGTTGTCGATTGCGTAGGCGGGCGGGGTGGCGTTGGGGATGTAGTCGCCGACGAACCCGAAGGCGTCATACGGGCTGTCGAGAATGGTGTTGTGGCTGACGTTGATCGTGCCGGTCATGTCCTCGCCATCGGAGGCGTAGAACCAGATCGCGCCCACGCCGAACTTCCAGTTCGGATCGAGGACGCCCGTCCGGACCAGGGTGTTGTTGGCGATGGTGGTCGTGCCGGACAGCGGTACGGAAGAGAACCGGTTGCCGACCTGAATGCCGCCGCCCTGGGTGATCGTGTCAGTGCCGTAGTCGCTGGTGATCGAGTTGTCATGCCCGCCGTAGATGGCGAAGTTGTTGGCCAGGATCGGTAGCACGACGGTGTCGTGGGTGAAGGAGTCACCGGCGTCGGCGGCACCGGAGGACCACAGCGCCAGGCCGTCATCGCCGGTGTTGCGGATGTAGGTGTTGGTGACGGAGGAGCTCGTAATGCCGCCGTCGAAGTTGATGCCGTCGGCGGTGGTGTCCTGGATTCGCACGTTGCTGATCTTGAGGTTGGTGAACGGGCCGGTCATCCAGATGCCCGCCTTGACGTGCTGGATCCACACGTTGCTGATGGTGGAGTCCTGCAGCCCACCGCCGATGCCGTTGACGTCGGCGGAGTCGACCCGGTCGGTGATCTCGCCAAAGATGGCGAAGTTCGACAGGTGCACGTTGGTGCTGGGGTTAGGCGGCAGGTTGCCGTAGACCCCGACACCGTTGCCGTGCAGTATCGAGTACCACTCGCCGGCCCCGGTCAGCGTCACGTTGTTGACGATCAGGTGGGCGGTGACGGTGAAGTCGCCCGGCGGAATGTAGACCGCCTTGCCTTCGGCACTACCGGCGCTGATCGCGTTCTGTATGGCGGTTGTCGAGTCCTTCTGGCCAGTCGGGTCCGCGCCGAAGGACAGCACGGAGATCGAGCCACGTGGCTGCGGCACGGGCGGCGCGACCTGCTGGAAGTCCGCGACGTCGATGGTAACGGGGATCGATGGGTTGGCGATCTGGAACCGGACGTGCGTCCCGGCCGGCAGGGTCCGGCCAAGCAGGGTCCGCACGTCGTCGTACATGTGGTGACCGTCGAGGTCGGCCGGGTTGTTGGTGAACGGGTAGCTGCCGTAGAACCAGGTGTACTTGGAGGTGAGGGTCAGGTCGGGCCGTTGCTGGCCGTCGACGTAGACCTTCAGTGGCGTGGTCAGCCCGCTGCCATCGGCGGAATCGGGGATCGAGTAGCGCAGGTCGACCGCGTTGGCCGGCTTGGCCAGCGTGAAGTCGACGTACTTGCCTGCCCCGCTGAGCGTGACCGCGGTACGGCCCACCGCCTCGGCCGGCAGCGTGTAGAGGTTGTCGGACGGGCCGATCACCGCGCCGTTGGTGCTCGACCCGACCGACGAGTACTCGGTAAACGGGACGGCAGCGCCACGGCCGTGGTCGGAGGTTGGCACCACGGGACTGTGGTGGCCGGGATCGGATACGGGAGAGGCACTAGCCCCAACCGCCCCCGCGGTGCTAGCCAGTGCTACGAGCGTCGCCAAGGCCACGCCACTGGTGAGTCTTCGTGCGAACACGCCCCACCCCTTCCAGTCAGGAATCGAGCGAGCGCGATGGACCACTGCGTCACGAAATTTCGCGCTCACCGGTCATCTAACACCGGGACGCTACTTCTTGCAATGATCCGTTTTTTTCTTGCTTTCAACGCATCCTGGTATGCGTATCGACATGTATGCATTGCAGCTGTTTGTCGGGCGCATGCCGAGGCAGCCACCGGCGCGAGTCCCGGACCCTGGCAGCTACAGTCGGTAGGATGACGACTACCCGCGAACTGCTGCTGGCCGAGCGGGCCCGTGCCCAGGAGCGGGCCACGGCCCTCGACCGGGAGCTGGCGGGCATCTCCGAGGCGGCCGCGCAGCCGGGCACTGACGACGAGCACGACCCGGAGGGCGCGACACTCGCCTTCGAGCGGCAGCACACCGCGGCCCTCCTCACCAGCGCCCATGAGCAGATCGCGCAGATCACCGCGGCCATCGAACGGCTCGACCTGGGCACCTACGGCCGGTGCGTCCGGTGCGGACAGAGCGTCGGTGAGGAGCGGCTGGCCGCACGTCCCGCCGCCGCCACCTGCCTGCGGTGCGCCCGGTTACCCACTGGGAAGACAGCAAGGGAGGACCGGGGAGGGGGATCCTTGGCGGACTACGAGCTTTTCACGCTGGTTGTCGCGATCGCGGGCGTAACGATCATCGGCCGGGCCGTCGCCAACCGGTTCGAGGTGCCCCAGGCGGTGGTCATGGTCGTCCTGGGCGTGCTGGCCAGCCTCATCCCGCAGGTCCCGAACATCGACCTGCCGCCGAACCTGGTCCTGCAACTGTTCCTGCCACCGCTGGTCTACCACGCGGCGTTCTTCTCCGCCCCCAGGGAGACCAGGGATAACGCGGTCCCGATCACCGCGCTGGCGATCGGCACGACCGCGGTGACCATCGCTGCCGTCGGCTGGGTGACCCGGCTGCTGCTGCCGGACCTCGGCTGGGCCGGCGCGCTGGCATTCGCCGCCGCGGTGGCCCCCACCGACGCGGTCGCCGCGACGTCGGTGCTGACTCGCCTGGGCGCCTCGCAGCACATCGTCACGATCATGGAAGGCGAGAGCCTGATCAACGACGGGGTCGCCCTGACCGCGTTCGGCCTGGCCACCGATGCGATGACGCACCCGTTCACGCTGGCCCACGGGGCCGAGCGCCTCGTCCAGGTGGTGGCGGGCGGGATCGTCTACGGGCTGGTTGTCGCGCTGGTCATCAACCGGCTCCGCAAGTACGTACATGATCCTTCGATTCAGCTCACGCTTTCCCTGGTTGTGCCGTTTGTCGCCTATATCCCCGCCCAGCAGTTGCACGTCTCCGGCGTGCTGGCCACGGTCGTGACCGGCATATACCTCGGAACCCGGACCGAGGGCGTGCTCCAGGCCGCGTCCCGGGCCAGCGCGACGATCTTCTGGCAGACGCTGGTGTTCCTGCTCGAGTCGTCGCTCTTCGTGCTGCTGGGCCTGGAGCTGCGGACAGTCGCCGGGCACCTGCCCCGCCAGTACTCGGTGGCCTGGCTGGCCCGTTCGGCCATTGCGGAGATACTCGTGGTGATCGGGATCCGGATGGCCTGGGAGCTGGTCGTCTCCCCGCTAGTCAGGCTCCTGCCCGGCCGGCATTCTTCCTACGTGCGCGACCCTTGGCGGCAGCGGCTGGTCATCGGCTGGGGCGGCATGCGCGGCGCGATCTCGCTGGCGATCGCGCTGACACTGCCCCTGGCGGTGGACGGGCGGCCGTTCGGGCAGCGGCCGGCGCTCGTCTTCCTGGCCGGGTCGGTCGTGGTCGCCACCCTAGTCGGCGAGGGCCTCACGCTGGCCCCGCTGGTGCGAGCGCTCGGGCTCGGGCAAGGCGAGGAGCGCCGGCGGGTCGAGGCGGCGGCCCGCGCCAAGGTCACCGAGGCGGGACTGGCCCGGCTTGACGAGATGGCGAGTGCCGGTGACATCGACGAGGACACCGCGAGCGTGTACCGGCAGCTGTTTGAGTTGCGCCTGGACCGGGTGCGCGCCGCCCTGGGTGACGGCGAGGACGGCGACCTGTCCCGGGCTGGCCGCGGCCTGCGCCTCCATCTCGTCCGGGCGCAGCGCGACAAGCTGGCCGAGTTGTACAGTGCCGGGAAGATCAGCGACGACATCCGCCGTTCCATCTCCGACAGCCTCGACCTGGAGGAGCGCCGCCGCGGGCTGAGCTGAGGTGGCGGGCCCGGTGATAATGTTCCGGTCTGTGCGAATCCTAATATTGGGCGGAACGGCCTTCGTCGGCCGGGCCATCGTCGAGGATGCTCTGCGCACTGGGGCCGAGGTAACGCTGTTCGGCCGGGGCAAGACGGGCACGGACCTGTTTCCCGGAGTGGCCCGGCTCATCGGTGACCGGGACACCGGTGACTACGCGGCGCTGCGATCGGGCCGCTGGGACGCGGTCGTGGACGCAAGCGGCTACGTGCCCCGCCACGTGAACCAGGCGATGAACGCACTGGGCGACCGGGTCGGGCGTTACCTGTTCATCTCAAGCCACGCGGTTTACCAGGACGTGGAGCCTTGCTCCACTGAGGACACGCCGCGCCGCCAGCCGGTGCGGGACACCGAGGACCTCCGCAACTACGGGCCGCTCAAGGTCGCCTGCGAGGATGACGTCCTGGCCAGGTACGGCTCGCGGGCGACAATCGTGCGGCCGGGAAAGGTGGCCGGGCCGCACGACTGGCAGGACGGCCTCACCTACTGGGTCCGGCGGGCGGCCCAGGGCGGGCGGCTGGCCGTGCCTGGCGACCCGCGCCAGCCGGTTCAGGTCACTGACTCGCGAGACCTGGCTCGCCTGGTCGGGCAACTGCTCACCGACGACCGCCCGGGAGCATTTCACGCGGTTGGCCCGGCCGAGCCGGTCACGCTGGGCGGCCTCATCGAAGCCTGTGCACGGGTGGCCGGCACCCAGGTCGAGCTGGTCGGTGTGCCGTTCGACAAGGCACCGCGTTTCTTCCCGCTGGTGAAGGAGTTCTGGCCATCCCAGCAGCGCAGTCCGGCCCGCGCCCGGGCGGCAGGAATGCCGGCCACGCCGCTCGAGGTGACCATCGCCGACATCCTGGCCTGGGATCGCCAGCGCGGCGAGCCGCCGCTGAGCACGGGCTTCACCCCCGAGCAAGAACGGGCGATCCTGACGGCAGGGACTCACTAACACGAGCGGGGCGTGCGCTGGGTGCGCACGCCCCGCACGGCGTGACTAACTCAGGAGTAGATGAGGATCTCGGAGGCCTGGGCACCGTTCTGGACGCTGTTGGCCGTGAAGCTGAGCTGCACGTACTGGTCACTGGTTCCCGATGGGAGCGGGATCGTGACCGTGTTGCCGGTGGACGGGTTCCAGGTGTAAGTGGCCGAGGCCACCAGGGTGGAGAAGGTGGTGTCGTTCGTCGACCCCAGGACGGACAGGGTCTGGGTCCTGGTGTTCCAGGACGACGACGGCGGCAGGTCGATGGTGATGGAGCCGAGGGTCTGGACCGACCCGAGGTTGACGGTGAAGGTGGCTGGCCAGGCGCCGTTGGTGGCTTCCCAGTAGGTGCTGGTGTTGCCGTCGACGGCGTTGGCGGGGACGTAGGTCTGGGTGTAGCTGGACGCGGTGGCCGGGGCATTGAGGGCCAGGTCGGTGCTGCCGCCACTCGAGGCGCCGCCGGAGAACACCTCGAATTCCGATAGCTGGGCGGCGCTCCAGCCGGTGTTGGCGGTGAAGCTCAGCTGCACGTACTGGGCACTGGTCCCGGACGGCAGGCTGATCGTGACGGTGTTACCGGTCGACGGGTTGAACGTGTACCCGGCCGAGGCCACGATCGATGCGAACGTCGACCCGTTCGCGCTGCCGAGGACCGACAGCGTCTCGGTCCTGGTCGCCCAGGATGACGAGGGCGGCAGGTCCAGCGTGATCGACCCGATCGACTGCACCGACCCCAGGTTCACCGTGATGGTCTGCGGGTAGGCCGCCCCATCGCTGCTCTCCCAGTAGGTGCTGGTGTTGCCGTCGGTGACGTTGGAAGGTACGTAGGTCTGGTAGTCGCTGCTGGCGGTGACGGGGGCGCCGAGGGCGAGGTTGGTGGTGGAGGAGGCCGTGCCGGTGCCGGTCAGGGCCACGGTCAGCGGGCTGCCGGCCGCGCTGGAGGCGACGGTCAGGCTGCCGGAGGCCGCGCCGGTCGCGGTGGGCGCGAACTTGATGGTGACCGTGCAGGTCCCGTTGGCCGCGATCGAGGCACCGCAGGTGCTGGTCTGGCTGAACGGCCCGGAGACGGCCAGCTGGGAGATCGATACCGCGCTGGCGTTCGGGTTGGACACGGTCACGGTCTGGGCGCCGCTTGTCGACCCGACGGTCTGGTTACCGAACGAGAGGCTCGACGGCGACGCGGTCAGCGCGCCGGTCGTGCTGCTGGTCCCGGTGCCGGACAGGGCCACGGTCAGCGGGCTGCCCGGGGCGTTGGACGAGACCGACAGCGAGCCGCTGGCCGACCCCGCGCTGGTCGGGGCGAAGGTGACGCTGACCGTGCACGAGCCGTTAGCCGCGATCGAGGTGCCGCAGGTGCTGGTCTGGCTGAACGGCCCGCTGACGCTGACCGAGGACACCGACACCGCGCTGGCGTTCGGGTTGGATACCGTGACCGTCTGCGCGCCACTGGTCGACCCTACGGCCTGGCTGCCGAACGACAGGCTCGACGGCGACGCCGTGAGCGCGCTGGACGGGCCGGTGCCGCCTCCGCCGCTGCCGGGGAAGATCTCGAATTCCGAGAGCTGGGCGGCGCTCCAGCCGGTGTTGGCGGTGAAGCTCAGCTGCACGTACTGGGCACTAGTGCCCGAGGGCAGGCTGATCGTGACGGTGTTACCGGTCGACGGGTTGAACGTGTACCCGGCCGGGGCCACGATCTGTGCGAACGACGAGCCGTTGCTGCTGCCCAGCACGGACAGCGTCTCGGTCCTGGTCGCCCAGGATGACGAGGGCGGCAGGTCCAGCGTGATCGACCCGATCGACTGCACCGACCCCAGGTTCACCGTGATGGTCTGCGGGTAGGCCGCCCCATCGCTGCTCTCCCAGTAGGTGCTGGTGTTACCGTCGGTCGCGTTGGAGGCCACATAGGTCTCGTCGTAGCTGCTGGCGGTGGTGGGGGCGTTCAGCGCCAGGTTGGTGGTGGAGGTGACTCCGGTACCGGCCAGCGCGATGGTCAGCGGGCTACCGGGCGCGCTGGACGCGACCGACAGGGTGCCGGTGAGAGGACCGCCGGTCGTCGGGGCGAACTTGACGCTCACCGTACAGGAGCCGCCCGCGGCGATGGAGCCGCCGCAGGTGCTGGTCTCGCTGAACGGCCCGCTGGCGCTGATCGAGGAAACCGAGGCGGCGCTGGTGCCGGGGTTGGTCACCGTCACCGACTGGGTGCTCGTCGATCCCGCCGCCACGTCGCCAAACGACAGGCTGGTCGACGACGCGGTCAGCGACCCGGCCTGCACGGGGCTCGGGAAGCTAGTGAGGACCGGGCTGGTGCTCCAGCCTGAGTTGCCGCTGCCGAGGCTGAAGGTGAAGGCACCCGGCGTGTAGGTGCCGCTGTTGTAGCCGTCGTTGTACGCTCCGGCGACCCCGACGCCACTGGCGGTGACGCCGCTGACGCTGGCCGTTCCTGAAGTCTCGGCCTGCATGACGACCGTGCCGACGTTCTGCACGTTGACGTTGCTGATGCTCAGGCCGGAGATGGTGTTACCGTCGCCGTCACCGCTGACGAACTCGAACGCCTCATAGGGGCTGTCGAGGATCGCGCCGCCGCTGTAGTTGACGGTGACGTTGGTAAACGACGAGTCGTAGGCGTCGAACTGGACCGCGCCCATCGGGTGGTCCCAGTTCGGGTTGAAGGCGCCGGCCCGGATCAGGTAGTTGCCGGTGACGCTGATCGTCCCGGACAGCGGGGTGAACGGGGTCAGGAACTCCTCGTTGGAGATGTCGATGCCGCTCCCGAGGGCGTTGTCGTCGGCGACCACGTTGTTGGAGATCGTGTTGTTCGAGCCGCCGTAATCGGCGATGCCGTTGGCCAGCGTGGGCGCGACAATGGTGTTGTTGGCGAAGGTGATCCCGGAGTCCGCCGTCGGGTAGGACCAGATGGCCAGGCTGTCATCGCCGGTGCCGCGGATGAAGTTGTTCTTGACGGTGCAGTTGCTGGCGTTGCCGTTGAAGTTGACGCCGTCGGCGTCGGTGGACTCGATGACGCTGTTTTCCACCGTGCAGTTGCTGTTGCCGTACTGCAGCCACAGCCCGACGTTGGTGTCCTGGATCCACAGCCCGTTGACTGTCCAGCCGCTGCCCAGCGAGCCGTCGATGGCGTTGGCCGTGCTGTCGTCGTGCCGGCCGACCGTGCTGCCGAGGATCGCGAAGTTGCTTAGGTTGACCGGTCCCGAGACGGCCGAGGTGTTGTCGATGAGCTCGTTGGTCTTGATCTGGGAGTACCAGTCGCCGGCGCCCTCGATGGTCGCCGAGCTCACCTGGAGCGCGGAGCTGACCAGGAAGGTTCCCGCCGGGATCCACACCGCCTCGCCGGCCGAGTTGGCCGCCGAGATCGCGTTGCGGAACGCGGTGGTCGAGTCGCTGGCGCCGGTCGGGTCGGCGCCCTCGCTGGTGACCGAGATCGTGTTGGCGGGCTGGCTGAGGGCGGCGGGCACGTTGTAGAAGTCGGCCACGTCGAGCGTGTACGGGACGGCCGTGTCGCTGGAGTCCACCTCAAACCGGACCGTGGTGCCGATCGGGTAGGTCTGCCCGAACATCATCCGCACGTCGTCGAAGAACTTGTGGGTGTCGCTGCCGGTGATGCCCGAGGTCGTGATGTAGCTGTAGGCCGAGGTGAGGGAGAGCTCCGAGCTGAGCTTGGTCCCGTTCACGTAAACCGACAGCGTGCCCGAGGCACCCTGGTTCAGCGCGTAGTGCAGGTCGAAGGCGTTGGCCGCGCTGGTCAGCGTGAACTGTACGTACTGGCCCTGGGCGGTCAGCTGCACCGCTTCGCGGCCGGATGCCTCGCTCGGCAGCGTGCCCTGGGCGAAGGACGGTCCGATGATCGTGCCGTTGGTGGCCGCGTTCTCCGCCTCGTACTCGGTGAACGGGACGGTCGCGCCCGTGCCGCTCGGGACGTTGAACGGGGACATAGCCGTGTACGGCGGCGTGCCTGCTTGCGCGAGGGCGGGCGTCGCCAAGGACAGCGTGGCCAGCGTGCCGAGCCCGGCGATGAGGGCCGCGGCCGTCGCGACGAGGCGGACGCGGCGTCTTGCCCCGGCGAGCCGCTCGCCTGGTGGTCTGTGACGAAGGGACATCACGAGCATGCCTTTCCCTGGTGGGGGTGAACTGCCGCCCTTGTGGCATGGGCGGTGGTGGCCGCCGCCGTAGGGCGGCGGCAGGGATGGCTGCCGCGGCAAGCGCTGGGGGCCTGGATCAGCGCTGATCTTGGTCAAGTACCTGGTCAAGCGGAACATAACATTAACGACAAGGCAACGCAATAAGTAAACGAGCTGATGAAAATTATCGACCTCTAACCGCCAGACTCTCCGGCTAGCTGCGCGGATGCGACCGTTAGGGCCTAAGGCGCGGCCGTTGCGAAGCCTTGCAGAACTTGCCGACAGCCTGCTGCTGCCGGACCGGCCGTCAGCCCGGGTGATTTGCAAGAATTTGCAGCAAATTTCAGAGCCGACGTCCGGAGGTCACGACACCGAGTGGTAAATGGTGCCGGTGTAATTCCCGCCGACGGCGCCGCCCGGCAGGGCCAGCTGGAGCTGAGGATTCCAGCTGACGGCGGTATTCCCGCCGACGTTGCTGGCACTGACGACGGCTTGCGCGCTGGTCGCCAGGTCGACCGAGGGCGTGAAGTTGAAGGTGGCCGACCCAGTCTGGGATGCGAGGCCGCCGATGGCATAGCTGGCGCTGCCGGCCGGGATGGTCTCGGCCGGACTGTCGCCACCGGTCGCGAAGTTGGTTGAGGACACCGACGCGGTCCAGCCCGTCCCGAAGCCGCGGTTGTCGGTGACCTGGACGGTCCCGAGGCTCCCCTGGAGGGTCGCGCCGGGCGGCCCGGCACCGAGGTTGATGGCGGCCGGAGCGGTGATCGACAGCGCACCGGCGATGATGCCCACGGTGGCGGTGCACTTACCGCCGGTCGTCCCGCTTGGGCAGTTGCTGCCCGCGGCGTCTGAGTTGGCCGTGTTGGTCATCGTCGTGCCGCCCGTCTGCGGGTTCTTTACCGTTACCGAGTAGGTGATTGTGGCCGAAGAGCCCGGATTGAGGCTCCCGGTCCAGCTAAGAACCGGGCTGGCGTAGCTCACCGTGCCCGTGGTGGCGGTGGCATCACCGTTATAGGCGGCGCTGCCGAGCACTCCGGTCAGGTCGTCACGGACCGACGCACCCGTGTAGCTGGTCTGTCCGCTGTCGCCCACGCTGATCGTGTACTGCACCTGGGTACCTGGCGTGGTCGTGGCCAGGCTGGCCGTCTTGGTGATGGTGAGGCCCGGGATGAGGTCGATGACGGTGGTGGAGCAGGCCGGGTTGCTGCCGCCCGGCGGGCACGTGCTGCCTGGATTAGTCGAGATGACCGTGTTGACCAGGTGCTTGTCGCCGGTGTCGGGGTTGTTAATGGTGACCGAGAAGGTGACGGTGGCCCCGTCGCCCGGATTGAGGCTGCCGGTCCAGGTGAGGACGGGGCTGGCGTAGCTGAGGGTACCCGCGGTCGCGGTGGCGTCGCCGTTATAGGTGGCGTCGCTCAGGACGTTGGTCAGGTCGTCGGTGACGGTGGCGGCCGGGTAGCTGGTCTGGCCGGTGTTGGTCACCGTGAACGTGTACTGCAGCTTTGATCCCGGCGTTGTGGTATTCGAGCTGGCCGACGTGGTGATGGTGAGGCCGGGGATGAGCACGGTAACTGTCGACGAGCAGGCTGCCGCCGGGCCACTGGACGGGCAGTTGCTGCCCGGCGTCGGCGAGGTGGCCGTGGCCGCGAGGGTCTTGTCGCCGGTGTCCGGGTTGTTGATCGTGACGCTGAACGTAATCGTCGTCGATTGCCCCGGAGTCAGGTCACCGGTCCAGCTGAGGGTCGGGCTTGAGTAGGAGACCAGGCCCTCGGTGGCGACGGCGTTGTTGTTGTAAGTGGCGTCATCCAGTACCCCGGTGAGCGGGAGGGCGACGCTGGCGTCGGTGATCGCGGTGGCCCCGCTGTTGGTCACGGTCAGGGTATAGGAGACGGTGTCGCCGGGGGTGGCCGTGGTGGTGCTGGCCACATTGCTGATCGTCATGATCTGGACCGGGACACTGGTCGTGCAGTGAGTGCGGGTGTTGCCGACCGGGCAGTTGCTTCCGCTGGCCGCCGAGCTGACCGCGGTTGCGACGTTCTGGTCTCCGGTGTCGGGGTTGTTCACCGTGGCGGAGAAGGTCACCGTCGCGGTGTCGCCGGGTGCGAGCGTGCCGGTCCAGGTCAGGGTGGGGCTCGCGTAGGACACCGTCCCGATGCTGGCCGCGGCGTCGCCGTTGTAGACGGCATCGTCGAGCAGGCCGGAAAGTGCGTCCGAGACCGTTATGCCGGTGTAGGCAGTCTGCCCGGAGTTGTTGATGGTGATTGTGTAGTGCATGGTGCCGCCGGGAACCACGGTGGCGGTGTCTACGCCGTTCGTAATGGACAGGGCCGGGGTGAGCACGGCGATGGTGTTCCGGCATGGCGCGGTAGTGGTCCCTGACGGGCAGGTTGACCCGGTGGCCGACGACGCGGCCGAGACGATGAGCAGCTTGTCGCCGTTATCGGGGTTGTTGACCGTGACCGAGAAGGTGACAGTGGCCGACGCGCCCGCCGCAAGCGACCCCGTCCAGGTCAGGACGCCGGTGGCGTAGGACACCGAGCCGGACGTCGCGGCAGCGTCGCCGTTGTAGGCGGCATCGTCAAGCATCTCCGATAGCGAGTCGCTGACCGTGATCCCGCTGTAGGGGGTTTGACCGGAGTTGGTGATGGTCAGCGTGTAGCCGACCACCGAGCCGGGGGTGGCCGCGCTGGTGTTGGCCGTGTTGGCGATGGTCAGGCCGGGGATCAGCACCGGCACGCTGACCGAGCAGGCCGGGTCGGTCGACCCGGAGGCGCAGTTGCTGCCCGCCGCTGTCGTGGTGATCGTGCTGGCCAGGACCTTATTGCCGGTATCGGGATTGTTGACCGTCACGGTCCCGGTCACCGTCACCGTCCCGCCAACCGGGATGCTCCCGGTCCAGGTCACCCCGCTGCCGCTAATCGTCAGCGTGCCGGATGTCGCCGTCTGGTCGCCGTTGGGTACCGCGTCGTCGAATACGTCGCTGGCATTGGTGGTGATCGTTATGCCCGTATATGGGGTTTGTCCGGTGTTGATGAAGGTTGACGTGAAGCGGACGACGCTGCCGGGCGTCGTACTGGCCACGTTGGCGGTATTCGTGATGGCCAGCGACGACACCGTCACCGTGCTGGCACAGCGGGGGTCGGTGTTGCCGGCCGGACAGTTGCTCCCGATCGCGGTTGAGGTGATGGTGCTGGCCAGGATCTTGTCCCCGGTGTCGGGATTCTTCACCGTGGCGGAGAACGTGATGGTGGCCGTGGCCCCGGCGCCCACCGTCCCGCTCCAGGTCAGGTTGGGACTGGTGAACGAGGCCGTTCCGGTGCTGGCGGCCGCGTCGCCGTTGTAGGTCGCGTCATCAAGCACTCCGCTCAGGGAGTCCGTGAAGTTCGCGCCGACGTACGGCGTCAGTGCGCTGTTGGTAACGCTCACCGTGTAGTGGACGACCCCGCCCGCGACGGTCGAGGCGGCCCCACCCGAGCTTACGGAGATGGTCAGGAGCGCGGGCGACTGGACGGAGACGGTGGTGGAGCAGCGGGAGTCGGTACTGCCCGACGGGCAGTTGTTTCCGGCCGCTGCCGAGGTGATGACCGTAGTCAGGCTGCGGTCGCCGAGGTCAGGGTTGTTCACCGTGACGGAGAACGTGACGGTCGCGGCCGCGCCGGTGGCCAGGGAGCCGGTCCAGGTGAGGTTCGGGCTGGTGAACGACACCGACCCGGCGGTCGCCGCCGCGTTGTTGTTGTAGGTGGCGTCGTCGAGCAGCCCGGACAGCGAGTCGCTGACCGTGATGCCCGAGTAGGAAGTCTGGCCGCTGTTAGTGATGGTGATCGTGTAGTGCACGGTATTGCCGGGCAGCGTGGTGCTGGCGTCGGCGGTGGCCGCGATCGTCAGCGCGGGGGTGAGCACGCCCACTGTGCTGCGGCACGGAGCGGTGGTAGTGCCGGCCGGGCACGACGACCCGACCGCCGACGAGGCGGCCGTGACAATCAGTGTCTTGTCCCCGGTGTCGGGGTTGTTCACCGTGACTGAGAAGGTGACGGTGGCCGACGCTCCTGCCGCCAGTGATCCCGTCCAGGTGAGCAGGCCAGTGGCGTAGGACACCGAGCCGGCCGTAGCGGCCGCGTCACCGTTGTAGGCGGCGTCGTCAAGCGCCTGGGACAGCGAGTCGGTGACCGTGATCCCGCTGTAGGCCGTCTGCCCGCTGTTGGTGATGGTCAGCGTGTAGCCGACAACGGACCCAGGGGTCGCGGTGCTGGTGTTGGCGGTGTTGCTGATGGTCAGGCCGGGGATCAGCACCGGCACATTGACCGAGCAGTTCGGGTCGGTCGCCCCGGAGGGGCAGTTGCTGCCGGCCGCTGTCGTGCTGATCGTGCTGGCCAGGACCTTGTTCCCGGTGTCAGGGTTGTTGACCGTCACCGTGCCGGTGACCGTCACCGTCCCGCCGACCGGAATGCTCCCCGTCCAGGTCACCCCGTTACCGCTGATCGCCAGCGTGCCTGACGTCGCGGTCTGGTCGCCATTGGGCGCCGCGTCATCGAACACGTCGCTGGCATTGGTGGCGATCGTGATCCCCCGGTAGGCGACCTGCCCGGTGTTGGTGAAGGTGGCCGTGAACCGGACCACGCTGCCCGGCGTGGTCGTCGCGACGTTCGAGGTATTCGTGATCTGCAGCGACGCCACCGGCACCGCCAGGGAGCAGGCCGGGTTGGTGCTCCCGGCCGGGCAGTTGCTACCGGTCGCCGACGAGGTCAGCGTGGAGGACAGGATCTTGTCCCCCGTGTCGGGATTGCTGACCGTGACCGAGTAAGTGATCGTGGCGGTAGCTCCGGCGGCCAGCGACCCGGTCCAGGTCAGGTTCGGGCTGCTGAACGACACTGACCCGGCGCTGGCGACGGCGTCCTTGTTGTAGGCCGCGTCATCGAGCACGCCGGCCAGCGAGTCAGTGAAGCTCACGCTGGAGTAGTTTGTCTGGCCGGTGTTGTCGGCGACGACCGTGTACTGAACTGTCGACCCGGCCGTGGTGCTCGTAACGTTGGACGAGATGCTCAGGGTCAGGCCGGGCACGAGCACGGGCACCGTGCTCGTGCACGAGGAGTTGGTATTGCCGGCCGGGCAGCTGCTGCCCGCCGCGGCCGACGTCACCGCCGTGACCAGGCTCCGGTCTCCGGTGTCGGGATTGTTCACCGTGACCGAGTAGGTGATAGTGGTCGAGGCGCCGACCGCGAGCGTGCCGGTCCAGGTCAGGCTGGGATTGGCGTAGGTCACGGTGCCGGACGTGGCGCTGGCGTCGCCGTTGTAGGTCGCGTCATCGAGCACCCCGGCCAGCGAGATCGAGGCACTGGCCGGAGTGTAGGCCGTCTGGCCGGAGTTGGTGATCTTGACCGTGTAGCTCACCGCGGAACCGGGGGTGGTGGACGAGACACTCGGGGACACGGCAAAGGTCAGTGCGGGTACCAGGACCGTCACCGACGTGCTACAGGCTGGGTTCGTTCCGCCGCCGGGGCAGTTGCTGCCCGGGGTCGGTGAGGTGATCGTAGTGGCCACGACCTTATCGCCCGTGTCGGGATTGTTGACCGTGGCCGAGAAGGTGATGGTGGCCGTGGCCCCGGCGGCCAGGCTGCCCGTCCAGGCCAGGCTCGGGCTCGAGTAGGACAGGGTGCCCGACGTGGCCACGGCGTCACCGTTATAGGTGGCGTCATCGAGCAGCTTGCTCAGCGAGTCGACGATGCTCGCCCCGGTATAGGCGGCCGTACCGGTGTTGGTCAGGGTGATCGTGTACCCAATGGTGGATCCGGGCGTGGCCGTGGCGGTGTTGGCGGTGCTGGTGATGGTCAGGCCCTGCACGTTGACCGTGGCCGTGCACCTAGAGTCGGTGCCACCCGAGGGGCAGTTGCTGCCCGTCGTACTGGACGTGATCGTGCTGGCCAGGACCTTGTTGCCCGTGTCGGGATTGTTGACCGTAACCGAGAACGTGATGGTGGCGGTGGCCCCGACGGCCAGGTTCCCCGTCCAGGTCAGGTTCGGACTGAGATACAGCACCGCACCTGACGTCGCCGCAGCGTCACCGTTATAGGTGGCGTCGTCAAGCACCCCGGAAAGCGGGTCCGTGAACGTGGCGCCGGTATAGGGGACGGCACCGGTGTTGGTCACCGTGACCGTGTAGCTGACCACGCCACCAGGGGCGGCCGCCGATACCGAGGTGGTCTGGTTGATGGTCAGGGCCGACACTGGCACCGACACGCTGCAGCGCGCGTCGGTGCTGCCGGCGTAGCAGTTCGTCCCGTTGGTGGCTGACGTAACCGTAAAGCTCAGCGTGGCGTTGGCGGTGGAGGGGTTGTTGACCGTGACCGAGAACGTGATCGTGGCCGTGGCCAAGGCGGCCAGGTTCCCGGTCCAGGTCAGGTTGGGGCTCGCGAACGACACCGTGCCCGACGTCGCGGCCGCGTCACCGTTATAGGTGGCGTCATTAAGGACGTTGCCAAGCGGCACCGAGAAGCCGACGCCCGAGTAGGCGGTGAGGGCCGTGTTGGTGACCGTGATCGTGTAGCGCAGGGTCCCGCCCTGGGCCACGGTCGAGCTGCTGGCCGAGGCCGAGATGACGAGCGGGCCGGCCGTGACGCCTATGCTCAGCGTCTGCGTGGCCGTCAGGCCGAAAGCGTCCGTTACCTGGACCGTGAAGGTATACAGGCCCACGGCGGTCGGAGTGCCGGAGATGACTCCGGTCGTCGGGTTGAGTGACAGCCCGGGCGGGAGGCTGCCCGCTGAGACCGACCAGGTGTAGGGAGCTGTGCCGCCGGTGACCGCCAGCCCGTTGGAGTAGGCGACTCCGGTCTGCCCGGACGCTGGTGCCGGGTTGGACAGCGTTGGGACGGCCGCGATCACTATCGTCACCGTCTGCGTGGCGGTTCCGCCGAAGGTGTCGGCGACCTGGACCGTGAACGTGTAGCGTCCGCTGGTCGTCGGGGTACCTGACAGCAGGCCGGTCGCGGAGTTGAGCGACAGGCCGGGCGGCAGGGTGCCCGAGCTGACCGACCAGGTGAGGGCGCCGGTGCCGCCCGTGGCGGTCAGCGAGTCACTGTAGGCCACGCTGACCTCACCGTTCGGCGGCGTGCCAAAGGTGAACGACGGGCCCGCGTTGACCGTGACCGCCGAGGACATTGCCGAGGCTGGCCCGGTCCCGGCCGCGTTGATGGCGGCCACCTTGAACGTGTAGCTCGTGCCGGGAGTCAGTCCGGTTACCGTCTGGCTGGTCGCCGTGCTTGTGAACGTCGCAGGCGTCTGAGCGACGCCGTTGATGTAGGGCGTAACCACGTATCCGGTGATCGCGCTGCTGCCATTGCTGGCCGGAGCGGTCCAGTTCACCACGGCCGCGGAGTCACCCGCGCTCACCGTGCCAATCGTGGGCGCGCTCGGCACCGTGTACGGGATCACCGCGTTGGACAGGGGACTCGCCGCCCCGGTGCCGATCGCGTTCATGGCCGCGACGGTGAATGTGTAGGACCCCCCGGCGGTCAGGCCGGTAATGGTTCTCGTCGTCGTGGTCGCGTCGTAGGACAGCGGGGCCTGCGCCACGCCATTGAGGTAGGGCGTGACGATGTAGCCGGTGATCGGGCTGTTGTTGCTGGCCGGCGCCGACCAGGACACGGTGGCGCTGGTGACGCCGGCCGTCGCTGTCGGCGCGGCCGGCGTCCCGGGTTTATCGGTATAGGTGTACGTGGCCGCGCCGGCCACGCCCTGGCTGACTACGGTCACGTTCACCGTGGTCGCGGCGGCCACCGAGGGCATCGACGAAATGCTGATCGTGCCGTTGGCATTCACGGTGAAGCAGCCCGCCGCCGGGCCGGACGTGCACGGCACCAGGACGACCGGCGTGCCGCCCTGCTGCTGGCTCGTGGTGCCGATGTAGATGACGGTCGCGTTGGAGATGTTGCTGCCGCTGATCGTGACGGCGTTGCCCCCGGCGATCGTCCCCGACGTTGAGCTGAGGGTGATCCCCGACGGCGCGGTTGGCACCGTCCCCAGGGTCGCGCTGCTCGCGTAGCCCGGATTGCCGTCGGCCGACGATGCCGTCGCGACCGAACCGGAGGCGATCGTCGAAGACGTCACGCCGGACGTCGTCACGATGCCCTCGGCGGTTATCGGCGAGAGCGTGGCACCCGCGGCGAACGGGGTGTTGCTATTGGTACAGGTGATCACCTGCCCAGCCGGCGCAGAGCAGGTCCAGCCGGTACCGTAGGCGGTTGTCGGCGTCACGCCCGCCGGCAGCGTCATGCTGACCGAGACCGGCGAGCTCTCGCTCGCGCCCGAACTGGACACGCTGGGGTTGACCGTGTACGTGACCGGAGCGCCAAGCGCGGGCGAGGCCACGGTGTAGGCCGTCTGCGAAACCGCTAGCTGCGGCACGGGATTGAAGCTGACCACGCTGGCCGTGTCAACCTCGTGGAAGTCGGTGACGGCCCCCGTCGATCCCACCCAGCCGAAGGCGAGCTGCTTGGGTATGCCCGCCGATGTGGTCCAGCTGGAAGACGGGTAAAGACCCGAGGCCACCGCGGGCAGCGCGCCAGTCAGCGTGGTCGCCGAGCCGCCCACTGGCGTGAACCTGACCGCGTAGGTGCCGGAGGCGACCACGATCCCCGAGGCCGTCGTGAATGACCCGCTGGTCGGGTTGATCGCGACCTCGACCGGGACCACCGACGCGGCCCGGGTGGAGGCCCGCAGCGTGAGCGCCTTACTTGACGTCGAAGTGGCCGTGCTGTTGATCGCGCAGTAGCCAACCAGCCCGTTGCCTGGACCGCGCACCACGACCTGGCCGGGTACCGTCTTGCCGTTCGCGATGTAGGCCGGGTTGGTGCAGCCGGTCCCCTGGTAGACGCTGTTGCTGTAGTTGCCGTAGACATCAAGGCCGATGCCCATGTAACCGTCGGCCAGGCCGGCCAGGCTGGAGCCAGCGTTGGCCGAGTAGCCGAGCGCGCCGCCGGACTGCCCGATGTTCGTGGGCGACACGGGATTGGCCGGATTCACCGCGGCCAGCACGAAGGCGATGCCGTCGGCGCCGCTGCCGCCGTACTGGTAGGTGTTGAAGGTCGCGTCAATCCCGTTGGACGTGGGAACGCTGGTCGCGGCGAACAGGCCGCCTTCCTGCGAGGTGCTGTTGGGCGTTAGGCGGAGCTTCCCCGAGCCGTTGGCGTCAGTGCTGCTCGTGCAGCTTTGCGGCGCCGAGCCACTGGTATTACCCGAGGCGGTCAGGCAAGCCGCGTTGGACCCGGTCGGGCCGGACGGGAGCGCGGGGATCGACACGGGATAGGCGCTGTTCACCGTGTTGTTGGCGAAGCTCTGCGTGAAAAGCGTGGTGCCAGTTGCTGCCGCGACTCGGGCGGGGACCGCCGTCACCGCGATTCCGGGCAGGAGAATCAGCGCCATGGCCGTCGCAATAGCAAAACGCGCGCGCAGCGGTAGCCGACAGGCTCGAAGAATTCCTACTGCAAAGCCAGAAAAGTTACCCACCGGACCATGTCCCCCGCTAGAATTTAGCTAGCACGCTCCACGCAAGCTGGGATCTTAGCAAGCCCGCTGGCCAGATTCGCGACTGCAAAACGCCAGGATCGGCGAATTTATTCTGCCATAATCGCGACATCGCCAGCCATTAGGCGCAACTCGATCAAGCCGGCTCCGTTGAAGCTGGCCAGTCATATCTGGTCATGCGGCGAGCCTTGTCGCTATAGCCGCTCATTGCTGTTTACGCTGTCGACCATCGAATCGGCTTATGGACGCCAAGCGCCCTTTGGGAAAGGTGGTTGCCTGTGAACATCTCGCGACAGGGCCCGCATGCTCGCGTCGCCGCGGCCGTGATGACCGGCGTGATCGCGCTGCCCGTGGTGACCGGACACGGTCACGGCGGAGCCACGCCAGCGCCTAAGGTTCCCGGGCTGGCGATCAGCATCAGCGATGGCCGCCAGAACGCGCGGCCCGGGCAGGTGCTCACCTATACAGCCAGCCTTCACAACACCGGGACGGCGGCCATACCCAAGCTCGAGGTGACCGAGATGCTGTCGGCCGGGCTAAAGGTCACGGGAGCCAGCGACCAGGCCGCGGTGAAGTCCGGGCAGGTCGCGTGGTCCACTGCCCTGCCCGCCGCGGGCACCAGGCAGTTCACGGTCACCGCCGAGGTCACGAAGACCCCCGCCCAGCTGCTGCGGCTGGCCGCGGTCGCCTGCGTGACGCTGCCCGGCCACCGGCAGCCGGCCGTCTGCGCGGCCCACCTCGACCGACTCCCCGCCATCGCCATCGCTGCCGCGCCAGCGCGGCGGCCGGGCCTGGCTGGATCCCTCCCGCTCGTCGCGGCGGCCCTCGCGCTTCTCGCCTGCTGCCTGCTCGCGCTCCTGCTGATCTGGCGCCGGCGACTAAAGCACCGCCCGTCTTTCCACGCGGCCGCCAAGTAAATCGCCCAGGACGTCGGCCCGCAAAACGGCCATTAACCACGCAAGCGCCCTAGCTGCGGCGTAACGGGCTTCTGAATGGCGGCTTGATGGTCCCTGAATGTTTCAAGGACACGGCCCCTGGATAACGTACCGGCGTAACTGCTAGGCTAGCAGCGACTGGCCTCACGGACAAAATACCCATGACCGGCGAAGCACGAAGGATGTTATTGTCCGGCCGGATATTAATTTGCGAGGCTTATCCTGCGCCATGCCAGGGGGAGACATGCGCAAGAAAATCCTGACCATTACCGCCGTGGCGAGCTGCGCGACCGCAGCCGTGCTCGGCCAAGGCTCATCCGCCCATGCGACCGTGATGGCCCGCTCGGCGGCGGCGCACAGCGCCCGGCCTGCGGCAGGCGGCGCGGGCCCGAGCGCGACAACCACCATGACGTTCGCGGTCACGGTAGGCGCGCTCAGCATCACCGCGCCCACCTCCGCGACCCTAGGGGCGGGCAACCCGGGGACCACGATCGGCCCGACGCCGCTTGGCCCGGTCTCCGTCACCGACAACCGGGCCGCGCTGAACGCCGGCTGGACCGTGACGGCGGCGTCGACCGACTTCACGACGGGCGGCTCGACCAGCCCGGAGACCATCGCGGCCAGCAACGTCACCTACACACCGGGCCCGATCACGACGACGGGCACCGTCACCTCGACACCCAGCACGATCACGCTGTCGGGCTCGCCCCAGACCGTGGTCACAGCCACCGGGATCGTCGGCGATGACACCGCCTCGTGGAACCCGAACATGAGTGTCGCCGTGCCTGCCAACGCGGTGGGCGGCACCTACACCGCGACGCTCACCCACTCTGTTTCCTAGGAATAACAGGAGGATCAGCACGTGCGCCGAGCACTCTGCTCGCTCGCGGTGCTAGCGGCCGGGATGTGCCTCGCTGCTCCGGCAGCCATGGCCAGCCCGGCGAGGTCCGCGGGGTCCATGGGCCCCGCGGACTCCGCGTCCGCCAGCCCCGGCAGCTTTGGCATCCGCCTCGTCGACATCCCCGTCACCGAGGCGGCCGACGGGCGTGCCTGGCGGTACATCGTCGATTTTCTCCACCCAGGCACGGTGATCCATCGCCGGGTAGCGGTGGACAACCGGACCGGCCGGCTGGCCCATGTGCTGGTCTACGCGGACGCGGCCACCATCAAGAATGGCGACTTCATCGGCGACGCCGGACAGACCCCTAGCGACCTGACCACCTGGACATCCGTCGCCCAGCCCGAACTGACCCTGGAACCCGGCGAGACCGTGATGGACATGGTCACCATGCGGGTGCCAGCGGACGCGGTGCGGGGCGAGCGCTACGGCGTGATCTGGGCGCAGGAGTCCTCGCGGGTCCAGCAGCCCGGTCAGTTCGCCGTCCTGGAGGTCAGCCGGGTCGGGGTGCGCGTCTACCTGGCGGTCGGGCCAGGGGGCCCTCCGCCGACCAACTTCGCCATTACCTCGATCGTGGGCGGCCGGGGGCCCGGCGGGTCTCCCCAGGTGGATGTCAAGGTCCGCGATACCGGTGAGCGAGCCATCGACCTCGGCGGGAACGTGCGGCTGTCCAACGGGCCCGGGAACGCGTCGGCCGGCCCCTTTCCCTTCCAGTCAGGGCTTACTCTCGCGCCGGGGCAGTCAGGCACGATTAAGGCCATCCTGAGCAAGTCCACCCCGGACGGGCCCTGGCAGGCGTCGGTGACCTTGCAGAGCGGCATCACCACGCGCCAGGGACGGGCCGTCATCCAGTTCGCCAACCTGCAGGCCAGTGCGCTCGTCGTGCCCAGGGGCACGCTGATAGCCGCGGGAGTGCTGGTCGCCATCCTCGCGCTGACCGGCTGGGCGGTCAGCAGGCGCTACCGGTACCGCACCCGCTACGGGCGTATATGACCCCATGTTGGGGGTCATGACAGGCGATGCGGCCAAATGTAAGTTAGCAGCGCAGGTAGGTAGGTCGGGGACGGGCGTTTCCTGACTCCTCATTCGCGGAGGGGGGAGCGAATTATGGAGGTGGGGGGAGATGCCCGTCCTCGACGGCTCGATAGTACAACTCGATTTTGGTTGGTGCGGCTCGTCCCGCCCGCGCGTATTTCTCTCGCACGCGCGCAAGGTACTGCTTGACCGTCTCCTCGCTGATTTCCATCCTTCGCGCGACGGATTTCAGCGGCAGGCTGGTCGCGTACAGCTGGAGCGCCCGCGTTTCCTGAGGGCTGAGTGCCGGGCGGTCAGCGGCGTCGTCGGTAGCGAGGATGTAGGCCAGGCGCGGCGAGACCCAGTCCGAGCCCGCGGCGACTTCCCTGATGGCTGCGCGTATCTGGTCCGACTGCTCGTTCTTCAGCGCGTAACCGCGCGCGCCGGCGTGGATCGCGGCCCGCACCGCCACTGGCCGGTCGGATGCCGAGAGGACCAGGACCGCCGGGCCTGCCGCGAGGATGGCCGCCACGTTGCTCTCCACGGTCGTCCCGTCGGCGAGGTCAAGGTCGAGCAGGACGACGTCCGCCTGGCGCCCCGGTCCGGCCAGCAGCTCGGCCACGGTCGGCGCCGTGGCGACGACCCTGATATCGGCCTCTTCGCTGGTGACCCAGCCCGCCACGCTCTCCCGGATGATCGGGTGGTCATCTACGGCCGCGACGTCAATGACGCCGGTCAAGGCATACCGTCCTTTCGCCAGCTGATCTCCAGGCATCCCCCGCTGGCCTCCGTCGTGACTAGCGCGGCGTGCCAGCGGTCCGCGGCGGGCAGGTCCCACCCCAGGAGCGCGAGGTCGGGCGCCGTTCGCAGCTGCGCGCCGAACGTGAGGTACAGCTCGACATCATCGCCGGTCGTGAGCACCGTGAGGATGACCTGATGGGGAGGCAGCGCGCTGAGCACGGCATCTACCGCCGTCACCACGGCCTGCGCGACAGGCTGCCGCGGAGCTCCGGGATCGCCAATGAGCTGGACGGTCACGAGCAGCCCGTGCTCGCGCGCGGTTCCAAGGGCCGGCTCGAGCACGGCCGCGAGCTCACCGGCGCGCGGTGTGGTGCTGGTCAGCGAATGCCGCAGTACCGCCGCGTGCCGGGCGCACTGCTGCCGTACCTCGTCGTTGCCTGGATCAAGTGTCCCGTCGGCTATGCCGCGCAGCAGCGGGAGCGCCTCGCTCTCAAGCACCGCGAGCCGGCCGCGCCGCTCGGCCTGGATGGCGGTCGCCGCGGCGTGCTCGGCTCTCGACCTGCTGGCCAGCGACGCCCGGCGCGCGGCCATGCTGGCCTGCGTGGCCAGGGCCGGCCGGAAGGCCGCGAACGCGATCAAGATGGCGGCCATGATGTACCCCGACGCCATGAGCTGGGACAGGCCGGCCGCGTTAAGCCCCTCGTCCCGAAGCAGCAGCGAACCGTGCACGACGAACACGAGCAGGACCCCTGGCACCCACACCCGGGCCGGGCGGCTCATCACCACCAGGATCAGCAGCCAGGCTGTCCCCAGGATGCCCAGGTCAACCGCGCCCGGGCCGCCGTGCAGCCGATGGGCCACGCCGATGACCGCCATGGCTGCGGCCGCGATCGCGATGGCGGCCGTCGTCTCCCGGGTGGAAAGGCCGCCGGTACGCATGCGAGGCGCGAGCCAGGCCGCGGTGCCGAGCACCGCCAGCCAGGCCACGATGGCCACGGCCGGCTGACTGTACTCACGCGAGTTGGCCAGCACCTGGGCTACCGCGATGCACGGCAGGATCACGGACAAGATCCCGACCACGCGGATCAGCCCAGTCTCGACGGTGTCCCGCGCGACCTTCTGATAGCTCACCACAGGAGGCTCTCCCTGGCCGGGGAGCGGCCCGTCTCGGGCTGGCCGGGTGCGGGCCACGACAGCCGCACCATCGTGCCCTGGCCGGGCTGCGACCATATCGACGCCTGGCCGCCGCAGTCGGCGGCCCGCTCCTCGATGGACCTGCGCAGGCCCAGCCTGCTCCGGTCGACACTGTCCAGGTCAAACCCGATGCCCCGGTCGCGAACGATCACCTCGAGGCCCCGCGTGACCCCCGGGCTGACCAGTACCCAGGCCTCACGGGTGCCAGCGTGCGCCGCCACGTTGGACAGCGCCTCCCGCACGGCGTTCGTCATCGCGAGCGCCACCCGCGGCGGGATGCCGGGGACCTCACCCGCTCCGGTCTCGACGTGAACGTCCAGGCCCCGCGCGCGCATGTCGGCCGCGACCGTCCGCAGTCCGGCCAGCAAGCCTGGCGAGGCGGGTCCGGTGTCGTCACCGGGATCGGCGAGCGCGGCTTGCATCAGGGCCACGTCCCGCTGGCACCGGCTCACCGCTTCGGCGGGGTCATCGCCGTCCGAAGCTCGTCCCAGCGCGGTAAGCGTGTTGAGGACCGTATCGTGCAGCAGGCGCTCGTGCTCGCGGCGCTCGGTCGCCCTGCGCAAGATCGCGTACTGCTCGCTGGCCGCCTGGTCGGCCTGGTTCAGCGCCGCGTCTTCCACGGCCGCCCGGCCGTAGAGCTCGCGACGGCCGTAGGCGTGCACCAGCCCGATGATGAGCAGCAGGATCACCGCCGCGGCCAGCGTCCTGGCGTCCGTGACGGACTGGAGCGCCGCTCCGGCCCAGTAGGCCACGGGCGAGGCAACCGCCAGCGCGACGAACACCACGTCAGGGGCAAACCACACGGGCACGACGAGCTGGCCAGACATCGTGATGAGCAGCCAGTTGAAGGCGTCATCGCGGACATTGGGCGGCACGCAGCCCTGAGCGCCAAGCGCGAGTCCGAGGTAAACAGCACCGTCCACGCAGGCAAGAAAGGCGGGCGGGCAGCGCTCGCGCAGGTAGAAGACCGCGCCCACCGCCCACGCCACGGCTATCAGTGGCGCGGTCAGCCGCCACGGCCCAGCGGTATAGAACGAATGCCAGATGATGACCTGCACGACAATGTAGATGATCCCCGCGAACCGCAGGACAGACCCCAGCCGGGCGACCATCGATCTCAGGGTTGTCAGGGCAGGCCCGATCGGCATGGTGCCGGGACCGCCGGTTGCCCGCCACCGGGGGAGCCAACCCGTCGGCCACATAGCCCTGATAATAGGCGCGAGAGCGTAGCTTTATGTCCATTTTTCTGACCACGAGTGCGAGGGCGGTTGGCCTCAGCCGATCGGGGCTGATGTCTTTGGCCTCTCCTGCACCATAAGAACCACACATCACAGCACTGAAAGAGTGCCTTTCAGCAGGTGAGATTCGGTCGTCACGGATGCATGCGCGCGCCCTTGACGATCTTGTCGACGATGTTGCGCGGTCCGTACACGCCAATGCCGGCTAGATCTAGGCTGGCCCCGTTCACGGCGCGGACCGCCGCCCGGTTATCACGGTCATTGCCGGTCGAGAAGAGGTCCATGGTGAAGACGGACAAGGCCACGTCCCGGCTGAGCGCGCGCTCGTGGGACTTCGCCACGGTCTCCTTGCTGCCCTCGAAGACGAGGACTGGCTGGCGGAACATTGGCAGGTACTCGGTACCGTCCGCGTCGGCGTAAGGCTCGCCAATCACCTCCGGGTAGCCCGCCCCGATGCCGCTGACCAGGAAGGAAGTGACGTTAAGGCGCTGCCAGACTTCCAGGTCATCGCGGAGCAGGACCGCGATCTTGGTGTCGAACCTGACCGGCTCGCTGTCTGAATAGGGCTCAGCGGTATCCATGACTACGATCGAACACCGCGGCCCGCCAGCACGTCTTGTACGATTTTTGCGTGGTCGACGACACGCGCGTACGCGCCTGGCGGCCGGATGTCCCCGGCGTGTGCGAGGTCTTCCACGCCCATATGACCAGCCACGTCTACCCGATGCACACCCACCAGGCCTGGACGCTGCTGATCGTCGATGACGGGATGGTCCGGTACGACCTGCACCGCCACGAGCATGGCGCCCTGAACCGGGTCGTCACCCTGCTCCCGCCGCAGGTCCCGCACAACGGGCGTGCCGCCACCTCCGCGGGCTTCGGCAAGCGGGTCATCTACCTGGACCTGAGTTACCTGCCGTCCAGCCTCATCAGCCGGGCCGTCGACCAGCCCGTCCTGTCCGACCCGGTTCTGCGGCAGCGCATCCATCAGCTGCACCGCGTGCTTGATCAGCCCGGTGAGGCGTTCGAGGCCGAGAACCGCCTGGCCCTGATCGCCGACCGGCTCCGGGGCCACCTCAGCCCACGCGGCCTCTCCAGCCCGCCGGGCCAGCTTGAGGACCACGGCCAGGCCACCGGCGTGGCCGGCGACCTGCGTGACCTGATCGACGCTCACTTCCGGGAGAAGCTGACCCTCAGGGAAGCCTCGGGCCGGGTCGGCGCTCACCCCGCCCACCTCGTGCGCGTGTTCAGCCGCGAGTTCGGGATCAGCCCCCATCAGTACCTGACCGGCAGGCGAGTCGACCTGGCCCGGCGCCTCCTGCTGGAGGGGCTGGCCCCCAGCCTGGTCGCGGCCGAGGCGGGCTTCTACGACCAGTCCCACCTCAGCCGCCACTTCACGCGAATCCTCGGAACGCCCCCGGGCCGCTATGCCCGCAGCCAGGCGGCCGCCGAGGGGTAGGCCCGTAGCCAGCCGTTTACCCACCCGACCCCCGGGTAGGCCGGCGACGACTCGAGCGCTGGCTCCAACCGCCAGCGCCAGCCACTGCACGGTCAGGGGGATGCGCATCATGGCCTACCATCCGCACGGGCCCGGCGACTTCGGCGCCAGCCCGTTCGATGAGTTCCTAGCCCGGTTCTTTGGTGGCGCGGTGCCCAGCCGGCCCGTCCAGCGCGTGGACATCGGCCAGTTGCTGACCGCGCAGTCGAAGGAGCTGCTCCAGGACGCGGCGACCCAGGCTTCCCAGTGGGGCGACCCGGACCTGGACACCGATCACCTGCTGTGGTCGGCCTGTCGCCAGGAGCCGGTCCGCCGGCTGCTGACGGCGACCGGGGCCGATCCCGATGTCATCGCGCGGAACATTGAGTCCCGCGCTCAGCGGGGCCAGCCCCGGGACGAGCTGCCCAGCCTTACGCCCTCGGCCAAGCGAGCGCTGCTGGACGCACGGCAGATTTCCCGGGCCTTCGGCACCACCTACATCGGGCCTGAGCACCTGCTCTTCGCCCTGGCCATCAATCCAGAGTCGGCCGCCGGACGCCTGCTGAGGGACCAGCGTGCCACTCCGGAAGCGCTTCAGAACGTCGTCGCGGGCGGCGGCGGCCGTCCGGGCAATGGGCCGCCGCCGTCAGAGACCCCCACCGTGGATCAGTTCGGCACCGACCTGACCGCCGCGGCGCGCGACGGCCGCATCGACCCGGTCGTCGGCCGGGAGCAGGAGATCGAGCAGACCGTCGAGGTGCTTTCCCGGCGGACGAAGAACAACCCCGTGCTCATCGGCGAGCCCGGCGTTGGCAAGACCGCGATTGTCGAGGGCCTCGCTCAGCGGATAATCGACGGGGACGTCCCTGACACGCTGCGCGACAAGCGCCTGGTGCAGCTCGACCTGGGCGGGATGGTGGCGGGCACCAGGTACCGGGGAGACTTCGAGGAACGCCTGAAGAACGTCGTCGAGGAGATCCGCGCCCACCGCGACGACCTGATCATCTTCATTGACGAGTTGCACACGGTGGTGGGGGCGGGCGCCGCCGAGGGCGCGATGGGGGCGGCCAACATGCTCAAGCCCGCCCTCGCCCGTGGTGAACTGCACATCATCGGGGCCACGACCGTCGATGAGTACCGCAGGGACATCGAGAAGGACGCCGCCCTGGAGCGGCGCTTCCAGCCGATCCTCGTGCCCGAGCCGTCGGTTCCCGACACGATTCAGATCCTGTGCGGGCTGCGGGACAGGTACGAGGCCCATCACCAGGTCCGGTTCACCGACGAGGCCCTGATCGCGGCGGTCGAGTTGTCCGATCGCTACATAACCGACCGGTTCCTGCCCGATAAGGCGATCGACCTGATCGACCAGTCGGGCGCCCGGGTCAGGCTGCGCACCAAGACGCCGGCCCGGGATCAGCGCGAGCTGGAGCAGCGCCTCGAGCAGCTGCGCATGGAAAAGGCCGAGGCCGTTGCCGAGGAGGACTACGTCAGGGCGACCGCGTTGCGCGACGAGATCACCGAGCTCACCCAGCGCGTGGAAAGCGCCTCGGGCGAGGAGAAGGCCGGCAAGGCGGTCCCCGAGGTGACAGCGAGCGACATCGCCGATGTGGTTTCGCGCGCGACTGGCATCCCGGCGGCCCAGCTCACCGAGGAAGAAAAGGACCGGCTGCTGCGGCTGGAGGAGCACCTGCACCACCGGGTCGTCGGGCAGGACGAGGCAGTGGTGGCGGTGGCTGAGGCGGTCCGGCGGTCGCGGGCCGGGCTCGGCGACCCTGACCGGCCCATCGGCAGCTTCCTGTTCCTCGGCCCCACCGGCGTCGGCAAGACCGAGCTGGCCCGGGCGCTGGCCGAGGCGCTGTTCGGCGACGAGGACCGCATGGTCAGGATCGACATGAGCGAGTTCCAGGAGCGCCACACCGTGAGCAGGCTGGTCGGGGCGCCTCCCGGGTACGTCGGCTACGAGGAAGCCGGGCAGCTGACCGAGGCGGTGCGCCGCCGGCCCTACGCGGTACTGCTGCTCGACGAGATCGAGAAGGCCCACCCGGACGTGTTCAACATCCTGTTGCAGGTCCTCGACGACGGCCGGCTGACCGACGGCCAGGGCCGCACGGTGGACTTCAAGAACACGGTCGTCATCATGACCAGCAACCTCGGTTCCGACGTGATCGGCCGACGGTCCCTGGGCTTCGGCGCGACCGATGGCGGTCCTGACGACCAGCCGCTGCGCGACCGGATCATGGCCCGACTGCGCGAGTCCTTCCGGCCCGAGTTCCTCAACCGGGTTGACGAGATCATCGTCTTCAGGCAGCTCGACCAGCCTCAGCTGCGCCAGATCACTGAGCTGCTGCTTGACCTCACGATCCGGCGGCTAGCCGCCCAGTCCGTCACCGTGGACTTCACCACCGAGGCGATCGACTGGCTGGCCAAGCGGGGCTACCAGCCGGAATGGGGTGCCCGGCCGCTGCGCAGGACCATACAGCGGGAGGTCGACAACCAGCTCTCGGGGATGCTGCTTGACGGCAGGCTCAGGCCGGGGCAGCACCTGACCGTGACCTGTGAGGGCGACTCGCTGGCCTTCAAGGTCCCGGTCGGCCAGCGGCAGTAGCAACGGCACGCGGGAAGGAGCCCAATCTTGCTGTTCCACGACCGGGCCGACGCCGGCCGCAAGCTCGGCCCGCGCCTGCGGGACCTTGACCTTCGCGACCCTCTCGTGCTGGGACTGCCGCGCGGCGGTGTCCCGGTGGCCGCGCAGGTGGCGGACGCGCTCGACGTGGCGTTCGATGTCTTCGTGGCTCGCAAGATCGGGGCGCCCGGAAATCCGGAGTTCGGTGTGGCGGCCATCGCCGAGGACGGCGGTGAGCCGGTGGCCTCCCCGATGACCGCGGGCATCAGCCTCGGGCCCGCCGAGCTGAACGAGCTGGCTGAGCCGGAGCGCGCCGAGCTGGCCCGCCGGGCCGCGCTTTATCGTGACGGCCGGCCAGTGCCACCGCTGGCGGGCCGGGACGTCGTCGTGGTCGATGACGGGCTGGCGACCGGCGTCACCGCCGAGGCCGCCCTGCGAGCGCTACGCCCCAGGCAGCCGCGGCGGCTGGTGCTCGCCGTCCCGGTCTGCGCCGCCGAGACGGGAGCACGCCTTGAGGCCGTCGCCGACGAGATGATCTGGCTGCACGCTCCGGCCGACTTCATGGCGGTCGGACAGTGGTACGCCAACTTCTCGCAGACCTCAGACGACGAGGTAATCCAGCTGATGCATGGGCAGGAACGGTTACTCCCACTGGCGCGGGCCGCGATCCCGGCTCACGTACGGCCGGGTTGGCATGTCCTCGCGCTGGCCCGGAGCCCAGGGCGAATCCGGGCCGACCGGCGGGGACGGCGGGTCGGCCGGACGGACGGCCCGGGCGGCCACCGCGTTGAGCAGGGAGCCGATCGCGATGCCAAGCGCCAGGTCTACGGCCGCGGTCGCGATCTTCTGTGCCAGTGGCGCGCTCGTGCTGAACGGATACACCACCGCGACCAGCGTGGCCAGGGCGATGATCCAGCCGAAGAACAGCGTGGGTCTCGGCGCGCCCAGCACGAGCAGGTTCAGCAGGGCCGCCGCCACCAGTGCGATGACCACCGCCGCGAGGACGTACTCGCCGGTATGCGCGTCGCCCCACGCGCCCGCGCCCGCCGGAGCCAGGATCGGGATGCTGAGGGTCCACCGGCAGATCAGAATGCCGACCAGCGCGATCAGCGCCGCGACGACGGCGGTCGCCGCGGCCCCCGCCCAGAACCGGCCAAGGTCCAGCCGGACGCGATCGCCGTTTCTAGCGTTTGGCGGTGCCGGATAAGTCATTGCTCACCTCGTCCATAGAGCTTTGGCCCCCAGCTACCCTGCCTTCCCGCGCGAAACCCCGCTCCCGCCGACAATGGAGACCATGATCCGCCTGCGCCCGCCCAGCCGGGACGATGTCCGTACCGCCGTCACCGACGCCGTGGTTCTCGGCATTGCCTGCCTGGCCACGTACCTTCTGGTCACCGAGGTGCTGTCGCGGATCTACTTCGTGTCGACGGCCGATGACCTGCTCGGTGGCATGTGGGCCGTCATCGCCACGGTGTTCGTCATGCGTGACAGTTACGATCAGAGCCTGTCCGCCGCCGTCTCCCGGATGGCCGCCACCGCGGTGAGCTTCGTCTACTGCCTGCTCTACCTGAGCTTCTTGCCCTTCCACACCTGGGCGCTGCCGACGGTGATCGCCCTGAGCGCGCTAACCGCCCGGCTGATCGGCGGCCCCGGCGACTCGCTGACCGCGGCCATCACCTCGACGGTCGTCCTGGTCGTGGCGGCGGTCAGCCCGCATGACGCCTGGCTGCAGCCGATACTGCGGTTCGCGGACACCGCCATCGGCGTGCTGGTCGGCGTCGGGGCCGCCTGGGTGGACCTCCGCGTGATCAGGCCAGCCCGGCCTCCAGCGGTACGGCGGTGACGTTCTGCCTAAAGGTCATTCTGCTTCTAGTTGCCGCAGGTTGGTCTTGGCTAGGTCGACGATCTCGTTTCCGCCCCCCGACAGGATCGTCCGCGTGGCGTACAGGGTGAAGCCCTTGAGCTGGCCGTAGCTGAGCTTCGGTGGCAGCGACAGCTCGTGCCGGGCGGTGCTGATGTCGATAAGCGCCGGGCCGTCGTGGGCCAGCATCGCCTCGAGCGCCTCAGGTAGCTCGCTGGCCTTCTGGACTCTCCTGCTGAACAGCCCGGCCCCGCTGGCGATGGCCGCGAAGTCCGGGTTCTCTAGGTCGGTGCCGTAGGTGACGATGCCGGCCGCCTTCATCTCGAGCTCCACGAACGACAGCGCCCCGTTGGTGAACACGACGACCTTGACCGGCAGGCGCTGCTGGCGCAGCGTGATCAGCTCGCCCAGCAGCATCGCCAGCCCTCCGTCGCCGCACAGCGCGATGACCTGGCGGTCGGGGTAGGCCGCCTGCGCTCCGATGGCGTGCGGGAGCGCGTTGGCCATGCTGCCGTGGTTGAACGAGCCGACCAGGCGGCGACGGCCGTTCATGTGCACATAGCGGGCCGCCCAGATGCAGGGCGTGCCCACGTCCGCGGTGAAGATGGCATCGGGCGCGGCCAGCCGGTCAACCGTCGCCGCGATGTGCTGCGGGTGCAGCGGCTCGCTGTCCTTGCCCGGACGGGCCAGGGCGTCAAGGCGAGCCCGCGCCCGCTGGTAGTGCGCGGTCATGCGGTCCAGGTGCGACGTGTCCTTCTTCGCCTCAAGGAGGGGCAGCAGCGCCGCGACCGTGTCCTTGACCGTCCCCACCAGCGGGACCTGAACGGGGACCCGGCGGCCGATCTGCTCACCGCGCACGTCCACCTGGATCACTGGCACGCCCTGCGGGAGGAACGGGGCGTAGGGAAAGTCGGTGCCCAGCATGACCAGGGCGTCACAGTGCTCCATGGCCCGGTATCCCGAGCTGAACCCGATCAGCCCGGTCATGCCGACGTCGTACGGGTTGTCGTACTCGACGGCGTCCTTGCCCCGGAATGCGTGCACGACCGGCGCCTGCAGTGCCCCCGCGATGTCGACCAGCTCCTCATGGGCACCGGCGCAGCCCGCGCCGGCCAGGATCGTCACCCGCTGGCAGGAGTTGAGCACCCGGGCCGCCTCGGCCAGCGACGCTTCATCGGGGATCACCCGAGCCTGGGCCGGGCGGATGGCGGGCGGCTTGCGGCCGGCGGGCGCCTCGGCCAGGAAGACCTCGCCGGGAACGACCACGACCGCCACCCCGCGCCGCTGCACGGCGGTCCGCATGGCGATCTCCAGCACCCGCGGCACCTGGTCGGGAATGCTCACCAGCTCGCAGTAGACGCTGCACTCGGCGAAAAGCTGCTGCGGGTGGGTCTCCTGGAAGTAGCCCGTCCCGATCTCCTCGCGGGGAATCTGAGCCGCGATAGCCAGAACGGGGACGCGGCTCCGATTCGCGTCAAACAACCCGTTGATGAGGTGCAGGTTCCCCGGCCCGCAGCTTCCCGCGCATACCGCGAGGTCGCCAGTGACGGCCGCCTCGCCGGCCGCCGCGAACGCCGCCGCCTCCTCGTGCCGGACATGCTGCCAGCTGACCTGGCCGTCGCGGCGCAGCGCGTCAGTGAACCCGTTCAGTGAGTCACCCGGAATGCCGTACACCTGGCGAACACCCGATGCCTTCAGCGTCGCCACCAGGAAATCGGCCACGGTCCTAGCCATTGCCCCCTGCCCTCCGTGTCCTGGGAGTCCTTGATGCCTTCTTCAGCTGAAGGAGAGCATTCCACAAGATCACACAAACACATAGGGCCACCAGATGAGCACTACTGCCCGCCCTCATGGTCACCGACCACACTCCTTGGCATGAGTCAGCTACCTCAGGTAGAGATCGTCATCCCCGTGCGGAACGAGGAACGCGACCTCGCCCCCAGCGTCCGCCGCCTCGCGGCGTACCTGCGCGAGAGCTTCCCCTTTACCGCGCAGGTCACGATCGCCGACAACGGCAGCTCAGACCGGACCTGGGCGGTCGCCCAGGGCCTGGTCGGCGAGCTCGGCCAGGACATGGTCTGCGCGGTCCACCTGGACCAGCCGGGTCGTGGCCGGGCGCTGCATGCCATCTGGGCGTCCAGCGACGCCGAAGTCCTTGTCTACATGGACGTCGACCTTTCCACCGACCTGAACGCGCTCCTCCCCCTAGTGGCCCCGCTCATCACTGGCCACAGCGATGTGGCGATCGGCACCCGGCTGGCCGCCACCTCGCGGGTCAGCCGAGGCCCCAAGCGTGAGGTCATATCCCGCTGCTACAACCTGCTGCTGCACGTCACGCTGGGCGTGGGCTTCTCCGACGCCCAGTGCGGCTTCAAGGCGATCCGTGCGGACGCCGCCCGCGAGTTGCTGCCGCTCGTCGAGGACACCAGCTGGTTCTTCGACACTGAGCTGCTGGTGCTGGCCGAGCGGGCCGGGCTGCGCATCCACGAGGTGCCAGTCGACTGGACCGACGACCCGGACTCCCGGGTGGACATCGTCGCCACCGCGCTCGCGGACCTGCGCGGGATAGCCCGCGTCGGCTACGGCCTGGCCAGCGGCCGGCTCAAGGTTCCGCTGGCCAGCGAAGGCCCGTCCCAGCCGCGGACCGTGGCCTGGCAGCTACCGCGGTTCCTGGCCATCGGGCTGGCCAGCACCGTTGCCTACGTCATCTTGTACCTGGCGCTTCGCTCCTTCCTTCCGCCGCTGGCCGCCAACCTGATCAGCCTGCTGGTCACCGCGGTCGGCAATACCGCCGCCAACCGGCGCCTGACCTTCGGCATCAGGGGGCCCGCCGACGCCGCTGTCCATCAGGCCCGCGGCCTGATCGCCTTCTTCACCGGCCTGGCCCTGACCACTGGCGCACTGCTGGCCCTGCAAGCCGCGGACCCGAGCCCGGGCAGTGCCGCCCAGGTCGGCGTCCTGATCCTGGCCAACCTCCTGGCGACCATGTCACGATTCGTGCTGTACCGCGGATGGGTATTCGCCAGCGCGAAGCCCTCCTCGCGACCCTCACAGGACCAGCCAGGCCACCCTCCGACCAGTACAGAACGATCCCTCCTTCAGTCCACCTCCACCCGAACTCCTGGAAGCCTCCTATGACGGTCCTCACCCTCCCGGCAAGACTCAGCTCGTTTAGGGCGAATACACATAGAGCTCACAGGGATCCCGTATGGGTACGTCCCTCGCTGGTCGCACTGCTGGCCGTGACGCTGGCGCTGTACCTGTGGGACCTCAGCCGCAACGGCTACGCCAACGACTTCTACGCGGCCGCCGTGCAGGCCGGGACGAAGAGCTGGAAGGCCTTCCTCTTCGGCTCATTCGACTCCTCCAGCTTCATCACGGTCGACAAGACCCCGGCCTCGCTGTGGGTCATGGAGATCTCCGGCCGGATCTTCGGCTTCAGCTCCTGGTCCATGCTCGTTCCGCAGGCCCTGGAGGGAGTGGCCTCGGTCGCGATCCTGTACGCCGCGGTCAAGCGCTGGTTCGGCCCGGGCGCCGGCCTGCTCGCGGGCGCGGTGCTGGCCCTTACTCCGGTGGCCGCGCTGATCTTCAGGTTCAACAACCCCGACGCGCTGCTCGTGCTGCTGATGACGGCGGCTGGGTACGCGGTTACCCGGGCAATCGAGCGAGACAAGACCCGGTGGCTGGTGCTGGCCGGGGTCCTGATCGGCTTCGCGTTCCTGGCCAAGATGCTGCAAGCCTTCCTGGTCGTCCCGGGCTTCGGCCTTGCTTACCTGTGGGCCGGGCCCGCTCGGCTGCCCAGGCGGTTGTGGCAACTCGCCGCGTCCGTGGGCGGCATCATCGTCGGGGCCGGCTGGTGGGTGCTCATCGCCCAGCTGACCCCGGCCGCCGACCGGCCCTACTTCGGCGGGTCGACCAACAACGACATCCTTCAGCTGGCCATCGGCTACAACGGCCTGGGGCGGCTCGATGGCACCGAAACCGGCTCCATCGGCCCGTCGGGCAACGGCGGTAGTGCCTTCGGCGGTCAGACCGGGATCCTCCGGTTGTTTAACTCCGAGTTCGGCGGCCAGATCACCTGGCTCCTGCCGACCGCGCTGCTGGCCCTGGTCGCCCTGCTCTGGGTGTCAAGGCGGGCGGCCCGCACCGACAGGACCCGGGCCTTCGCCCTGCTGTGGGGTGGCTGGCTGCTGGTCACCGGGGTCACCTTCAGCTACATGCAGGGCATCATCCACCCGTACTACATGGTGGCGCTGGCCCCGGCGATCGCCGCCCTCGTCGGCGTGGGCGCGGCCGCGCTGTGGCAGCAGGGCCTCGGCTGGCTCGGCCGCGGCACGGTGGCCCTCGGCGTGGCCGTGACCACCTGGTGGTCCTTTGAGCTCCTCGACCGCTCGCCGACGTGGCTGCCCTGGCTGCGCTGGATGGTGTTGATCGCGGGCCTGCTGGCCATTGTCGCCATCCTGGCGGCGGGCCTGGCCCAGGTACGCCGCCTCGGCCGGGCGGTCACGCTTGGCCCGCTCGGCCTGTCTCTCATCGCCGGGCTGGCTGGCCCGCTGGCCTACTCCCTCGACACCGTCAACTCGACCCATACTGGCTCGATCCCCTCGGCGGGGCCACAGCTGGCTGGCTCGTTCGGCGGCTTCGGCGGAAATGGCTTCCCTGGCGGCGCGGCACGAGGCGGGTTCGGTGGCCGCACCCACACTGGCTCAGGCTCGGCCCGGACCGGTTCCGGCTCGGCTCGGACCGGTTCGGGCGGCTTCGGTGGCTTGGGTGGCTTCGGTGGCGGGACCGGCAACGGCAACGGCGCCGGCGTTCCAGGCGGCACCGGCGGCACAGGTGCCTCAGGCGGTGGCACTGGCACCTCAGGCGGCACTGGCACTCCGGCAGGATCCGGCTTCC